>ENA-OQLB01000982-OQLB01000982.1-human-gut-metagenome-genome-assembly--contig:-NODE-982-length-13727-cov-1.848162_pt1 | contig 13727 bp, 18 predicted proteins | sample MGYA00242656_ERZ504813 | MGnify/ENA primary metagenome ERZ504813 (study PRJEB26092, sample SAMD00036388) | human gut metagenome | host: Homo sapiens | study: EMG produced TPA metagenomics assembly of... | reverse complement strand
TTCTTGAAGTCCTTGACATTTTCTTATCCTCCTTTCCGTATGTATTTTTTCAATTTAGGACAGTTAATTTTTTTGTCCTATTAAAGTATAGCCCTCCGGGGCAAGCTCCAGCGCGGTGGTGGTTTCACCAAAGCGGCTTGCCCAGCAATCGAAGTGGCCCATACCCATCTCTTGCAGCCGGTCATGCTGCAAATAGCGCTGAATGGTGTAAAGCTCTGTCATGGAGTTGGAAACCGGGGTGCCGGTGGCAAACACCACGCCGCGCCCGCCGGTCAGCTCATCCATGTAGCGGCACTTTGAGAACATATCCGAAGATTTCTGCGCATCGGTGGTGGAAAGCCCTGCCACGTTGCGCATCTTCGTATAGAGGAAAAGATTTTTGTAATTGTCCGACTCGTCCACGAACATCCTGTCTACGCCGAGCTGTTCAAAGTAAATCACATCATCCTTGCGGTCGCTGGCTTGCAGCTTTTTCAGCCGCGCCTCCAGCCCCTTTTTCGTGCGCTCCAAGCTCTTGATGGTAAAGCTGTTGCCGCCTGCGAGCTTGGTATCCTGAATGCCATCGGTGATTTCCTCAATCTGTTGGTGAAGGAGCCGTTCCTGCCGCTCCGGGCTGATGGGGATACGCTCAAACTGGCTGTGGCCGATGATAACGGCGTCATAGTCGCCGGTGGCGATACGGGCGCAGAATTTCTTGCGGTTGTGGGTTTCAAAGTCCTTCTTGGTAGTGACAAGGATGTTGGCCGAAGGATAGAGCCGCAGAAACTCGGACGCCCACTGTTCCGTCAGATGGTTTGGCACGACAAAAATGGACTTCTGGCACAGACCCAATCTCTTAGATTCCATCGCAGAGGCTACCATTTCAAAGGTTTTTCCCGCGCCGACCTCGTGTGCCAGCAGCGTATTCCCACCGTACAGCACATGGGCGATGGCGTTTTTCTGATGCTCTCGGAGGGTGATTTCCGGTTCATACCGGAGAAAACGATGTGGCTGCCGTCATACTCGCGGGGACGGGTGCTGTTCATTTCCTCGTTGTATTGCCGTACCAGCGTTTCGCGGCGCTCCGGGTCTTTCCAAATCCAGTCCTTGAACGCATCCCGGATAAGCTGCTGCTTCTGCGCGGCAAGGGTGGTTTCCTTGGCGTTGAGGACACGGCGCTCCCGTCCGTCTGCATCCTCAATGGTATCGTAGATACGAATGTCGCGGAGGTTCAGCGCATCCTCCAGCAGCCGGTAGGCGCTGGCGCGGTCTGTGCCGTAGGTGGTGAATGCCGCCACATCGTTGTAGCGCACCATGCTCTTGCGGGAAACCTGCCATTCTGCGGTGTACGGGACATAGCTAATCTCGATCTGTCCGCGCAGATAGCGGGGCGTGTCAAAGGTTTCGTACATGAATTGCTCGATGTACTTCTTATCAAGCCATGTCGCACCCAGCCGCACCTCAATTTCACTGGCCTCCAAGTCCTTCGGCTGGGCAGCAATCAGGGCATCCACATTCCCGGCGAAGAATGGGTCGCGCGCTGCTACACGCTGCGCGGTGCGGAGCTTCTGCCGGACGTTGCCGGAGAGATATTCGTCCGCCGTCTGCCAGCCCTTCGCCCAATGCACGCCGCCGTCCTGCAAGTCAAACGGGCCGCTGTTGGGTTCCTTGTAAATGACGCCCTTCAAATCCTCAACAATCTGTGGAATCTTTTCACTGCCGCCCATAAGAGAGGACATGAAGCCGAGATCGACACAGGCTTTTTCTCCGATGCAGACAGCAAGGGCTTCACTGGCGTATCCACAGAATCTACGCTGCGCTGCTGCTTGATAGTGCGCTTGTGGAACATATCCGCCTTGCGCTCCAGCTTTCCGTCGTCGTCCAGCACTTCCAGTGAACACAGGAGGTAGTAAGAGGAATCGTCAGAGAACGCGAGACGGTTCGCACGGTCATTGATCAGCCGTGTTTTGCGGAGAACGCATCATAGAGGCGGTTTAGCTCGGCCTGCGCTTCCTGAATCCGGCTTTCTGCGCTGTACTCGTCCATTTGCAGGGCAATCAGCTCATTCACGCAATCCCGCAGCGCGACCATGCCCTTGACACGCTCGGCGGCGTGGCGTTCAGCTCCGGTTTGACCATGCGGCTGTTTTCCCGGTAGTACACCTCGCCGTCCACCACGGTGTAGGAGTAGTTTTTCACATTGGTGTCTGCGGGGATGGACGTGTCGATCTGTTCGCCCTCGCCCAGCTCTGGCAGCTCCGCTTCCTGATAGGCGCCGCGAATGTTTTTCACGGCATCATGGAGCTGATCTGCAAGCTCCAGCCCCTCGATGGGGACAACGGTGAAATCCTGCTTGCCGTATTGGGTGCTTTCGGAGGTCTGCCTGCCTAAAATCATCTCCGGGTGGTCAACAAAATAGCGGTTGATGCAAAGCCATCCTCGTTCTGACCGAGGTGTACCCAATCCGGTTCGATCTCAATGGGACGGTCACGCTTTTGGAGAAAGAGAATGTCCGAAACCACATCCGTACCGGCGTTGGCGCGGAACGCATTGTTGGGCAGACGAATGGCACCCAGCAGCTCCGCCCGCTGCGCGATGTACCTGCGGACTTCGGGCGATTGCTTGTCCATCGTGTAGCGGGAGGTCACAAACGCGATCACGCCGCCCGGACGCACTTGGTCGAGGGTTTTGGCAAAGAAGTAGTCGTGAATAGAAAAACCGAGCTTGTTATAAGCCCGGTCATCTACCTGATATTGTCCGAACGGGACGTTGCCCACGGCGAGATCGTAAAAGTCTTTTCTGTCCGTTGTTTCAAAGCCCGCGATGGTAATGTCCGCCTTGGGATAAAGCTGCTTGGCAATACGTCCGGTGATGCTGTCCAGCTCCACGCCGTAGAGTTTGCTGCCCTGCATCTGCTCCGGCAGCAGGCCAAAAAAGTTGCCACGCCCATAGACGGCTCCAGAATGTTACCGCTCTGGAAGCCATATTGCCGACCGCTTCATAGATTGCCTTGATGACGGTGGGGCTGGTGTAGTGGGCGTTCAGCGTGGACGCTCTGGCCGCAGCGTATTCCTCCGGGGAAAGTGTGGCGTAAAGCTCTGCAAACTCGTCCGACCAGTTTGGCTTATTCTCGTCGAAGGCATCCGCAAGACCGCCCCAGCCACATAGCGGGAGAGGATTTCCTGCTGCTCCGGCTGGCCTGTAAGCCTCAAACTCCAGCTCTTGCAGGAGCGGATCGCCGCCATATTTGCCCGAAACTTTGCTTTTGCGCCGCCGACGCCGAGGCATCATGGTGATGTGGAAATTCTGCGCGTCGCGGTGGCTTGCCGCCTTGAAGTCAGCGTAAGCGGCCTGCTCCGCAGCGGCAACGCTGGGAAAGCCCTGCCACTCGCCGTCAATGGGGATGGATACCGCAGGACGGTGTGCGGGAGGCTCGTCGATCTCAGCCTGTGAGATGGCATCATCAAAATCAGGCACAAACTCGCCCATTTCCGAGAGTGCCGCGCGCCTTCCTGCTCCAGAATCAGCCTTTCTTCATCGCTCATGGCGGGCGGTTCAGGCTCGGCGGGTTCCGCAGAGGGCGGGTCATGCTCCGGTTCCGGGATGTGCAACGTTTGGATTTCTATGTCGTAGGACAAGTGCGTTTTCTCGGCAGGATAGAACGCGACGGGTTTGGTGACAGGCTGCGGCTGCTCCCGTGCGGTGCTTCCGGGGTAAACAGATGGGCATTGCGCTCGTCCCGGCGCAGCAGCGCGGGAAGCCGTTCCTTGCTTTCCACGCGGAAGATGGGATATGCCTGCGACGGATCGCGGAGATGTACGTCAAAAAGCCCTACCTCGGTGATCTCAAAGGCTTGCCATCAAGATAAACGGTATCACCGGACTTGTAGGCGGTGCCAGCGGATCATGGACGATGGAAACAGGCGCTTCCTGTTCCAGCACTGTCGGCGGTTCGCGCCCCTCTACCTGTGCCTGCGCCTTTTCGTCCGGGTAATTACCGAAGATGGAAGATACCGGTTTTCCCGCAAATCGTAAATGGCAGCGCCGTCATACGCAAAGCCATCGCTTTCCATTGTGCCGTCCACATAACCCTGTGCGGCTTTTTCCGCTTCTTCCAGCGTCTGATAGTCCAGTTTTTCATCAAAACCGTTTTCAAAGTGATGATACACTACGACCTGATACTGTGGTGCCATCCGGTCGGCATAATCATCAATCGCTTCTTTCGTCAGCCATTCCGGTTTTTGGGGGAGTGCGTCATACAGCTCCCGCATTTTGACGATCTGCGCATAGACGCTGCCTGCCCATAGATGCTTTTCCGCGCGGTTGCCTGCGCCAAGGAAGTATTCGCAGTCTGCCCGCAGCCGGTCTAAAAGCCGGTAGTCCGGATTATGCTCCAGCACATCTTTTTCCTGCTCTGTGAGGAATTGATCCTCGCGGATGAGCTGCGCAATGCGCCGCTGCACCTTTGCCCAAGACAACATGACTGGTTCGGAATTGCCCACGGAGATCTGAAGCGGTTGGGAAGTGTCGCCCGCACCATATTCCTGTGCCAGCCATAAGGCGGTATCTTTTTCCCGGCCGTGCCGCTCCATATACCGCTCAACGGCCTGCTTGCTTTGGGGATTGCCGTTCCACTTCTGCAAGGCGGCATCGATGTCCTCTTGCGTGACCTTGTAGGGAGAGGGCGTGACCGTTGTGGCCAGCGTGGGATACAGTTCCTCCAAAAGCTCCTGATGCAGCCGGTTATGGAACGCGGGCATATCGAAGTACAGACGGACAAGCTGGAGATCATCAGATGCCGTGACAATACGGCGGATAGCGTCCGCACCCTCCAGATAAGCGTTCTGGCGGTCTGAATTGCGGCAGGCATTGACAAAAGCTGTATCTTTGGAAAGTGCGTTGCCAACGGTCAGTTTGTATCCGTCAAACAGCTCCCGCACGGTGGGCTGGGGCGGCTGCTCTGCGGCGGGATCGCGGAACACCCTCGTGCTGTCCGCGCCGAACTCTGCTTCATAAGCATTGATGGCGGCTTCTGCTTCATGGTCGATAGAGCGCAGCGTGTAAATGTGGCGCTCACCTCTAAAGTCTGGCGCTTCGGCAATCGTCACATCATACTTATCGCGCAATTTCTCTACATACATCTCTAAATTGTGCGACGGTACGCCGCACATCTCCACACGGCCAGCGCCGGGTATCTCTCTTGTGGTAAGGTTGAGGTCAAGCAGCTCCGCCGCCTGTTTTGCGTCCTCGCCGTAAATCTCAAAGAAATCGCCCACCTGAAACAGCACGATGTCGTCCGGGTGGGCTTCCTTGATGGCGTTATAGCTGTCGTAGGCGGTGTATCGCACCACATCCTGTGCCTGCGCCTTATCATAAAGCGCCTGTTCGTCTGGTGTAAAATAGCGGTTCAGCCGAATCAGCTCAGAGATACGCGAAGCACCTTGTTCCAATTCATCCGAACATCTGCACAGCCCGCTTTTTTCAGCGTGATGCCCTTGCTGCCGTGATCTTCATAGCTGCCGCTCTCTCTGGATACGGCATGGGTATGCCCGCCGATCCCGTACTCCTTTTTCAGAAAATCGGCATTCTCCTTGGGGGTGTGCGAAGTCTGGAAAACGCATAGATGCGGGTCTTTCCGCCTTCAAAGCTGCTTCCGTTTGCAAGAGAAGCCGCAATTTCATCTTCGGTGATAAACCTGCCGGTTGCTGGAACAGCCTCCATATCGGAGTGGAATTCCTTTCGTGGAAGAGACAGATCTTCCAAACGTGTGAGAAGTGCCTGCGACTTGTGGTAATGGAAGCGCAGCAACGCACGGTTTTCGCGGTAGGCGTCCATGAATACCTTGTATTCTGACAGGAGCCTATCCCGGAACGCCGGATTCAGCAGATCGTCCGTCAGACGCTCCGTTTCCTCTGGAAAGCTGGTGCTATGGATATTACCCAAGCAGGACAGATACCCCAGCGACTTTGCTTCATCCGAGAAATCGTGATAAAGGTTCCAGACATCCACAGCAATACCCAGCCGCTCATAGCGCGGGGCTTCCGTGACCTCAAGATTGGTGGCAAATGCGCCGCCGTCCAGAAGTTCCTCAATACGCTCCGCCGCATCTGCCAGCCTATCACTTGGGCAGAACGAAGATAGCGAGAGGTATCTCCGGTTGCAATATGGATACCATCGTCCCCGTACCATGCGGAAAGCCTGCCGTTATCCGTAATCAGTCCGTTGCCGCCGTAGTAAAGAGCTTTCAGAAATGCCGCGCGATCCTCTAAAGGCTTTTGCTTGGAGAATTCCGCAGCAATTTTCATCCGCGCTGCATCCGCATTACCGCCCGCGCGCAGGATGTGGTCAATATCATCCTGAGAAATGAACATAGAAAAAGCGGAGGGTGTTACACTCTCCGCTTCTGCGATGGATTGAATTTGTTCTGCCTCTGAGGGGAAGAAGGACATCTGCGCCCCAGCAGGGGCATCGAACATATTTAGCTGAACACCAGTTCCGTGAGGATCGTTTCCTCGGCCTGCGCTTTCAGCGTGTTCATCAGCCCTACCCACTTCATCGGGTCGCTGGCTTTCAGCGATTCCGTCACGCCCGCTGACTTCATCAGCTCCGGCATCATCTGTTCCAGCCGGTTGTTCGCCGCCTCGTCGATCTCCCGCAGATGGGGGTACAGCTTCTCGGACAGCAGCAGGCTGTTCCATCAGCACCGGACGATGCTCCTTCAGGTAATTCTTCCGCATCCTGCCGTACTTGCCCAGCGGGGCTTGCGGCTGGCCCGGTCAGGCTCAGGTCGGGAATCAAGAAAATCCCCGCTGCGGGTGTAGGTCAGTTCGCTCATGGCTTTCGCTCCTTTCCGCGAGTTTCTCGCGCTCGTAATTCTTGATGGTGACTTCGATCTGCCGCAGCACCAGATCGCTGGACTGGCTGATGGCCGTTCCAAGAGCGGCGACGGTCTGCGGGGTATTGAAATCAAAGACGTTCAGAAAATCCTCATGCTCGAAGTAATCTCCCGGCTGCATCCCGCAGCGGGACAGCAGCGCATAGGTGGTGCTGACAACGGCGGCGTTCCGAAAAGCGGCTCCGATGTTGAACTCATCATAGTCCTCCAAAAAGGAACCGTCAACGATGCCGACAATATCGCGCCGATTGTCGTGCCAGTATTCATCTACAAGCTGCGCCGCCACGCGCTCCAACTGATCGGCAAGCCCGCTTTCACCGGAAACGTCGAAGCGCTGCTCCAGCGCCGCAGATACCACCTCACGATGCTCCTGCCGGTATTCCCAAAGATAAGGGCGGCGAGAGTTCTCGCCGCCGCTGGTGTCGGAAACATCAAATACATATCGGAGTTTGGGTTGGTCGCTGCTGGTATCCACAAGGGCGATGCCCTTGCTGCCTCGCCGCACATAGCGGCGCATCTGCTTATTCCAAAGGTCGTATTCCGCGCAGGCCGTGGCTTCCGGGCGCTGGGCGAAGATCATGAGCTGCTCGTTGTAGGGGTACTTATACAGCCTTGCGGCGGTGGTCAGAAATGCCGTCCACTTCTGGTAGCTTCCCGTGATCTGCTCCGCCGTGCGGTCTGCCATCTGCGCATAGAGCTGTACTTTACTCGGCATCCATATCCTCCTTTTCAAAATCGGGGAACAGGTCGAGCGCGTCATATTCCTCGTTGCTCATCCTGCGCAGCTTTGCGATGGCGCTGTCCGTCAGCTCCCGCAGCTCCGTTTCATCCGCAGCGAGGTAGCCGCGCATTTCCTCCAGTGCCGCGATCAAGCCCGTGCGGGTGCCGGTGTTGTAGAGGCTCATAAGCTGGCGTTCTTCAAAGGTGATGTTCATATCAAAGCTCCTTTTCCGCGCTCTTTTTGGGCGCTGTTTTGTGTGGACGTTCTTGGGCCGGTTGGCTTTTGAGCTGCTCCAGCACAGATTTCTTCTTTTCCCGGTGTGCCGCCTCTGCCAAATCCATCAAGGAGATGGACATACCGGCCTTGACCTGTGCTTCAAGGTCGGCGACGGTGGGCTGTTTGGGGCCGTTGTTGATAATGCCGTCGATCATGCCGTAATCGTCCTCCATCGACATCTCGGCGGCCTTCAGATAATTCTCCGGTTTCTGAAAGGCGGGCAGCTCCTGAAACCCCATGCTGTCACAGTAGTGATAGGATACCTTGCCGTCCTGTTTCAGCGCAACGATGTCGCTGACGGAGAGACTGTGTCCCGCAAAATCGCCGGGGCGCTCATCGTTGAAAATGTAGTAGAAGTTTTCAAGGATTCTGCCGGTATCATCGTCCGGGTACACCTCACGGGTATAGACAGCTTCATAGTTGCAGGGTCAGGCGGCGCGGCCAGACTGCCGAGATTGGCAAAACGAAGCTCCACCGGCGCATCCCGGCGCAGTTGGTAGATCGCCATAGCATCGGTGGGACTGTTCAAAAAACGCTGCTCCACATCGCGGGGAGGAATATGGCCTTTGACCGCATCCCAATCCGGTCTTGTGACGCCGAACATTCCGTCGTGCTTGATGATGTCCTCGGCTTCAAAGACCATTTCCTCGGCGTTGTCGGGATAGAGCATATAAACCGTGATGTCATGCTCCAGCAGCTCCACCGCCCGATCCTTGGAAAGTGGGAGCATATCGCTATCCAGATACCCATAGCTGCGCATATCGTCCACCGTCAGCGTGGGGTCAGGCATCGGGACGGCCTGTTCCAGCTCCGGGAGCATATTATCTGCCGCATCGGTGGGAACAGCGACTGCGCCGGTGATCTGTTCGCTGTCCAAGGGCGGCGTAATCTGCGCCTCCTGCAAGTCCTCCAGAATTTTCATATCTGCAAAGGTCACCTTGGTTGGTGTCATGCCCTGAATGGCAAATACCTCCGTTCGGACAGCCCCGGCAACAGATGCAACCGGCGAATCTTCAATGGCGCTGCTGTCAATAACACCGCCATCCAGCAGCTTTTTGCTTTCCTTGTCGTAGAGCGAATAGTCCCAACCGCCGTCTGTATGCTGCACATGGAGATATACCGAGCCATCCACAAGATAAAGCGCTTCGTCTGTTTGTGTGGCGCTCACTTCTTCACGATTGATGCCGCGTTCCTTGCAAATCTCCGCAAAGTGCCGGTCAATGTCCGTAATCAGCTCGGAGGCAGTCTTGTTGATGGTTTCCAGACTGGTGCGAAGTTCTTTCAACTCCTTGCCCTTTGACCATGTGGCGATATAGCCGAAGCTGTTTTCGCCCGTTTCAATGCCGTAATACTGGCAGACCGCATAGGAGATGCTTTCGGCCTCGACCTCCTCGGTGTTGCGGCTCTTTTCACCGGGGACAAGGATCGTCTCACCATCGTCCGCAAGCTCCGTCATGTGTTCGTAGTCGTGGAGCTTGGCGTGGGCAATCTCATGGACGGCGGCGCATACCGTCTGCACCTCACTCATACCGGCGCGGATGGTGATGCTCTGCGCTTAATGCTGAAAAAAGCCGTCCGTATCCCGCGCAACGGGCTTTATCTCCATCGGAACGGGAGAAGCGCGGCGCAGCGCCTCCATGAAAACCTCATACTGCTGCACATTGCCGCTCAGATCGGCGGCAAGCTGGGGCAAGGGCTTTCCCGCAGTCTGTGACACATCAAAGACGGACACCACCTTGAACATAGGAATACGGATTTCCTTTTCCTCAATGATGGCCTTGCGTCTGCATCCAGTATCGGCGCGTTGGTTTCGGGGTCGGTCTTGATTTCCTCGACCTTTTTCTTATAGGGAGTAGGAGCGATGATGCGGATACCTTTTTCGCCTTTCAGGACGTTCCTGCCGAACTGATCGCGCCACTTGTTGAAGCCCGCCACATGGGTGGCGTCGGGGCGCTGCATATAGATGAGCATGGTATTATTGACCGAGTAGCGGTGAAAGCGGCTCATGGTGGAGAGATACTGCTGGTACTTATCGCTCTCGAACAGCTCCTTGATGCCATTTTCGATGCTGTCAACGATCTCCCGCATCCGGTCTTTGCTGGTTTGTTTTTCAGCCATGATGATCTCCTTTCAGAAAAAATAGCGCCCCTGCGCAGAAGAAAACACATCCTGCACAGGGGCGATTCTCCGCAGATAGACGTTGTTTTTGAGCTTGCGGATAGAATGACGCAGCCCCTTGTGATTCCGCATGGAAAAAGCCTTGCGGCACGGGGCTTTTACGCCCTCTATTTGCGGAGGTTCCAGTATTGTTCACGCTTTCGTTTGGCGTCCTGCTTTCGACGCTCCTGCTTGGCGCAGGCGGGGCAATATTTGGTGCGGTTAGAGGAAGAATAGACCGGCTTACCGCAGACGGCGCAGCGCTTCCCGGCCTTTCCCGCATCACGTCGGCCAGCAGCTCATGGTCGGCGGGAAGTACCGCGTTTCGGAACCAGTTGCACAGCAGCGAGTAGGAAATACCCTGTACGCAGACGCAAGGCTCTCCATCATCCAGCGCGAGGCAGTTGCCGTGATCGTAATTACAGCAGAGCTTCCGAATGAGCTTTTTGGAGCGGCGGAGCTGCTTGTGATCCATACGCGGCGTATCAGTCATTGTCGAACACCAGCTTATAGCCCGTGCGCTGCCCATCGTCCTCCAAAAGAACGACGGCATCATAGGTCTTTCCGGTCTTTTCAGAATAACAGCCTATCAGCGGAGCGCGGCCATTTTTCAAAAGTGCGGCGGCAAGAGATTTCGTCAGCGCCTTTTTCTTGGCGGTGAAAAAGCGGCTGTTTTTCCAGAGAACAAAGGAACAGGTGCGGTTCTCACAGAAAAAGCCTTTCGGTGATTCCGTCACCTCGGCTCCGCAGCGGGGACACCTGCCGACTACCTCACGCCCGGAGGGGAACAGGACTTCCGCACCGGGGATGGGCTTGTAGGTCTGCACCAGCTCATTCAGCATGGCGGCGATCCCATCCATGAAGCTGTCCGGGGCGATTTCGCCGCGCTCGATCTCTTTCAGGCGGTGTTCCCATTCAGCGGTGAGCTGCGGAGACTGGAGCTGTTCGGCAGAACGGTGATAAGCGCCGTGCCGGTGGAGGTGGGCAGCAGATTTGTGATCTTCTTGGACTTCCTGCGCTCCACAAAACCGGAGGACACCAGCTTTTCAATGATACCGGAACGGGTCGCCGGGGTGCCAATGCCCTTGCGCTCGGCATCATCTGGCATATCCTCCTTGCCCGCGTTCTCCATCGCAGCCAGCAGCGTATCCTCGGTGAAATGCTTGGGCGGCGTGGTTTTTCCGGTCTTGACCGATGCGGCAGATACGGAAAGCGTCTGTTGCTCCGTCACCACCGGCAGCGCGGGCGCTGCCTCTGCCTGCTCCTGCTCATAGCGCTTCCAGCCGGGAGCAAGGACGGTTTTGCCCTTGGCGGTGAAGCTCTGACCGGCACAGTCCACCGTAATGACCGTTTCTGCGTAGCGATGTGGTTCATCCACCGCACGAAGCAAGCCCCTTGCCGCCAGCTTCAGCACCTCGCGTTCGCCCAGCGGCAGAGAGGCTATATCTACCTTTTCCGCGCTGATGGTGGGAACAATGGCGTGGTGATCGGTGACTTTTTTACTGCTGCATACCTGCTTGGCGCAGATGGTCGGCGGCTTCTCCATGCCGCAGACAGCGGCAGCGGCGGCGACAAGGCCGGGGACGGCTGCCCTCATATCGTCGGTCAGATAGCGGCTGTCGGTGCGCGGGTAGGTACAGAGCTTCTTTTCATAGAGCGCTTGGAGATAGTCGAGGGTCTGCTGGGAGGTGTAGCCGAGAACGCGGTTGGCGTCGCGCTGGAGGGCGGTCAAATCGTAGAGCGCGGGCGCTTTCTCAGACTTTTCCTTGCGCTCCACGCTTTTGACGGTTACTGCCTTGCCCTTGCAGGCGTTGGCGATGGCGTCGGCGTCCTTCCTGTCCTTCATTCGGCCTGTCGCGGCGGGAAAGCCGCAATCGAGCTGAACGGTGTAGAACGGTTCTGCCGCAAATGCGGAGATCTCCGCCTCACGCTGTACCAACAGCGCCAGCGTGGGCGACATGACGCGCCCGATGTTCAATGTGCGGCCATACGTCAGGGAGAAATACCGCGTGGCGTTGATACCAACCAGCCAATCAGCCTTGGCGCGGCACAGGCAGATTGATGCAGGCCGTCATAGTCGCGCCCAGACCTAAGCTGCTGGAAGCCGCTGCGGATGGCATCATCCTCCATTGAAGAAATCCAAAGCCGCAGAATCGGCTTGGAGCATCCCGCAAGGCAGTAAACCGTGCGGAAGATCAGCTCACCCTCGCGCCCAGCGTCGCAGGCGTTGACCACCTCTGCCACATCCTCCCGGCGCACCAGCTCCCGCAGAATGTCAAACTGCTTCTGCTTTTCAGAGCGGACGATGAAGCGGAACGAGGTAGGAATGATGGGCAGCGCCGCCAACGTCCATTTGGCATCATCGGCATTGTAAACGGCGGCGTCGGCCAGCTCTGCCAGATGCCCAAAGCACCACGACACGATATACCCGCCGCCCTCCAGATACCCGTCATGCCGTGATTTAGCACCCAGCACGGCGGCGATGCTCTGCGCCACGGAGGGTTTTTCGGCGATCACAAGGCGCATGGTGCAGCCTCCATTCTCTTTACGTCACGGTAGCAGGGGCGAACGCAGCTCTGTCCGAAGCGCTTGCAGCGTAGCAGAAGTGTTCCTTGGCAGCGGCGGGAGGGCTGTCCTCCCGCGCTGCTTTCGGCTTCTGCATCATCAGGCGTTCCAGCGGGTTATTGGTGAAATATCTCATGCGTCTGTATCCTCCGTAGTATCTTGTTCCGGTTCGCCTCATACGGCTCAAACTCATATTCGTCCTCACCGTAATCATAATCGTCCAGATCGGCGCTGCCCTTGGTCTGCGGCTTGGCCTTTTTCTGCTTGAAGATGTAGAACGCTGCACCGCCGCCCAGCGCGACAATCAGCAGGACGACGAGGATGCCGCCCACGCCGCTCTTTTTCTCCGGTTCCTCGGCGGCGGGTTCTGTCGGCTCGGTGGAGACTTCTGGTTTTGCCTCCTTGCCCGCACACTCGGTCATGTTGACCGCGCAGACGGGGCAGGATGTATTGACCGCACCGGCCACACATTTTGTGGTGCAGGAGCAAGTGGCGGGCGTTTCTTCCTCGCCGGTCAGCGCCATCAGGTCAGCCTCATCCACCTGATTCAAGAAATGGACGGTTTCTTCGCCCTCATCGTCACGGTCAATAATCATGTAAAATACGTTACCATTCTTGCTTTCCAGCGTAATGAACTGTTTTCCTGCCTTGGTGCTGGAGCCAATATCGTCGATCAGCGTCAGATTGCCGTCCGGTGTCAGCGCGTCGCTGCCGCCCGTCATGCTGCCGAGAAGAAGCTGCCAGAGGTCGGCCAGCTCTTTTTCATCAAACGGAAGCGTAATGCCGCCGATACTCACGGTACTGTCGGCGGTGTCGGTGACGGTCAGATAGCTGCCGTACACATAGCCCGCACGGCGGGCAGCAGGATTTTTACCCAATCGCCGTCCCTGCCGATCACATCGACACCGTGCCATTGGGAAGCTGCGTAAACGCGGTATTGTCCAGTCCCGCGCCGGTGCGGACATTCAGGCTGCCGCCGTTGGTCGTGACCGTGCCGATCTGTTTTGTTTCCTGCGTGTCTGCGGCGCTGCTTTCGGCGGCAGGCAGCGTATCATCGGGATAGTCGCCCGCCGCTGGCAAGGCGGTAACGGGGAGAAATCCCGGATGACCAGCAGGAGCATCAACAGCCAGAACTG
>ENA-OQLB01000981-OQLB01000981.1-human-gut-metagenome-genome-assembly--contig:-NODE-981-length-13735-cov-4.692901_pt1 | contig 13735 bp, 14 predicted proteins | sample MGYA00242656_ERZ504813 | MGnify/ENA primary metagenome ERZ504813 (study PRJEB26092, sample SAMD00036388) | human gut metagenome | host: Homo sapiens | study: EMG produced TPA metagenomics assembly of... | reverse complement strand
GGATCTTTGTAGTCGATGTACTTAATACCGCTCTTTTTGAAACGGCAGTATTTTTTCTTCTTAACGTCTACTGAGGGCGGAGTTAAATATCTGATTTCTGATTGAACTTGTTGTGCCATGATTAATCCTCCTTTTTAGTTGATTTAACACTTCTTCTCTTCGCAGCATATTCAGCAGCGTACTTGTCTTGCTTGAAAGTCAAGAAACGGATAACGCGCTCGTCACGACGGAAGTTTATTTCCAATTTCTCAATGACAGTAGGTTCTGCATTGAACTCAATCAGCTGATAGAAACCGGTTGACTTCTTCTGGATAGGATATGCCAGCTTCTTCAGTCCCCAGTTTTCTTCATTTACAATCTCAGCACCTTCAGCAGTAAGGATGCTTTTGAATTTTTCTACCGCTTCCTTCATCTGAACATCAGACAAAACGGGAGTCAAAATGAAAACGGTTTCGTATTGATTCATACTCGTTTAATTAAATAAATAAATTATTCGTTTTAAAAATGCGGTGCAAAGGTAGACATTTTATTTTGAACTACAAACATTTAATGTTTTTTTGTGTAGGGATATAGGAATTGTCTTCGGCTTGCACTATCTTTGCAAAGTTGTTTAAACAATAATTTCATGATAGAGCAATTCAACTTTGATATCCGCCTTATCTTTGCCATACTGAACGGTAAAGTGTCGGCTGCCATTAACCGAAAGCTGTCCCGCAACTTCCGCCAGAACGGTTTGGAGATTACTCCGGAACAGTGGACCGTCCTCATCTTCTTATGGGAAAAGGACGGGGTGACGCAACAAGAGTTGTGTAATGCAACTTTCAAAGACAAGCCCAGCATGACGCGCTTGATAGACAATATGGAGCGTCAGCATCTCGTCGTGCGCATATCGGACAAGAAAGACCGCCGAACCAATCTGATACATCTGACCAAGGACGGCAAGGAGCTGGAAGAACGCGCGCGCGTCATTGCCAACCAGACCCTCAAAGAAGCCTTGAAAGGCATCACCATCGAAGAGCTCAGTGTGAGCCAGGAGGTGCTGAGGAAGATTTTCTTCAATACGAAGGACTAAGATATAGGGATTAGGGGTTAAGGATTAGAGATTAAGGGAGGAGAAAACAAGGGGATGAAGCGTCATTTTTCATTCCTCATCTTCCATTCTTTATTAAAATATGGATTTTTTGCAAAAATAATTTCGCTTGTTAAAGAATTATGCTTTTCTTTGTGACAAGAATACGAAAGAATATAATAATCTAATTAAAATACACACACATGAAAGGCTTATTAAAAAATCTGGGATTGATATTAGTCGTAATAGGAGCTGTAATCCTGGTTGCATGTTCTTTTACCGGCAATGTTAACAACAATGCATCTTGGGCAGTTCTGCCGTTTTGGTTGTAGTGGGATTGATTTCCTACATTGTCATCAACAAGAGAATTGTCGACTAATATCAAAAGAAAAGAAATAAAGAAGGCGGTTAGCATATACATGCAGACCGCCTTTTTTATTTTCTCTCCCTCAGAGGAGCCGAGCCTCATCAAGACTCAGCTTCCGGAGTAATCAGTTTATATCCTTTTCCGTGAATGTTGATGATTTCAATCGAATCATCTTCTTTCAGGTGCTTACGCAGCTTTGTGATATATACATCCATACTACGTGCATTGAAATAGTTGTCATCAATCCAAATAGTCTTCAACGCAAAGTCACGCTGCAGAATTTCGTTGGCATGTGCACAAAGCAAGCCCAGCAGTTCGGATTCTTTGGTGGTCAGTTTAGTCTGCTTCTCGGCAGTCGCCAGAATCTGTTTCTGCGTGTCGAATGTAAACTTACCAATCTTATAGATGTTGCTCTCCTTGTTCTTCTTTCCGCGAACACGTCTCAGGATAGCTTCAATTCTGAAAGTCAGCTCTTCCATACTGAAGGGCTTGGTGATGTAGTCATCGGCACCAATCTTGAAACCTTCCAGAATATCTTCCTTCAATGTTTTTGCCGTCAAGAAGATAATAGGTATTTCGGCATTGGCCGCACGCACTTCTTGTGCCAGTGTGAATCCGTCTTTCTTCGGCATCATCACATCAAACACACACAAGTCATATTTATTCTTCAGGAAAGCCTTGTATCCTGCTTCTCCATCGGGATATAACTCGGCAGCGTAACCTTTTGCCTGTAAATATTCTCTTAAAAGCATGCCAAGATTTTCATCATCTTCGCACAATAAAATACGCAGTTTCTCGTCCATATCAATCAATTTTTTAATAAAGGTAATGCAATAATAAATTTAGTTCCTACGTTCAGTTCACTTTCTGCCCGGATAGTTCCCTTATGATCCATGATAATCTTCTTCACATAAGCCAGTCCCAAGCCGAAGCCTTTCACATCGTGCAGATTACCTGTATGCACGCGATAGAACTTCTCGAATATCTTTTTCAAATTCTCCTTCTTGATGCCGATGCCGTTATCTTGGATGGAAATCATCAGTTTGCCAGGCTCATTCCAAGTCTTCACCGTCAGTTGCAGATCCGCATCCGGACGTTTATACTTCACTGCATTATCCATGAGATTGAAAATCACATTGGTGATATGCATCTCATCGGCAAAAATGGCAGAGTTGGTAGCTTTAAGCTCCGATTCAATCTTTCCATTATAACGCTCCACTTTCAGTGTAAACGTGTTGATAACACCCGCTATCAGCTCGTTGGCATCCAGTTCCTTATTCTTCAAAGTAGCCTTCTGACGGTCAAACATCGACATCTGAAGCACTTTTTCTACCTGGAACCTCAAGCGCTTCGTTTCATCGTTGATGACACCCGATATATGCTGGAACATAGTCGGAGACTTGCCCACAGCCGGGTCTTTCAACATCTGTGCCGCCAGAGAAATCGTCGATATCGGCGTCTTGAACTCGTGCGTCATATTATTGATGAAATCATTCTTCATCTCCGTCAGCTTCTTCTGGCGGAATACGATGTAAATCGTAAAAATGAACGTCACCAGCAGTACAAAAGTAAATATCATCGACGGTATCATAAACCTGACCGAATCGAAGATATAATCCTTCTTTCCCGGAAAAATGTATCTTGACGATACTCATACGCTGGTGGGTCATTCAAAAACAATGGCTGCGAATAAGAGCTTTCACTCCCTGCATCGCTATAATCCGCACAACGGTATACCTCCCGACCTTCCCGGTCTATCACCTTGAAGTGATAATCCATATCACCGAGACCATTCTCTATCAGACCTGCTTTTAGATACTGGTCCAGACTTTTGAAATTAACACGCTCCTCAATCGGCTTGTCGCTGGCATTGTATACCATCTGCAACACCACCTCGTCTACCAATGCACGCTGGTAAAGATAGCGGTTTTAAGCATCTCTATCTGCGAGCGTGAAGTCTGAGGAATGGTTTTTGCTCCATGTTTGCGTGAAATCATTGCTCTTGGCAATTCAGAAGGCTCGTTACTGAAAGTTTTCAATTCCACCGAAGAACGGACACTGCCATCCGGAGCTGTCATCACAAACCGCTGGGTACGCATCACTCCGCTACTGCTCTGCGATTGTTCCCACGCCTTCTTTTCTGCCTCGGAGATATCCTCATTCAGCCAACGCACAACCTCTGCGGACTCTGCCTCTTTCGAAGCAGCCATCAACGCACGCTTCACCGATTCATCAAATTGTCCGTTACGCATCTTCACCATTTCCTCAATATAGCTTATCTGCAGATACAGCAAACTAAGGAAGGAAAGCCCCATAACAACACCTAATATCCATATAGTTGACTTTTTCATAGTCACAAAATTAACACTCCCTAATTAACACTCCTAACCAATTAACCTGATTTAACCGGACGTTCTCGTAAATTAACCGAAGACCATTTTTTAGGTTGTATTATGAGCATTATAACAAAAACACAAGCCTTTGGTTTGCAAATTTAATAAAAAATTAATCATTCAATTCACAATTCTGCATGTTCTTAATCTACGTTAATGAAAAAAGCCGTTATTACTTGCCATGAAGTAACAACGGCTTTAACAATTGTTATATTAGCAGCCGGTAGTTACAACAGCCAAACTACCAACCCTGAAAATCATTCTTCAGCTTGCTTTGCCTCAAATTCCTTAATCAGTTTATCCTGCACATCACTCGGAACGAGTTCATAGCTGGCAAACTTCATGATGAACGAAGCACGTCCACCGGTCAGTGAGCTAAGTGCCGTAGAGTAGGATGACATTTCCTTCAAAGGCACCTTAGCACTCAGTTTTTCGTAACCGGCCTCGCTGCTCATACCCATAATCATGGCACGGCGTCCCTGCAAGTCCCCATCACATCACCCATCTTGTCCGACGGAACAAATACTTCCACGTCATAAATGGGTTCTAGAATCTTCGGGCCTGCATTCTTGAACGCTTCGCTGAACGCATTCCGTCCCGCCAGCATAAAGGAGATTTCATTGGAGTCAACCGGATGCATTTTTCCGTCATATACGATGACACGTACATCGCGAGCATACGAACCAGTCAACGGTCCCTGCTCCATACGTGACATGATACCCTTCAAGATGGCCGGCATGAAACGTGCATCAATGGAACCACCCACAATACTATTGACGAATACCAGCTTGCCACCCCATTCCAATGGAACTTCTTCGGTACCCTTGACGTTCATCTTGAACTTCCTGACCATTGAATTTATAGGTTTCGGGCAACGGCATGCTTCGTAGTAAGGCTCAACAATCAGATGAACTTCACCGAACTGGCCTGCACCACCCGACTGCTTCTTATGGCGATAATCCGCACGGGCAGCTTTGGTAATCGTTTCGCGATACGGTATTCTCGGTTCTTCAAACTTGATTTGCAGTTTTTCATTGTTTTCCAGACGCCACTTCAAGGTACGCAAATGGAATTCACCTTGTCCGTGTACAATAGTCTGACGCAATTCTTTAGACTGGTCTATCACCCATGTCGGGTCTTCCTCTCGCATACGGTTCAAAGCAACCATCATCTTTTCTGTATCCGACTCGTTCAACGGCTTGATAGCACGTGAGTATTTGGAGTTCGGATATTTAATGAAGTTGAAACGGTTTTCAGAGCCCTTACCGTTCAATGTATTGCCGGTATGTACATCCTTCAGTTTCACTGTACAGCCGATGTCACCGGCTACCATTTCCTCTACCTTGATACGGTTGGCACCGGCACAAGCATAAATCTGCGCGATGCGTTCCTTGGAACCGCGGTCTGCATTGGTAAAATCATCACCTTCGTGCACTTTACCACTCATAACCTTGAAGTATTGAACATCACCGATATGCGGCTCAACGGCAGTCTTGAAGAAATACAAGGAAGTCGGTCCGTTAGAATCCGGCTTCACCACCTCACCGCGTGTATTGTGCACCGGTGGCATTTCGTCCACAAACGGCACCACATTACCCAGGAACTCCATCAGACGGCGTACACCCATATCCTTGCCGGCACAGACGCAGAATACCGGGAACATACCTCGTGAAGCCAGTCCCTTGCGGATACCTTCGCGCATTTCGTCTTCTGTCAAAGAGTCCTGCTCAAAGAATTTTTCCATCAGGCCTTCGTCATGTTCGGCTGCAGCTTCTACCAAAGCCTTGTGCAGTTCTGTAGCCTTTTCCATTTCTTCGGCCGGAATCTCTTCAATAATGGGAGCGCCACCTTCGGTCCCCACGAATATTTTTTCATCAAAAGTACATCGATCAACGAATTGAAGTTCGGTCCGGTAGCCAGCGGATATTGCACGGGCACCACCTTCGGACCGTATATGGTTTGCAACTGCTCAAGCACCATATCATAATCGCACTTTTCATTATCAAGCTGGTTTACCAGGAAAATAACCGGTTTGCCCAGTTTCTCGGTGTAGCGGAAATGGTTCTGCGTACCTACCTCGGGACCGTATTGCCCGTTCAGCAGCAGAATGGCAGTATCTGTAACGTTGAGCGCCGTCATGGCAGCCCCTACAAAGTCATCACTACCCGGGCAGTCAATGATATTCAGTTTCTTGCCGTTCCACTCCACATGGAAAACGGTGGAAAACACAGAATAGCCGTATTCCTGCTCCACCGGGAAGTAATCGCTGACTGTATTCTTGGCAGTAATCCTGCCGCGACGTTTTATAATACCACTCTCAAAGAGCAGCGCTCCGTGAGAGTGGTTTTACCCGAGCCGTCATTGCCAAGGAGGGCAATGTTCTTAATTTCATTCGTCTGATATACTTTCATGATATATTAAGATTTTAAGTGAATAACCTGACATACGATGATGCCGTTAACTTTTTGTGAGGCGCAAATTAGGCATTAATTCAAAGAAAAGCAACATCGGGAAGCATGTTATATAACACACTTCCTCCACCAACAAAGAATATAATGTTCTTCTGCCAATAAACTGCCCGAATTCACAAGTCATCCAACTTCTTGGACGGCTTAAATATTTCTTATAACTTTGCAGGAAAAAGAATCCCCCCCGAAAACCATGAACAAACTACTGTTAACAACACTGCTCGTTCTATGTCCATATTTGGCAATGGGACAGTCCAACCAAAAAACAACCAGGAAAGCCCCTCTCATCGGCATTTCCTGCTCACATCCGGGCCGAAGCTCATCCACACAGATGACGTATACCGAGTCTGTAATCCAGGCAGGTGGAACACCTATACTGATTTCCATCACTACCGATAGCCTTGTCTTGACAGACATTGCCAACCGGCTGGACGGTATCATTCTGATAGGAGGAGGAGACATCCACCCTTCCTATTTCAATGAATCGCCCATCGAACAGCTGGGAGAGGTGGACTCCCTGCGTGATGTATACGACATGGCACTCATCCGCCTGGCTACCCGGCGTAACATTCCGATGTTTGGCATCTGCCGGGGAGAACAGTTAATCAATGTAGCTTTCGGCGGAACCCTTTATCAGGATATCCCTACCCAGCATCCCGACACCACTGTCTGCCACCAGCAGCAGGAACCGAGCAGTATACCAACTCATACCGTCCACCTCACTCCCGGTTCTGCCATGGCATCCATAACCGGACAGACACAACTTTTCACCAATACTCACCATCACCAGGCGGTCAAGCAAGTTGCCCCGGGATTCAGCGTAACGGGTTGGTCGTCAGACAGTATTCCCGAAGCTATAGAGTCTTCTCACGAATATCCGATATGGGGTGTGCAATTCCATCCCGAAGCTCTGGCTACGGCAGGCGACAGCATCTCTGCCAGATTCTTCTATTTTCTGGTTCAAAAGGCAGCTACCTACCGGCATGCCAAAGAGATTCATCGCCGCATCCTCTCCCTCGACACGCATACAGACACCCCACTTGATTTTGACGTTTCCTATAATATAGGTACGCGCGAAAAAACGCAGGTTTGCCTGCCCAAGATGCGAGAAGGAAAATTGGATGGACAATACCTGGCATGCTGGGTGCGTCAAGGCCCGTGCGATGAAGAGAACAGTCTGAAAGCCATTGACCGAGTGGATGAGTTGATACGCCACATCTACCGACAAGTGGAGATGAACGGGGAGCAATGTGCCATAGCCCGCACGCCCGATGATTTGTCCAGGCTCAAGACCGAAGGAAAGAAAGCCTTTTATATTGGCATCGAAAACGGATACGGCATCAGCAAGGATTTGAAGAATATCACCCGTTTCCATGATGCAGGCGTTACCTACATCACCCTTTGCCACACCCGCAACAATGACATCTGCGACAGTTCTTCGGACACGACTGCCCGTTGGAACGGCTTAAGTCCTTACGGTAGAAAAGTGGTGAAAGAAATGAACCGGCTGGGAATAATGATAGACCTTTCCCATGCAGCCGAAAGCACCTTCTGGATGTACTGAAATATTCAAAAGCACCGGTCATAGTCTCCCACTCCTCTGCAAGCGCCATCTACAGACACGACCGCAATCTGACCGACGAACAGCTACGCGCCCTTGCCGCACATGGCGGTGTGCTCAAGCCTGCCTGGTAGACGAGTTTCTGAACCCGGATGCCAAGAAAACCAACCTTACGGACTTCATGAAACACCTGCTGCACATGGTTGAAGTGGCAGGCATAGACCACGTGGGCATTGGCTCGGACTTCGACGGTGGAGGCGGGGTCAAAGGATGCAATGGGGACAATGATTTCATCAATATCACCGTCCGTCTGCTGGAACATGGATTTACAGAAACAGACATCGCCAAGATATGGGGTGGAAATTTCCTCCGGGTGATGAAACAAGTACAAACCAAATAGAAAAGACCGAAAAACATCACAAAAAGGAGAGATTAGAGCTATAATCTCTCCTTTTTGACACATTTACATACCCTCCATTTCTCAACTTTCGCATATCTTTGCCCAAAACATAAACGATTTATTAATTATCTAATACCGAATTCTTAAATGAAAAGGAAAATTATTTGGAGTTTTGCATTGCTGGCCTGCCTTTGCTGCCTGCCATCTGCAAAAACAAAAGCACAAACGAAAAATGCCGCAATCATACCCGGGGAAGTATGGAAAGACACCGACGGCAATCCCATCAACGCCCATGGCGGCGGCTTCTTTACCACGAAGGGACCTACTATTGGTATGGCGAATACAAAAAAGGGGAAACCATCCTGCCCGAATGGTACGTGGGAATGCTACCGCACCGACGTAACCGGTGTCAGCTGCTACTCTTCAAAAGACCTGCTGAACTGGAAGTTCGAGGGTATTGTACTTCCTGCCGTGAAAGATGACGAGAAACACGACCTGCACCCCAGCAAGGTGTTGGAACGTCCCAAAGTGATTTACAACGAAAAGACAAAGAAATTCGTCATGTGGCGCATGTGGAAAGCGCCGACTACAGTAAGGCATGTGCCGGCGTAGCGGTCAGCGATTCTCCTACCGGGACATTCACCTATGTAGCAGCTTCCGTCCCAACGGTGCGATGAGCCGCGACCAAACAGTGTTCGTTGATGATAACGGCAAGGCATATCAGTTCTACTCGTCGGAAAACAACGCTACCTTATATATAAGCGAACTAACGGATGACTACCTGAAGCCCACTGGTCGCTATACACGCAATTTCGTGAAGCAAAGCCGCGAAGCACCCGCCGTATTCAAGTATAACGGCAAGTACTATATGCTCTCTTCCGGTTGTACCGGCTGGGATCAATGTTGCCGAACTGGCTGTGGCCGACTCCATCATGGGGCAATGGACTACCATCGGCAATCCGTGTACCGGTCCTGATGCAGATAAGACCTTCTATGCACAAAGCACTTACGTGCAGCAAGTATACGGAAAAGGAAATGCCTACATTGCCATGTTCGACCGCTGGAAAAAGAAAAACCTTGAGGACTCACGCTACGTATGGCTCCCGCTTGAATTCGGCAAGGACGGCACAATCGCGATACCCTGGCGCGACAGCTGGGACCCGCGTACCAATGGGAAGGACAAGGCGACTTCTCTGCCGGCAAAGGAACATTCCTATTGAATGGCAAGCCGTTTGTCATCAAAGCCGCAGAGCTGCACTATCCACGTATCCCCAAAGCCTATTGGGACCAACGCATCAAGCTATGCAAGGCACTGGGCATGAACACCATCTGCCTTTATGTATTCTGGAACTCCCACGAGTCTCAGCCGGGAGTGTTCGACTTCACCGGACAGAATGACCTGGCGGAATTCTGCCGCCTATGCCAGCAGAACGACATGTATGTCATCCTGCGCCCGGGACCGTATGTCTGTGCCGAATGGGAAATGGGCGGACTGCCTGGTGGTTACTCAAGAAAAAAGATATCCGCCTGCGCGAATCCGACCCCTACTTTATGGAGCGTGTAGGTATCTTCGAAAAAGCCGTTGCCGAGCAGGTAGCCGGTATGACCATACAGAACGGAGGTCCCATCATCATGGTACAAGTAGAGAACGAATACGGCTCCTACGGGGAAGACAAAGGCTACGTATCGCAAATCCGCGACATCGTACGCGCCAACTACCCCGGCGTAGCACTGTTCCAATGCGACTGGGCGTCCAACTTCACCAAGAACGGACTCCACGACCTGGTATGGACCATGAACTTCGGTACAGGAGCCAACATCGACCAACAGTTTGCACCGCTGAAGAAACTCCGTCCTGATAGCCCGCTGATGTGCTCCGAATTCTGGAGCGGCTGGTTCGACAAGTGGGGAGCCAACCACGAAACCCGTCCGGCTGCGACATGATTGCCGGCATTGACGAGATGTTGTCCAAAGGCATCTCCTTCAGCCTCTACATGACCCACGGAGGGACCAACTGGGGACACTGGGCAGGAGCCAACTCACCCGGATTCGCCCCTGACGTAACCTCTTACGACTACGACGCCCCCATCAGCGAATCGGGACAGACCACTCCCAAATACTGGGAATTGCGAAAAGCATTGTCCAAATACATGAACGGCGAGAAGCAGGCTAAAGTTCCCGCTTTAATCAAGCCCATCCGTATTCCGTCTTTCCAATTTACAGAGATGGCTCCTTTGTTCGACAATCTTCCTGCTGCCAAGAAAGACCGCAATATCCGTACCATGGAGGAATATAACCAGGGATTCGGAAGTATTCTCTACCGCACCACACTGCCCGAGATGAAAACCCCGTCCCTGCTCACTGTGAACGATGCGCACGATTATGCCCAAGTTTTCCTGGATGGCAAATACATCGGCAAACTGGACCGCCGCAACGGTGAAAAGCAACTGGAATTCCCCGCCTGCCCCAAAGGTGCACGCCTCGACATTCTGGTAGAAGCCATGGGCCGCATCAACTTTGGACGTGCCATCAAGGACTTCAAGGGTATCACCCAAAGCGTAGAACTTACCGTAGACATCGACGGCCGTCCTTTCACCTGCAACCTGAAGGATTGGGAAGTCTATAATCTCGAAGATACATACGATTTCTATAAGAACATGAAGTTCCAGCCCATCGGCTCACTGAAAGATGAGTTAGGACAACGCATTCCGGGTTGCTACCGTGCCACCTTTAAGGTGAACAAGCCCAGCGACACATTCCTAAACTTCGAGACTTGGGGCAAGGGACTTGTCTACGTCAACGGGCACGCCATGGGACGCATTTGGGAAATCGGCCCGCAACAGACCCTCTACATCCCGGGATGCTGGTTGAAGAAAGGTGAGAATGAAGTGATTGTCTTCGACATCATCGGTCCCAAAGAAGTTAAGTCCGAAGGACTGAGCGAGCCATTACTGGACCAGTTGCTCGTCACCAAACCGCTGACGCACCGCAATGAGGGTGAAAATCTCGACTTGTCCGGTGAGCAGCCCGTCCTCTCCGGCAGCTTCAATCCCGCAACGGTTGGCAGGAACGCAAATTCGACCAACCCGTCACCGGACGTTATGTCTGCCTGGAAGCCTTGAGTGCACAAGATGGAAAAGACCTGGCTTGCATTGCCGAAATGTATCTGCTGGATGAGAATGGGGAACGTCTGTCACGCGAACCCTGGATTGTCAATTATGCCGACAGCGAAGACGTATCCCACGTCAACTGTTCTGCGGACAAAATCTTCGACCTCCAGGAATCAACCTATTGGAGCACAACAAAAGACACTCCATACCCGCATTCTGTCGTGATTGACTTGGGTAGTACCCGCACCCTGACCGGCATACAATATCTACCCAGAATGGAAAGCGAGGTACCGGTGGAATCAAAGACTTCAAGGTTTACGTAAAATCCAAGGCTTTCAACTATTAAGCCGGATTTACAACACTAATAGATTCTTTAGACACGGATTACATGAAAAATCATGGATAATAAATGAAGAATATCCATGATTTTTCGCGTAATCCATGCCTAACTTAAAATCAATCAAACAGATTTTCCGTACAATTCATCGTCTACCACAGCCAGCATTCCCTCCACTTGAGCCAATGCCAGCATACGGCCATGAAAAGAATAACCTGCATTGTACCCTTTATCCTCGTCGCCCAACATCATGCGACCGTGGTCCACACGCATCGGCAATCCCGGATTTTCTTTCTCAAAGATACGAATCAAATCAATGAGGTGTCCCCTTCCCTCCAGATGGGAACTTTCGATAAAGTTTCCACCCGGTATTGCCTTCGTACTGCGCAAATGCACAAAGTGGGTACGCCTGGCAAACTTCCTTGCCAGTTCACGGGTATCATTCTGTTCACCCGCACTCAATGAACCGGCGCAAAAAGTCAGGCCATTATGGGGATTGTCCACTGCACTCAGTATCCAGGCAATATCTGCCTCGTCTGTCACAATGCGCGGCAACCCCAATACCTGAAAAGGAGGGTCATCGGGGTGTACACACATATTCACCCCATATTCCTCGCATACCGGCATGATGGCAGACAAGAAATAACGCATATTCTCGCGCAGAGCCTCCCGGTCTATCCCTTTGTATAGCGCCAGCAAACGTTTGAACAGGGTTACCGGCTCCTTGTCACCTTCCTTGATGTTGCCATTTACGAATCCTTGTGTCTTTACGATAATCGTATCTACCAGCTCTGCCTTTTCAGACTCCGTAATCACCTTATCCAGTTCTGCCACCTTGTCCAGCTCTTCCGGAGAATAATCGGCTTCCGCATTCTCCCGTTCCAATATCTTCAGGTCGAAGTAGGCAAAACGGATTCTGTCGAAATAAAGAGAAGATGTCCCGTCTTCCCAGGGATGTTGTAAGTCCGTGCGAATCCAGTCAATCACCGGCATGAAGTTGTAACATACCGTCCGGATGCCTGCCTTGCCGAAATTGGCAAGGCTTATCTTGTAGTTCTCTATCAATCGGTCACGCTCACTCCCCGCATATTTGACAGCCTCGCACACCGGCAGACTTTCTACTACAGACCAGCGCAATCCGAAGGATTCAATATAATCCCTCAAATCTTCAATGGCTTCCAACGTCCATATTTCACCGTTGGGAACTTCATGCAAGGCAGTGACAACGCCTTCCACTCCTATCTGTTGCAACATGGCAAGGGTTATCTTGTCTTTCTTGCCAAACCATCTCCAAGTCTTTTCCATTCTTTATTATTAATTTTCTTGTTTTTCAGGCGTTCAAACCACCCGTTACCTTTTTGCAAAAGTAAGAAAGAATATGAGAACTGTCCATTCTGAATGGATAGATTTGTTTGTTCGCAATGAAAACAATATCTTAGCACTTCATTACATATATTAATTACGCTTATGCAAGACTTTATAAACGGACGTTGCGGCTGGTGCGGAACCGACGAGCTGTATGTGAAATACCACGATGAAGAGTGGGGAAAACCGGTAACAGACGACAAGACACTATTCGAGTTTCTTGTATTGGAAAGTGCCCAGGCGGGACTGAGCTGGATAACCATCCTCAAAAAGCGGGAAGGCTACCGCAAAGCCTTTTGCAATTTCGATGCCACGCAAGTGGCGCAAATGACCGACGAAGACGTGGAACGGCTGATGCACTTTGACGGCATCGTGAAAAACCGTCTGAAAATCAAGTCGACCATCACCAATGCAAAGCTGTTTCTTGCCATACAGAAAGAATTCGGCAGCTTTTACAACTATACGCTATCCTTCTTCCCCGACCGGAACCCCATTATCAATCATTTTCAGTCATTGAGTGAGATTCCGGTATCATCTCCCGAATCAGATGCCATGAGCAAAGACATGAAAAAACGGGGATTCAAGTTCTTCGGCTCTACCATTTGCTATGCCCATCTGCAAGCTTCGGGGTTTATCAACGACCATCTGACGGATTGCATTTGCCG
>ENA-OQLB01000980-OQLB01000980.1-human-gut-metagenome-genome-assembly--contig:-NODE-980-length-13744-cov-2.262539_pt1 | contig 13744 bp, 33 predicted proteins | sample MGYA00242656_ERZ504813 | MGnify/ENA primary metagenome ERZ504813 (study PRJEB26092, sample SAMD00036388) | human gut metagenome | host: Homo sapiens | study: EMG produced TPA metagenomics assembly of... | reverse complement strand
CCTCCCGATTACTTCTTCTTGTTGGCCATGGTCTTTCTCGGACCTTGCGCGTTCTTGCGTTGGTCTTAGAGCGCTGGCCTCTTACCGGCAGGCCCTTGCGGTGACGGACACCGCGGTAGCAGCCGATTTCAACGAGTCTCTTGATATCGAACGCAACATTACGGCGGAGGTCGCCTCAACGGTGTAGTGGTGGTCGATATATTCTCTCAACTTTGTAGCGTCATCTTCAGAAAGATCTCTTACGCGGATGTCCGGATCAACGCCCGTAGCAGCGCAGATGTCCGACGCTGTCTTGCGGCCGATGCCGAAGATGTAGGTAAGAGCAATCTCGATTCTTTTGTCTCTGGGTAAATCAATACCAGCAATACGAGCCATGCTTATTGCACCTCCATAAATATTTCAGAGCTCAGCCTGGCGCTGCTTGTGCTTCGGGTTTTCACAGATGACCATGACTTTACCCTTGCGCTTGATGATCTTGCATTTTTCACACATCTTCTTAACAGAAGGTCTGACTTTCATTTGTGTGCCCTCCTTATGCGTTGTGGGGTCTTCAAATCTATTTTATCTTACTTGGAACGCCACGTAATGCGTCCCTTTGTCAGATCGTACGGGCTCATTTCCAGTGTGACCTTATCGCCCGGAAGGATGCGGATGAAATTCATGCGCAGCTTGCCGGAGATGTGAGCCAGGATCATATGCCCGCCCGGGATCTCTACCTGGAACGTCGCGTTCGGCAGAGCTTCCTTTACGATTCCTTCTACTTCAATTACGTCCTGCTTTGACATTCTTGTCTCACCAATCCTTACATTTAAATGTTACGTTGTGTGCGCTCTGTATGCTGTGAGCGCCGTGCGTATTTGTCGATTGGTCGAAAGGCTCTCTTCGCTGAGCACCGTCGCCGTCGGGGCTAAATGCATCAGCTTTTTCTTTTTCGGTGCTTCCATCCTGCGACGTTTGCCGTCTGCCATGTAGGCATACGCGCCGTCCGTTTTCAGCACCACCTGAAAATCGCCTTTATCATGACCTTTAAGCGACCGCATAATCTGTCCGCGTACACAGTCCATCTGACACCTCAATCCAGCGATGTGAGGATCACAGGGCCGTCGGGTGTAATGGCTATACTGTGTTCAAAGTGGGCGGCAAGCTTGCCGTCCTTCGTCACGGTGGTCCAGCCGTCTTTGAGAATTTTAACCTCGCAGCTGCCCTGCGTGCCATGGGCTCGATCGCGATCGTCATGCCCGGTAACAGGCGTACACCCCTGCCGGGGGTGCCGTAATTTGGAACACTGGGGTCTTCATGCAGCTTCGCACCTACGCCGTGGCCGACAAATTCCCGTACCACCGAGTAATTGCGAGCTTCGACATACTGCTGCACTGCGGAGCCGATATCGCCGATGCGGTTGCCCGGCACAGCCTTTTCAATCGCAAGGAACAGGCTCTCTCGGGTCGCATCCATCAGCTTCTGTGCTTCTTCGGAAACCTTGCCGCACGGGAAGTCCATGCGTTGTCTCCGTTGAATCCCTCATAGATTGCGCCAACGTCAATGGAGACAATGTCGCCCTCTTTGAGAATTTCGTGTGCTGAAGGTATGCCGTGGATAACCACATTATTTACCGAAATGCAGGCGCTCGCCGGAAAACCGCCATAACCGAGAAAGCTGGGCACGGCGCCCGCCTTCTCGATTGTTCTTCTGACGATCTTGTCCAGTTCGAGTGTAGAAACACCCGGACGGACCGCTTCACCGGCCTTCAGCAATGCTTCCTGCGAAATCTTTCCCGCGTCACGCATATAACGCAGTTCACGGGTCGTTTTCAGGTTAATCATGCTTACGCCTCTAATGCTTTGAGTGTGAGGGCGGTCGTATCGGCGACCTCCTCCTGACCTTCTACGATGTGCAGCTTGCCCTGCTTCTCGTAGTATTCCTTTAAGGGCTCGGTCTGCTCGTGATAGACGCGCAGACGGTCCTTAACGGTATCCGGGTGGTCATCCTTGCGCTGAACAAGGGTGCCGCCGCAGTTCGTGCAGACGCCTTCCTCTGCCGGCTTCTTGTAAAGCAGGTGGTAGGAAGAGCCGCACTTTTCGCAGACACGGCGTCCGGACATTCTCGTGACGATCTTCTCGTCGGGCACTTCGATATCGATGACCCGATCGATCACAACGCCGGAAGCGTCCAGAGCCTCGGCCTGCGGAATGGTTCTCGGGAAACCGTCGAGGATAAAACCGTTTTTGCAGTCTTCCTCTGCCAGACGGTCCTTGATGATACCGATGACGATCTCATCCGGGACAAGTTGGCCGGCGTCCATAAAGCTTTCGCCTTGAGGCCCATTTCCGTGCCGCTTTTCAGCGCCTCTCTCAGAATATTGCCCGTAGAAATGGCGGGTATTCCGAGATGTTTGCAGATAACTTCTGCCTGGGTGCCTTTACCGGCACCCGGTGCACCTAAAAGGATCAGGCTTCATTGTTCATGACTCCTTTCGTATCTTATGCGCCCGGGGGCTTAATCAAGGAAGCCCTTGTAGTGACGCATCATCATCTGAGATTCGATCTGCTTTACAGTCTCCAGCGCAACGCCGACCATGATGATGACGGACGTGCCGCCCATGGAAAGGCCATACATGCCGGTGAGGTTGCTGTAAAGGATCGGCAGGATCGCAACGAACGCGAGGAAGATCGCGCCGATGAGCGTTATCTTGGAAGGATCTTGCTGATGAACTCCGCCGTCGGACGACCTGGACGGATGCCGGGGATCGTACCGTTATTGGTGCGGAGGTTGTTCGCCATTTCAATCGGGTTGTACTGGATCGTCATGTAGAAGTAAGCAAACACAACGATGAGCAGCAGGTACAGAACACTGTACAGCCAGCCGGTGGAGGAGAAGGCATTGAAGAAGCCCTTCCAGAAGCCGGTCGGTTCGCCGACAAAGAGGCGAATGGTGCTCGGAATGGAGAGGATCGCAGACGCGAAGATGACCGGCATAACGCCGCTCATGGTCACTTTGATCGGCAGGAACGTGCTCTGACCGCCGTAAACCTTTCTGCCAACGACCTTCTTAGCATACTGCACCGGAATGCGGCGCTCGGAATCGTTCATGAAAACGATGACCCAAATGACCGCGAGGAAAAGGATGATGAACAGCGGTGCAAAGACAAAGTACTTGCCGTAGCTCTCCGGAGACTGCATTGCAGCCGAGAAGTAGCTCCAGATCTGACCCATCGTAACCGGAAGACGTGCGACGATACCGGCAAACAAGATGATGGAGATGCCGTTGCTACGCCCTTCTGGTTGATCTGCTCACCCATCCACATGATCAGCGCCGTGCCGGCGGTGAACGTGAGAACAATAATGATCGCAGTAAATACTGCGGAGAAACCTTCCTTGTACAGGGTAATTTTATTGTTTCTCAGGTAGAAATAATAAGCGGTACCCTGAATGAGGCCGAGACCCACCGTGGTGTATCTCGTAATGGCAGCAATTTTCTTTCTGCCTTCTTCGCCTTCCTTCGCCATGCGCTCCAAAGCGGGAATTGCCACCGTGAGGAGCTGAATGATGATGGAAGAGTTGATGTACGGGGTGATACCCATTGCAAACAGCGTTGCATTTGCAAACGCGCCGCCCGTTAACATATTGATATAACCCAGTGCAGTTTCATTGGCGCTTGCCATCAGCGTGTTGAGCGCGGAAACGTTCAGGAACGGTACCGGCACAACAGAGCCGAAACGGAAAGCATGATGATCAAAAGCGTATACAGGAGTTCTTACGGAGATCCGGGATCCTCCAAGCGTTTTTGAGTGTATTAAACACTTAGATCACCTCGGCTTCCCACCTGCAGCCTCAATTTTCGCCTTGGCTGCTTCGGAGAAAGCGTTAGCCTTAACGGTAACCTTTTTGGTCAGCGCGCCATTGGAAAGAACCTTAACACCGTCGCATGCAGACTTGATAATACCTGCTTCAACGAGTGCTGCCTGATCGACGACTGCGCCGTCTTCAAAGGCGTTGAGGGCGTTCAGGTTGATCGCAACGATCTCCTTAGCGAAGATATTGTTGAAACCTCTCTTCGGGATTCTTCTCTGCAGCGGCATCTGACCGCCTTCAAAACCGGGGCGGAAACCGTGGCCCGCTCTTGCTTCTGACCTTTGTGGCCCTTACCGGCTGTTTTACCGTTGCCGGAGCCATGACCTCTGCCGATGCGCTTTGCGTCCTGCATTGCGCCCGGGGTAGCTCTGAGTTCATTGAGCTTCATTCAAACACACCTCCTTAGCCTTTGATAACCTCGACCAAATGAATGATCTTCTTGATTTTGCCCTCTGTTTGTGCATTATCGGCTGAGTGGTTGTATCGCCGACCTTATGCAGGCCGAGCGCCTCGGCGGTTGCAATCTGGGGCTTTTTGCAGCCGATGAGGCTCTTTTTCAACGTAATCTTTACGTCTGCCATATTGCAAACCTCCTTACAGAATTTCACTTACGGACTTGCCGCGAACAGCTGCAACCTCTTCTGCGGTTCTCAGCTCGGAGAGACCTGCGAGGGTTGCGCGTACAACGTTGCACGGGTTGTTGGAACGCAGTGCCTTTGTACGGATGTCCTTGATGCCAACGCTTTCAACAACGGCACGAACCGGACCGCCTGCGATAACGCCGGTACCGGGTGCTGCCGGCTTTAAGAGAACACGGCCTGCGCCGAATTCGCCGACGATCTCGTGCGGGATGGTGGAGCCGCGCAGAGCAACCTTCTGCAGGTTCTTCTTAGCGTCTTCAATGCCCTTGCGGATCGCGTCCGGAACTTCGCCGGACTTACCGATGCCAAAGCCTACGATGCCGTTGCCGTCACCGACAACAACAAGAGCGGCAAACTTAAAGATACGGCCGCCTTTAACGGTCTTGGAAACGCGGTTGATAGCAACTACGCGCTCCTTCAGATCGAGTGTGGATGCGTCAATTTTCATAGCCAAAACAATATTCCTCCTTCTTAGAAGTTGAGGCCGCCCTCGCGGGCGCCGTCGGCCAGCTCTTTGACGCGGCCGTGGAAAATATAGCCGCCGCGGTCGAAGACCACATCGGTGATACCCTTTTCTGCTGCTCTTTCTGCGATCAGCTTGCCTACTGCGTGTGCTGCTTCTTTGTTTCCGCCGTTGCCGGTAAACGCCTTCTCAACCGAGGATGCTGCGCACAGTGTAACACCGTTCACATCATCGATGATCTGAGCGTAAATATGCATATTGGAGCGGAAAACATCGAGGCGCGGTCTTTCCGGTGTGCCGCTGATCTTGCCGCGAACTCTCTTGTGGCGGCGCAGTCTGGCTACGTTCTTATCTGCCTTACTAACCATTTTTATCTCACTCCTAACCTATTATTTACCCTTACCGGTCTTGCCTTCCTTGCGGCGAACAACCTCATCAATGTACTTGATGCCCTTGCCCTTGTACGGCTCCGGCGGTCTCTTCTCGCGGACTTCCGCTGCGAACTGGCCGACCTTCTGCTTGTCGATGCCATTGATGATGATCTTGTTCGGAGCCGGAACGTCGATCTTGATCTCGTCCGTTTCCGGAACGATGACCTGATGCGAGAAACCGAGTTCATAACCAGGTTTGTGCCCTGCTTCTGAACACGGTAGCCAACACCGTTGACTTCGAGCTCTTTCTTAAAGCCTTCCGTTACACCCACGATCATGTTGTGGATAAGGGTACGGGTAAGGCCGTGCAGAGAACGGTTCTCTTTGTCGTCGTTCGGACGTGTAACAACAATCTCAGCGCCTCCACAGCGATGTTCATGCTCGGCTGGAACTTCTGAGTCAGCGTGCCCTTCGGGCCCTTGACCGTTACGCAGCTACCGTCTACCTTAACCTCGACGCCTGCGGGAATATTTATCGGTTTTCTTCCAATTCTGGACATGTTATTGCACCTCCCTGATTACCAAATGAACGCGAGAACTTCGCCGCCGATGTTCATCTTTCTTGCCTCGCGGTCGGTCATAACGCCCTTAGAGGTAGAGATGACGGCGGTGCCGAGGCCCTTCATGACCTTCGGCAGCTCTGCTGCGTTGGAATAGATGCGGAGACCCGGCTTGGAGACTCTCTTGAGGCCCTTGATTGCCGGCACGCCGCCTTCAACATACTTCAGTGTTACGGTGATGACGCCCTGTTTGCCGTCCTCGGTAACCGTAAAGCTCTTGACATAACCTTCGTCAACAAGAATCTGGCAAATAGCCTTCTTCATGTTAGAAGCAGGGATGTCAACAGTGTCATGCTTCGCAGACTGAGCGTTGCGGATACGGGTAAGCAGGTCAGCGATTGTATCTGTAATCTGCATGATTTATTAACCTCCTATAAAGCTTTTACCAGCTTGCTTTCTTAACACCCGGGATCTGGCCCTTATAAGCCAGCTCACGGAAGCAGATACGGCAGATGCCGAACTTGCGAAGGTAGGCATGCGGCCTGCCACAGATCTTGCATCTGTTATATTCGCGCGTAGAGAACTTCTGCTCTCTCTGCTGCTTGAGTTTCATTGAAGTCTTGGCCACAGTATTCCCTCCTTACTTTTCAAACGGAGCGCCCATGAGCTTCAGGAGCTCGCGGCCCTCTTCATCGGTATTTGCCGTCGTAACGAAGCACACATCCATGCCGCGGACCTTGTCGATCTTATCGTACTCGATCTCAGGGAAGATGAGCTGCTCTTTGATACCCATGCTGTAATTGCCTCTGCCGTCGAAGGAGTTGGGGTTGATGCCGCGGAAGTCACGCACGCGCGGAAGCGCTACGTTGAACAGGCGGTCCATGAACTCCCACATCTTCTCGCCGCGCAGCGTTACCTTAACGCCGATCGGCATGCCTTCACGGAGCTTGAAGTTTGCAACGGACTTCTTAGCTCTGCAAACGATGGGCTTCTGGCCGGTGATCTTCGCGAGGTCGCCGGAAATGGAATCGATGACCTTCGCGTTGTCTTTTGCCTCGCCGGCGCGACATTGATCACAATTTTATCGAGCTTCGGGATCTGCATAACGCTCTTGTAGCCGAACTTCGTCATGAGAGCGGGTGCGACCTCTGCTTTGTAAAAATCATTCAGTCTTGCCATTTTATTCCCTCCAGATTAAAGCGACTCGCCGCATTTTTTGCAAATGCGCTCTTTTGTGCCATCCTCAAGCACTTTGTGGGTGACACGGGTCGGCTTGCCGCAGCGGGGGCAAACAACCTGGACCTTGCAGGCGTAGATCGCGGACTCTGCTTGATGATGCCGCCGGCCTCGCCCATCTTGCGGGGCTTTACGTGCTTAGAGACAATGTTGGCATTCTCTACGATGACCTTGCCCTCTTTCGGGGAAACAGCCATGATCTTGCCCTTCTTGCCGCGGTCTTTACCGCTGAGGATAACGACGGTGTCACCGGTTTTAACATGAACTTTACTCATTTCAGGACACCTCCAATTAAAGAACTTCCGGGGCGAGGGACAGAATCTTCATGTATTCCTTGTCGCGCAGTTCGCGAGCGACCGGCCCGAAGATACGTGTGCCTCTGGGGTTTTTATCATCACGGATGATGACGCTGCGTTTTCGTCAAAACGAATGTAGGTGCCGTCTTCGCGGCGAACGCCGGATGCGGATCTTACGATAACCGCCTTAACTACGTCGCCCTTCTTAACAACTCCGCCGGGTGCTGCTTTTTTAACAGATGCTACCACGACGTCGCCGATATTTGCATACCTCCGGCCTGTACCACCGAGAACGCGGATGCACATAAGCTCCTTCGCTCCTGTGTTGTCGGCCACCTTGAGGTAAGTCTGCTGCTGAATCACAGTAAATTCCTCCTTCTGCTAAAGCCGATTATTTGGCTTTCTCGATAATCTCAACCAGGCGCCATCTCTTATCCTTAGAGAGGGGACGAGTTCCATAATACGCACTCTGTCGCCGATGCCGCAGACGTTCTCTTCGTCATGGGCTTTTCTCTTAACGGTACGCTTGATGATCTTGTTGTAAAGCGGATGTCTGTAACTGTCCTCAACAGCAACAACGATTGTCTTATCCATCTTATTGCTGACGACCTTGCCGACAGTTGTCTTTCTCATGTTTCTTTCGCTCACGTCTAATCCTCCCTTCTTATGCGTTCTCTTTGCTAAGCTCATTCGCACGGATAACTGTCTTAACACGAGCGATGTCCTTCTTAACCGCCGAGATGCGCATCGGGTTTTCGAGCTGGTTAATAGCGAGCTGGAATCTGAGGTTAAAGAGCTCAGCCTTGAGGTCATTCAGTTTTGTGTTCAGCTCTTCTGCTGTGAGCTGTCTGATTTCAGAAGCTTTCATTACTCTTAGCCCTCCTCTTTTGCTACAAACTTGCACTTAATCGGAAGCTTGTTGCTTGCAAGGCGAAGTGCCTCACGTGCAGTCTCTTCCGAAACACCGCCGAGCTCGAACATAACTCTGCCGGGCTTAACGACGGCTACCCAGTACTCCGGGGAACCTTTACCGGAACCCATTCGGGTTTCAGCCGGCTTCTGTGTGATCGGCTTGTCCGGGAAATTTTGATCCAAACTTTACCGAAACGCTTGCAGTAACGCGTCATAGCAACACGGGCTGCTTCGATCTGGTTGGAGGTGATCCATGCGGCTCAAGAGCCTGAAGGCCGAAGTCGCCGTATGTCACCTTATTGCCGCGATATGCCTTACCGGTCAGGCGACCTCTGTGCACTCTGCGGTATTTAACTCTCTTAGGCAGTAACATTACGCACGTCCTCCTTCTCTCTTATTGTTTCTGCGGGTGTTGTTGCTCTCGTTGAGCACTTCGCCCTTGTACAGCCAAACCTTAACGCCGATGCGGCCGTAGGTGGTAGCTGCTTCTGCAAAGCCGTAATCGATGTCCGCACGGATGGTCTGCAGCGGAATGGTACCGTCATGATACTGCTCGCTTCTTGCGATTTCCGCACCGTTCAAACGGCCGGAGCACATGATCTTGATACCCTTTGCGCCGAGCTTCATGGAGCGGCCGATGCACTGCTTCATCGCACGTCTGAATGCGATTCTCTTTTCGAGCTGCTGTGCAACGTTCTCTGCTACGAGCTGTGCGTCGAGGTCCGGGCGCTTAACTTCAACAATGTTGATAACGACCGGCTTGCCGAGCTGCTTCTCGCACTGTGCGCGGAGCTTCTCGATTTCTGCGCCGCCCTTACCGATGACCATACCGGGCTTTGCGCAGTGGATGTGAATGCGAACCTTGGAGGCATCGCGCTCAATTTCAATCTTCGGAACACCTGCGAGGTAGAGCTGCTTCTTCAGCGTTTTGCGGAGGTTGTAGTCCTCAACGAGCGTATCGCCGAAATCAGCTTTCTTTGCGAACCAGCGGGAATCCCAGTCTTTGATGACGCCCACGCGTAAGCCGTGGGGATTAACTTTCTGACCCATTTATGTGACCTCCTCGCTTATTCCTTCTCTTTCACAACGAGTGTGACATGAGAGGTTCTCTTCAAAATTCTGTAAGCTCTTCCCTGAGCTCTCGGGCGGATTCTCTTGAGCATCGGACCCGGGCAAACGTAGCACTCGGAAACATAGAGGTTGTTTCTGTCCATGTTGAAGTTGTTCTCTGCGTTTGCGATCGCGCTCTTGAGGAGCTTCTCGAGATCTTCGCACGCCGCCTTCGGGGTGTGCTTCAGGATTGCCATTGCGAGGTCAACGGGCTTGTTTCTGATGAGGTCCAGAACGATCTCAACCTTGCGGGGAGAAATTCGGGTATACTTCAGAACTGCTTTTGCTTCCATCTTATACTCTCCTTTCTCTTAGCGGCTGGTCTTGGAACCGGCGTGACCCTTGAAGGTGCGGGTCGGGGCGAACTCGCCGAGCTTGTGACCGACCATATCTTCTGTCACGTAAACCGGAACGTGCTTGCGGCCGTCATGGACGGCGATTGTGTGACCGACGAAATCCGGGAAGATCATGGAAGCGCGGCTCCATGTCTTGACGATCTTCTTTTCGCCGTTCTCATTCATTGCCTGAATCCTTTTAAGCAGTGCGGGCTGACAAAAAGGACCCTTTTTTAAGCTTCTGCTCATGTTCTTTTAAGCTCCTTTCCGTGCCTTACTTACCGTTTCTGCGCTTAACGATGAACTTGTTGCTTGCCTTCTTCTTGGAACGAGTCTTATAACCAAGAGCCGGCTTGCCCCACGGTGTAACCGGGCCCGGGCGACCAACAGGGCTCTTGCCCTCACCGCCGCCGTGCGGGTGTCATTCGGGTTCATGACGGAACCTCTGACGGTCGGTCTCCAACCCATGTTTCTCTTACGGCCGGCCTTACCGATCTTCACGTTCTCGTGGTCGATATTGGAAACCTGGCCGACGGTTGCCATGCAGGCATCCGGAACATTTCTCAGCTCGCCGGACGGGAGTCTCAGCAGAGCCATGCCGTTTTCCTTAGCCATCAGCTGAGCCATGATGCCGGCTGCACGGGCAAGCTGTGCGCCCTTGCCGGGATAAAGCTCAACGTTGTGGACAAAGGTACCGGTGGGGATATTTGCGAGCGGCAGTGCGTTGCCGGGCTTAATATCTGCATCCTTACCGGAGAACACCTGATCGCCGACCTTCAGGCCGTTCGGTGCGATGATGTATCTCTTCTCGCCGTCTTCGTACTGCACGAGTGCGATGAAAGCGGAACGGTTCGGGTCGTACTCGAGGGTGAGGACCGTAGCAGCCATGTCGTTCTTCTGGCGCTTGAAGTCGATCACACGGTACTTCTTGCGGTTGCCGCCGCCTCTGTGGCGAACGGTGATTCTGCCGTAGCTGTTGCGGCCGGCAGCTTTATTCTTCGGAGCCAGCAGGCTCTTCTCCGGACCCGTCTTGCTCAATGCGCTGAAGTCCGTGGTGGACATGTTGCGGCGAGCATTCGTAGTCGCTTATAGTTAATAATTGCCATTGTGTTTCACTCCTTGTTTGGCTTTGCGGGATCGGGCAAATTCCCATTCATGCCCTTAGGGTTCGAATTACTCGAGCCGAATTAAACCATGGACTCGAAGAACTCGATGGACTTGCTGCCCTCGGTGAGGGTTACAACAGCCTTTTTCCAAGCTCTGGTGTAGCTTCATATCTGCCCTGGCGGCGGAACTTGCCGCGAACGTTCAGGGTGTTGACCTTCTGAACCTTGACGCCGAACAGCTCTTCAACCGCCTTAGCGATTTCAATCTTGTTTGCATCCTGGCAGACTTCAAATGTGTACTTCTTATTCGCAACGCCGGTCATGGATTTCTCCGTGATGATGGGGCGAATGACGATGTCCTGCGCTTTCATTATGCGTACACCTCCTCAATTTTGGAGACGGCATCCTTTACAACGATGAACTTATCCGCGTTGAGGATGTCATATACGTTCAGCGTGTTGACCTGTGCGGTCTTACGCCCGGGATGTTCGCTGCGGAAGCGATGACCTGTGCATCGACCTCGGAGAGAACGATGAGCGCCTTCTTCTCGCTGCCGAGCGCCTTGAGCATCTCAGCAATCTTCTTCGTCTTGTAACCCTCGGTTGCGATGGAATCGACAACGATCATTTCGTTATCCTGAACCTTGCTGGAGAGTGCGGACTTCATAGCGAGACGCTTCACCTTCTTGTTGAGGGTGACGGTGTAATCTCTCGCTTCGGTGCGAACACGATGCCGCCGTGTGTCCACTGCGGAGCTCTGGTGGAGCCTGTCTTGCACGGCCTGTGCCTTCTGTCTCCACGGCTTTCTGCCGCCGCCGGAAACTTCGGAACGGGTGAGGGCGGACTGTGTGCCCTGTCTCTGGTTTGCGAGATACGCCTTGACCATATCATTCATGACGGAAACGTTCGGCTCAATACCGAAAACGCCTTCTGCAAGCTCGATCTTTTCGACCTCTTTGCCTGCCATGTTCAAAACTGCTACTGTAGGCATTCTTTATTCCTCCTTCCCTTACGCTTTCACGCTGTCGCGCAGAACAACGGTGCCGCCGTTCGGGCCCGGAATAGCGCCCTTAACTGCGATGAGATTGTTTTCTGCGTCTACCTTGACAACAGCGAGGTTCTGGACTGTGACCTTCTCTGCGCCGAGGTGACCAGCCATCTTCAGGCCCTTCCAAACTCTGGACGGGCTGGAGCAAGCACCGTTGGAACCGCCGTGGCGTGCAACCGGGCCGGAACCGTGGGTCTCTTTAAGTCTCTGGAAGTTCCAGCGCTTGATGACGCCGGCGTAACCCTTACCTTTGCTGGTGCCCGTTACGTCAACCTTGTCGCCGTTTGCGAACACGTCAGCTTGATGAGGTCGCCTACGTTGTAAGCGCCGCAATCGCTGAATCTGAATTCCTTCAGGGTCTTCTTCGGGGCAACGTCGCCCTTCTTGAAGTGGCCGGTGAGCGGCTTGCTCACGCGCTGCGGCTTCTGATCGCCGAAGCAACCTGAACTGCATCGTAGCCGTCGTTTTCAACAGTCTTCTTCTGTGTGACAACACACGGACCGGCTTCAACAACTGTTACGGGCACGACTCTGCCCTTTTCGTCGAAGATCTGCGTCATGCCGATCTTCTTGCCGATGATTGCTTTCTGCATTTTGTATCCTCCTTTAGGTTATTGGTCGGATCTCTCCGACATGACCCTCCTGCCTGTAGGTTGAGCGGTTATCTGCCGAACGAAATCAGAGCTTGATTTCGATCTCAACACCGGCGGGGAGCTCTAAGCCCATCAACGCCTCAACGGTTTTGTTGCTGGGTCTCAGGATGTCGATAAGTCTCTTATGGGTTCTCATCTCGAACTGCTCACGGCTGTCCTTGTACTTATGAACAGCGCGCAGAATCGTGACGATCTGCTTCTCTGTCGCAGCGGTACCGGGCCGGAAACTCTTGCGCCGTGCGCTTTGCGGTCTGCACGATCTTTTCAGCTGCCTGATCGACAACCTGATGATCGTAACCCTTAATTCTAATCCTGATCTTTTCTTTGACTGCCACTTAAATCGCCTCCTGTTAAATTTTAGTTGGCGGGCGGGGGTTTTTATGAACACTGGCCCGGGTGTTTCACCAAGAAGCCATATAAAAACCGGATATTCACTTTTGTGAAATCCGGGATGCTTTTGGGTCGGTGTAAAATCACAAAACCCTCATAAAAAACCATTGATCTGCCTTTTTTGTCCGGCCTGTGCGCCTTAGAAATCAACGCATGGTTCCGCGCGCCACTCCCGTAGGAGCCGCTCAGCGTATCAAATTGTGTCGCCCGGTTTGAAATCGGACATACTCCACGGAAAAACCGGCATGTCTCAGCCGCAACCTCCCGCTTCATCGCATATCTGTCGCAGTCACGCAAGTATTATTATAACAGGCAAAGTATGAAATTGCAACCCCTTTTTTCAAAATTTTCATGCTTTTTCTGCGGCTTTTTCCGTTTTTTTCATTGCGCCGTTATCTTGTTGCTTTCACCCGCGCGGCATACAACCGACGAAGCAAAAGGCGGGACGGCCCGACCGCCCCGTCTTTCTTTTTATCGCACACTTTCTATGCATCTACAGGCTCTACGCGCAGGAAATCCATCGTTTTCGCCGGATCACGCCCGTCTGCAGCATCGATCGATGTACAGCTACGTACGTCTGAGCATCGATCGATGTACAGCTACGTACGTCTGAGCATCGATCGATGTACAGCTACGTACGTCTGAGCATCATCGATGTACAGCTACGTACGTCTGAGCATCGATCGATGTACAGCTACGTACGTCTGAGCATCGATCGATGTACAGCTACGTACGTCTGAGCATGTCGATGTCACTAGTACTCTGAGCATCATCT
>ENA-OQLB01000979-OQLB01000979.1-human-gut-metagenome-genome-assembly--contig:-NODE-979-length-13745-cov-3.586430_pt1 | contig 13745 bp, 14 predicted proteins | sample MGYA00242656_ERZ504813 | MGnify/ENA primary metagenome ERZ504813 (study PRJEB26092, sample SAMD00036388) | human gut metagenome | host: Homo sapiens | study: EMG produced TPA metagenomics assembly of... | reverse complement strand
TTTTTGCCCAAAGTGAACAAAAATACTCGGCTGTGAATCCGGCTTTGTTTTTATACACTACCGATGATGTATATATAAAGCCTTTGGCCAAGTATAATAATGGCAGCAACATAATAAGACCTAATCCTACTTTATATCCTTGGGAAACGTATCTGGAAAATGGCATGCCCAATATTATCAGAGATCCCAATGGAAATCTGTCTATTTACATCTCAAGCTGGGTGGCTTATTCGGCTACACCTCCCTCTAAAATGGGGGTTATGGTCTATACTAACAATACAAACGATGTAAATGCCTGGCAACGTCCCGATGCCGGTTTGTATTGGTATAATCCTGCGGGGAAAACCGGCGATGATAAAATATCATCCGTATATGCCAGCGGCTATCAGGCTACTAACATTGTAGCGGTTGATGTGGAAAGTTTTGGCATATATGATGATTATCAAATCCGGAACAAACCAATCAAGCTTATTTACCTCCCTCAACGGGAGTCTAAAAACAAAATGCTTGCAGGGTATGAAATGAATAAGACCTTTACCGCCAATGGTGTCCTGCAAGATTTTGCCACAATGAAAAACGACAGGGTCACCAATCAGAAAAAGTACACGTTTAAGTTTATAAACGGAGACACCCACATGAATTATTTCAAGCATAATGGGAAATATTATTTTGTCTCTCGTCTGAACGGAAAACGGTCTGCACTGAAACAGGGAGAAACATTGCCCTTGCGCCCTGATGCCCGAAAAAGGTATCGCAGGGAGACCGTAACGGAAATAGGATCTCAGTTGGTTTCCAAAAATGTGGATTTTACCATTGCTTTGGACATGTCAACCTTACGTTGGGACCATACAGTATGCAGCCTGTCCGTTTGCCGGATTTTGAGAAAGACATCTGGTGGGGACTGGTGACAATGTTTGGAACCGAAGGCGATGTAGAGGTGCAGCACAAACAACGTACGGAACTGGCCATATCTAATGACGGAATTAACTGGAAATATCTGAAACCGGGAATTCGTTTTTGGATAATGGAACTGATCCACAGAGTGATGACTATGGATGTATCAATATCGGGAAACCGGTTCTGAACACCCGCTTCTCCACAAATCCGTTGGATACTTATTATTTTTATGCAGCTTCCAACATCAGGCATGTGAAGGGTAGGAATCCGGGAATCTCACTCGCCATTGGGAAGTATGGTAAAATGGCAGGGTTGAAGGCGGAGAATACACCTAAGAATTTTTATTCGATGGAGGCCACTACTTACCCTATATCAGTGGATGATATGCCTAAGTTTTCCATGTATAATGCTTTCAGAGAGGGAAGCAGTTTTTTCCCTTATATTCTTGCCGATGTTACTGATGATCCCCGGGGGAAGTCTTTGACCGAGTTAAACAGTTATGCGGCGGTGCTGATGTATTCGTTTGTGGCAAGTGGCGATCATGGGAAAGGAGCCTTTTTGGGCGGTACTTTAGGAAGTTCGGTGAAGGGCACACATACAATTTCGGACAATTATGAGGCGGTTGGGTTCATAACGCAGGGAAAAGACGGAAGCAGTAAATATTTCTTGCTGGAGTACTTGAGGGACTATTCGCAATTACATCCTCAGGAGATTGTGTCCATAAAAGATTTTCCGGAATTTCCGGTGGTCTTGCAGGCTATGACTAAAAATGCGGTTCTGTACGGAATAAAGTTCAGTAAAGGTAAGGGAAGTGATGAGGCTTCGCTCGATCTGACTGCTCCTTCAAATTACGAGGGGGGAGACTTGTGGAGCTATATACCGGCAAGTCCTTCTTCTCCTTATTCTACCCAAGACTTCAGTGGCATTATCAGATTACCCAATCAAAAGACACCTGTTGACAAAAACATGGGAACCATTGCTGTGAAACTCACTCCGGTCTCCGGTTCGAGTCAACAGGCTGTTTTGAGGTTGTATGGAACTGATAATGACGATATAGGCATTTATTATAACTCTTCCGGAGCTTTTCAATATGAAATGAGGAAGGACGGTATTCCTTTCGCAAATATGACTATTGCTCCGCCCACAGGAAAGAGTTTTGCCAATAAGGAAGTGATACTCACCTTTGAGGCAGTGAAGAATACTGACCGTAAATATGCAAAGTCTCAAAAAGAAGAATCTGCTGTCTTTAGGGTTTCGTGTCCGGTCATTAACTATGAAAAGGTAGTTCAACAGGACATTTTATGGAATTGGAAGCATACGGCAGAAACTATAACACCGGCAGATAGTGCCAATGCAAGAGGTTTTGCCTATTTGGAACTTTCTTCTTTTGTGGCAGGTATGAATAAAATAACAGTCGGTGCCAAGAACAGCTCCTCTGCGGAACCTTTCAGGGGGAGCATCAGTCACGTAGAAATAGCGCCGAAACTACCTGTCGGTACTTCCGACTTCTGGAATTCTGCCAATTTGCAAGCTATATTATCCTCTGGCAACTCAAATAGAAAAGAAGTTGAGTGGAAGCATGATTGCCGGGATTGAGCTTTTTTGATGATGATGAAGTATAATTTAAAACTGAAAAACGATGAAAAGACATATTTTATTTATTTGTTTGATATGCGGATTTTATTCCGGTTTGAATGCACAGGCGTATTATAATATGTGGCGTGGTCAGGGACAGGCTGGCAAGTATGATTGGATTGCTAACTTGTCGATGAGGACCTGGGACAGTGTTGCGGGGATAGACTTTACTACTAACAATGTGTGTCGTGGATTTGTCAACGAAAGTGGGTGCTGGGGATTTTTGAGACCCGGAAGCTCATCAAATCCATTGTGGTTGAGTGCTGCTATTGTTGGAATCCCCAATCTGACAGTGGGAGCCGAAGGAATGATTTGCGCTGAAGAGTTATTAGTCAGAAGTCTGGGACTGTGTCAGATGCTTCTCTCGGATTTACGGCCAAGAATGGTGCGGCTACCATTATATCAAACGGAGATTATCAAAACCTGCATATAAAGTCTTCTTTGGGGAAGAAAATATATCTGTATGGCAAAGTCTTTTTCGATGAAAAACATTGGGCTTCTTTGGGAGCCGGGAGACATGACGATCCCACTATCAACAATCCTAATGCCAAGATGCTGCGTATAGGCGGTAACAACGGCATCGGCTTTTGGGGAAATGGAAAAGTGGAAGCCGACGATCTCCCTAATATGTTGATCTCTAAGGAAGGAAGAGTGAAAATCGGTTCGGTAGGCAATCCTCATAAAGTGAATATCGGAGGAGCAATATATTTGAAGCAAAAGAATGTGGAAACCCTTGTCGGAGTGAATAGCGATTCTACCTGTACATGGATTGGAACTCTCTCCAATCATGGTTTCCTCTTGGGTACGAACAAACGTAGCTGTTTCTACATAGACCCGACACAGCGTAATCTGTATGTAGGAATTACGGAAGTGGAGGCAGCTCGAATACGTACGGATCTGAAAAATAAGTACGGCATGTTTGTCTATAAAGGCATCCTTTCCGAGGACTATGCCATTGCTCCGAAGTCAACTTGGGCGGACTTTGTCTTTTCGCGCAACTACAACCTGAAACCGCTGGAAGAAGTGGAATCTTTCATTGCTGAAAACGAACATCTTCCGGATGTTCCGTCGGCTGCCCAAGTGGCTGAAGAGGGCTATTCGCAACATGATATGAATAAGGTGCTGTTACAGAAAATTGAGGAACTGACGCTGTACATCATTAAGCAACAAAAAGAGATAGACGAATTGAAAACAAGATAATAAGTCTTTACGAATGTGATGCGTCGGATGATGACTCCCATACTCAGGGTATCTCAGTCGTATACTGAGATACCCTAAGTATACGACTGAGATAGGTTCTGTATACGACTGAATCAGCCTATTCCGTTTACCTTGATAATCAGTTAGTTGCAAAAGGATGTTTTAATGGTAATAAATCTTTTCAATTAGATAGGGGAATATGAATCAGCCCCGACTTTTGGTTCATGTCAATAACAATGTATAAAAAATGAAGAAAGTGATTAGTTTGTCCATCATGCTGGCATTTGTCCTGATGATGAAAGCGCAAGAAAAAGTGTATCAACACCTGGGAGTCATTGGACAGCCGTCCTGTGCCGTCATGGTTCGGCAATGCCAAGTTCGGGATATTTATCCATTGGGGACTGTATTCTGTGCCTGCTTGGTCGCCGAAAGGTACGTATGCCGAATGGTATAAGCATTGGTCGGACAAGAAGGACCTTTTTGGAAATGGGGATTTTAAGGGTGATGAGGTGTATGAATATCACAAAAAAATGTATGGAGAGAAGAGCTATGCCGATTTTGCAGCCATGTTCAAAGCTTTGGACTACAACCCTGTACAATGGGCGGAACTGTTTGAGAAAGCAGGAGCCAAGTATGTGGTGCTTACCACAAAGCATCACGACGGCTATGCACTGTGGCCAAGCAAGGAGGCTACACGCGATTTCGGGCGCCTTGGAACAGTATGGATATCGGCCTGGAAGAGACCTTGTGGGAGAGTTTACGGAAGCTGTCCGCGGCAAGGGGCTGAGAGTGGGGTTGTATTATTCCATGATAGAGTGGGACAGTCCGCTGTGCATGCGCGGAAGGATGGACAGCTATGTGAAGGAGCATCTGTTTCCGCAGTGTAAGGAGTTGGTTACTAATTATAAGCCGGACTTGCTTTGGTCGGACGGAAATGGCGGATACTCGGAAGATATTTATAAAATAAAGGACTTTCTGGCATGGCTGTATTCGGCAACGGATGTAAAGGACAAAGTGGTGGTCAACGACCGGTGGGCCAAAGGCATGAAGCATGTGCATGGGGATTTCTTCACCTCGGAATATAGCACATCCGACTTGGACGTGGAAAAACCTTGGGAGGAATGTAGGGGTATCGGCTTCTCTTTCGGATTGAACCGGAATGAAGATATTGAGGACTATTCTTCGCCCAAGGGGCTGGTGCTGACTTTGACTAACATTGTTGCCAGAGGTGGCAACCTGTTGTTGGGCATCGCTCCGGATGCCAACGGAAAGATACCTCCCGTCATGCAGGAACGTCTGCTGCAAATGGGCAAATGGCTGGCTGTGAACGGTGAAGCCATTTACGATACGCATAAGTGGAGAGAGAGTTTCCAATGGTCGGCGGGTGCAAGAGAGGGATTGAAAAAGGGCAAGTATTACGTTAGCGGTGATGCCATCTTGGCTCAGACCGTATGTCCGGAAAAAGGGCAGGCTGTGAAGGAAGCCTTCTTCACCCAGTCCGTCAAGGGGGATGTGTATGCCATCCTGCCCGTCTTGAAAAGTGGAAAGTTCGTGTTGAAAAACATACAATCTACTAACAATACAAGAATCTCGATGTTAGGTTTGAATAAGACATTGCTTTGGAAGCAAAAAGGCAAAAACATTGAGGTTACAATTCCTGTCATTGAATATGGAGAAGCTCCATGCGATTATGCGTGGACGCTCAAGATGGAGAATGTGAAATAATATGTAGCTATGAAAAAAGTGACCGGCTTATTGATCATTGTGGCATTGACCTGATGGTGAAAGCACAAGAGGATGGGTATCGACTTGAAGCCGTAAAAGCGGTGAAAACAGTAAGTTTGCCAATGGAGGAAAAGCCCGGACAACTAAGAATGCCGATGGCTTACACCGACAGCATGGTGTTGCAACGTGACTGCCGCCTGCATATTCATGGTGAAGCGGCTGCCGGGGCAATGGTTACAGTGAGCATAGCCGGGCATTGCCGGGAAGCAAGAGCCGGTAATGATGGACATTGGGAAGTGAGCCTGCCACCTTTGCAGGCAGGAGGACCATATACGCTGACTGTGACAGACGGAGTATATCGGTTGCAATATAAAGATGTACTTGCAGGAGAAGTTTGGCTCTGTTCCGGACAATCCAATATGGCGTTTATGTTGAGAAATGCAATAGATGCCCAAAATGATATTCGGCAAGCGGCCAATGACCGAATCCGCTTATTTGACATGAAACCTTCCCGACCGCTTAATTCGGTGGAATGGGAGAGTGATTTTTTGGACTCGGTAAACAATCTGCAGTATTATGCGTGCACAAAGTGGAGGACTGCTTCTCCGCAGTCGGTAGAAGATTTTTCGGCTGTGGCTTATTACTTTGGGAAAATGTTGCAGGATAGCCTGAAAGTTCCTGTGGGGCTGATATGCAATGCCATTGGCGGCTCTCCTACCGAGGCTTGGATAGACCGCGAAACCTTGCAACGTCAATTCCCGGTGATACTGAAAGATTGGATGCATAATGAACTTATTCAGGACTGGGTACGTGGCAAGGCTATCCGGAATCTTGGCAAGGCGGAGAATAAATCACAACGTCATCCTTTTGAACCTTGTTACTTGTTTGAGGCGGGAATTCTTCCTTTGGAACAGTTTCCGCTGAAAGGGGTAATTTGGTATCAGGGTGAATCCAATGCGCATAATGTGGCGGCTCATGAAACACTGTTCACCCTCCTTGTGAAGAGTTGGCGCAGGAACTGGAGCAATGATAATTTACCTTTCTATTATGTACAGCTTTCCAGTATGGACAGACCGTCATGGCCGCAGTTTCGTGATAGCCAGAGGAGATTGATGGGGAAAATCAAAAATACCGGTGTGGTCGTATCGAGCGATCAGGGAGATTCCTTAGATGTGCATCCCAAGAATAAGAAACCGGTTGGAGAGAGGCTGGCTTATTGGGCGTTGAGTAAAACTTATGGGTGGAAGTGGATTGTTCCTTCCGGACCTCTGTTGCGTAATGCTGAATTTCGGAACGGATTCGTGTATGTGACATTCGATTACGGAGAGGGATTGCATGCCGCCGACGGAAAACCGTTGCGTGCATTTGAGGTAGCCGGAGTTGGAGGTAAATTCGAACCTGCCGTTGCGGAGATAGAAGGAAACTTCCTGAAAGTATATAGTGACAAAGTCAAGAATCCCCGTTATATACGTTACGCTTGGCAACCTTTACACGTGCCAATCTGGTTAATGGTGCAGGGCTGCCGGCGTCTACGTTTATTGCCTCAAAGGGTGGTGCAGAGGAATGAGAATGACCTTTCGTGGCTGATTTTTTACTTCCTGTAATAATTATTTATAGGAAGTTGCCTTCTTGTCGGATAAATTATATAAATTTGTTATCTGAGATTCAAAAGATTCTCGGTATAGATATAAAACCTTGTAACTAATTGTAGAGTGATATGAAAGATTTGACAATCTCAAACATTGAAAGGCAGAATGTACTTAACAACCGTTTTGCGATTAGTAAGATACAAGAGCATCTTGATATTACAGGAATGCTCTTTGAGGGAGAATACCGCTTTACAAAAAAAATGGTTGCAGATTTTTATGAAGTAGAAGAGCGGACAATAGAACGTTATTTAGAAAAATATTCAGATGAATTATTTGCTAACGGTTATGCTTTATGTAAGGGTAAACATTTGAAAGAGTTGAAGTTACAATTTGCTCCCGTCATAAATGTCGGGAGCAAAACGACTCAGCTCGGATTGTTTAATTTCCGCTCATTTTTAAACATGGGCATGCTTCTTACAGAGAATGAGCAAGCGAAGAAAGTTCGTAGTCTTATCTTGGATTTTGTAATTGCTACTATCAATGAAAAAACAGGTGGTGGTACGAAATACATTAACCGTAGGGATGTAAACTACCTACCTGCTGCAATAACAGAAGAGAATTATCGTAAAAATCTTACTTCTGCCATTAATCGATATGTGGACGGACACCACACCTACAAGTATTCTCAGATTACAGATTTTATCTACAAAGCTGTTTTTAAAGAGAATGCAAAGGAATACAGGGAAGTATTGAAGCTCGATTCAAAGGACAATGTTCGGCACACTCTATATGCAGAGGTACTATTGCATCGTCAACAGTTTTATGATAAGTAAAGACTATGATGAGGAATTGAAAATAGATATAGCCAATGCTATGAGCAATGACGAGTTAGGAATACAAGGCGAGGATTACGAACAATGAATGGAAAGCAATTGTAATTTTTAGATATGACAAGACTCTATCATGGTTCAAACGTTTATTTACAGAGGAGTAGTTCTGAACAACAGGCTATTATTGATAAGGTTATCACTTGGTAAAATGAAAATCAGTAGATTAGGCGGGAAAAACCGTCTAATCTACTGATGAAAATATCCTTTTGGAACCTTTTCTCTGTATATATGCTGAAATGTTTTATTGCTTAGTCAAACAGACTCTTGAACTTCTTGAAGATTTTTTCCTTGATGGAAGTGTTCGGCTTGAAGTTGTCCGAGCTTTCCATTTCTTCCAATGCTTTTTTCTCTTCTTTGTTCAGGGTTTCAGGGACATAGACGCTGACATTCACCAATAAATCCCCCGTTCCGTATCCGTTGACGTTGGGCAAACCTTTGCCACGCAGGCGGAGAACCTTGCCCGGTTGCGTACCCGACTCGATTTTCACCTTTACTTTTCCGTCAATGGTGGGTATCTCCACCGCACCGCCTAATGCTGCGGTTGGGAAGCTAAGGAGCAGGTTGTATATCAGGTCGTTTTCATCGCGGATCAGTTCCTTGTCCTGCTCTTCTTCTACGAGAATCAGCAGGTCGCCCGGCACACCGTTGTGCTTGCCTGCATTACCTTTGCCACCCATAGAGAGCTGCATGCCTTCGCTACGCCTTTGGGAATGTTTACGGTAACGACTTCCTCACCGTACACGATACCTTCACCGGCACACTCCTTACACTTGTTCTTGATTACTTTGCCTTCACCGCCGCAGGTGGGACAGGTGGTGCGCGTCTGCATCGTTCCGAGAATGGTCTGCTGGTTGCGGATCACCGTACCGCTGCCTTTGCAAGTGGGGCAGGTCTCTGCACCTCCGTCTCCTTCGGCGCCGGTTCCATGACAGTGACTGCAAGGCACGTACTTTTTCAGCTTGAATTTCTTTTCTACTCCGGTAGAAATCTCCTTGAGGTTTAGTTTCACTTTGACGCGTAAGTCAGAGCCGCGATACCGCCGTTGCTGTTGTGCGCCTCCGCCGCCAAATCCGCCGAAACCACTGAAGCCGCCGCCAAAACCACCACTGTGTCCGCCAAATATGTCGCCGAACATGGAGAATATGTCATCCATGGACATGCCGCCGCTGAAACCGCCGAACGGACCGCCATTGCCGCTGCGCCGCTCATTCCGGCATGACCGAATTGGTCGTAACGGGCACGCTTGTCCGGATTACTTAATACATCGTATGCTTCTGCCGCTTCTTTGAACTTCTCTTCGGCTACCTTGTCGCCGGGGTTTTTGTCCGGGTGGTATTGGATAGCCTTTTTGCGATAAGCTTTCTTTATCTCGTCTACCGATGCTGTTTTCTCGACTTCCAGTACTTCGTAATAATCTCTTTTTTCCATATAACTGTGTATGTTATTCTCCAACCACTACTTTGGCATGGCGGATTACTTTGTCGTTTAGCATGTAACCTGTTTGCACGCAGTCCAGAATCTTGCCTTTCAAAGCTTCGTCGGGAGCCGGAATTACGGCAATGGTTCATGGTAGTCTGTATCAAGCGGTTGCTCTTTGGTTTCAATTACTTTGACGCCGTTGTGTCCCAGTACCGTCATGAATTTGTTATAGATGAGCTCTACACCCTCTTTCACAGCAGCCACGTCGGTGGCAGTCTCCATATTCTTCAAAGCACGTTCAAAGTCGTCCACAATGGGAAGGATACTGCTGATGCTCTTTTCACCGCCGTTCAGGATCAGTTCGGCTTTTTCTTTCATCGTGCGTTTGCGGTAGTTGTCGAATTCGGCGGAGAGACGCAGGTATTTGTCTTTCTGGTCTTCAATCTCTGCGTGGGCTTTCTCCAATTCTTGAGCGAGCTTCTCTTCCTCAGTCAGGGTAACTTCCTCTTTCTCGGTTGCCTCTTCACCGTTCTCTTCCGGAACAGCTTGTGCTTTCAACTCTTCTTCGTTGATGTTTTCTTTTTCTTTAGAATCCATATTATTGTTATGCTTGTTATTCTTATAAAATGGTTTTGCTTTCATTGCTGCTAAGGGTTAAGTTAATATGATATGTTTTTTATAGCAATAACTTTGCCAAATTGCTGCTTTTGCCAAAAACGCCGCAAAGGTAATACTTTTATGTCAGATTGACAGCGAAATGCTCTATAAATAGGAATGTCTCCCAATCATTTCGTGCGCTTATTTAAGGCTTTCAGCGCTTATTTTTATGGATTGGGGAAATATTTCCAGATATTAATAAACCTGTTTATTTTTAGGCCGGAAAATGAATGACTGACTAACTATTTTTGTATGTAACTATTATGGATGAGAGTACTGAAAAAAGAATAATTGCTTTTACTTCACAATCTTTGAGGCAATATGGTATCCGGGCTGTTCGTATGGATGATATTGCCCGGAATATGAATATTTCTAAACGGACTATATATCAGATTTATACTACAAAAGATAATCTTATAAATACCTGTTGGTGGGTCTATCAGAGTAGAATTGAGAATACATTCCATATCATCAGGTATGATTCTCCTGACATATTGGAATATCTTTGGGCGGTTTCTAAAGCATATATCGAGAATTTATATAAGGCTGCATGTTGTCTTTTGGCTTGATGTTTCCCGGCATTTGGAATATAAATACATCTATAATCTATACAATCGTATATGGTCGGACGAGTTAGAGAAAACCCTTTCGGCTTGCCTGAAGGAGAGACATATCATTCCGGATTTGGAAGTACGTACGTTCGTTGAGTCCTTTACAGCCTTGCTTTATAATGCAAGGGTAGCGGAATGTCTGCCTGCCATGCTGCATAGTTCGGCGACCTTTATGCTCAGGGGGATTATGACGGAGTCGGGCATCGGGTTATTTGACAATATTCTTCGGAAGAATCAGGTAATAAGCTGAAAAAGGCTCTTTACAACTTCTGGCATCTTACTTTATTCTGCTGAAGTCTACCTGAATCTCGTGGATTTTTCCTACCTTTGCACCCGCAAATTGCAGAATTATAGGTATTAAATAGTAAATATAAAGATGATTACAGTCTCGAACGTATCGGTACAGTTTGGTAAAAGAGTGTTGTTTAATGATGTGAACTTGAAGTTTACAAGTGGTAATTGTTATGGTATAATCGGTGCTAACGGCGCTGGAAAGTCCACTTTCCTGCGGACTATCTCAGGAGACTTGGATCCGACAACGGGATCTATCATGTTGGGGCCGGGCGAGCGTCTTTCCGTTTTGAGTCAGGACCACTTCAAGTGGGATGCTTATACGGTGATGGATACTGTGATGATGGGACACACAGTGTTGTGGGACATCATGAAGCAACGCGAAGAGCTCTATGCCAAAGAGGACTTTACCGATGAGGACGGCTTGAAGGTTTCCGAACTGGAAGAGAAATTCGCCGAACTCGACGGCTGGAATGCCGAAAGCGATGCAGCCGCCTTGTTGAGTGGGTTGGGCATCAGGGAGGACAAGCATTACGTGCTGATGGGCGAGCTGAACAATAAGGAAAAAGTACGTGTGATGTTGGCGCAGGCCCTGTATGGCAATCCCGATAACCTCTTGCTGGATGAGCCCACCAATGACTTGGATATGGAAACCGTTACCTGGTTGGAAGACTACCTTGCCAACTTTGAACATACTGTCTTGGTGGTAAGCCACGACCGCCACTTCCTCGATTCTGTTTGTACGCATACGGTGGATATTGATTACGGAAAGATTAACCTTTTTGCCGGTAATTATAGTTTCTGGTATGAGTCGAGCCAGTTGGCTCTCCGTCAGCAGCAGAATCAAAAGCTAAGGCCGAGGAGAAGAAGAAAGAGCTGGAAGAGTTTATCCGCCGTTTCAGCGCCAATGTGGCGAAGAGCAAGCAGACCACCAGCCGCAAGAAGATGCTCGAAAAACTGAATGTGGAAGAAATCAAACCGTCATCCCGTAAATATCCGGGTATCATCTTTACTCCGGAACGCGAACCGGGAAATCAGATTCTGGAAGTATCGGGACTGACCAAGACACTGGAGGACGGTACGGTGCTGTTCCGCGATGTGAATTTCAATGTGGAGAAGGGGGATAAGATTGTATTCCTCTCACATGACCCGCGTGCCATGACTGCTTTGTTTGAGATTATCAACGAAAACATGAAACCCGATTCCGGAACTTTCAATTGGGGTGTTACGATCACTACAGCCTATCTGCCGTTGGATAATACGAGCTTCTTTAATACGGATCTGAATCTGGTGGACTGGTTGAGCCAGTTCGGCGAGGGCAATGAGGTCTACATGAAGAGCTTCCTCGGACGTATGCTTTTCTCCGGTGAAGAAGTGCTGAAGAAGGCAAGCGTATTGTCGGGAGGTGAGAAGATGCGTTGTATGATTGCACGTATGCAGTTGCGCAATGCCAACTGCCTGATTCTGGATACGCCGACCAACCACCTCGACTTGGAGTCTATTCAGGCATTCAACAATAACCTGAAGACGTATAAGGGCAATATCCTGTTCTCATCCCATGACCACGAGTTTATCCAGACCGTGGCAAACCGTATCATCGAGCTGACTCCGAACGGTATTATTGACAAGATGATGGAGTATGATGAATATATCACTTCCGACCACATCAAGGAATTGAGGGCAAAGATGTATAATAAATAATATAGGTTAGGGTGTCAAAACTCTGACAAGCATATCATTAGCTTCGCTCAAAATATCTTTTATTTCTTACGCTAATGTATAGTCCGTCATGCAGAACGTAGTGAAGCATCTCTTCTCCTAATCACACAGAGAGCAGATTCTTCGCTTCGCTCTGACTATACCTTAATAAAAAAGGTAGAAGAGGTTTTGAGCGAAGCTAATGACAGAGTAAATGATAGTTAATGTTAGTTTTGACACACTTTCCTATCTTTTTTACTGAACATTTTTAAAATCACTCCTGTTCCCAGTATCATTAATACTGTACAAAGCATGGAGCCTTCAAAGCCGAAAGCGCCTCCGTTCATCAGGTTGGCTTCGGGCAGATGGAGTGTCAACATGCTCTCACCGAATTTATTCCCGCTGACTTCATATCCCAAGACAGGACCTTGTATCCAGTTCCAGAACCAATGTAATGCTATCGGAAAGCAGAGGTTGCGGGTATATATATAGGAAGAACCCAAAAGGACACCTGCCAGCAGAATATTGATAAAGGACAGGAAGTTGAAGTTCGGATTGCCTATATGAATCAGTGAGAACAGAACGGAGGAAAAGAACAAAGCCCAGAATTTATTTATCCCGCCTTGCAGCATCCGTTCCAGTACAAAGCCCCGCAATGCCAGCTCTTCCGTAACGGCTACCAGCAAGAAGAAAACAAAGCTGATCAATAGGGAAGAAGGATTGAATGTAACTCCTGTAATCTCTACCGCCCCTGCCAATAAGGATATGCCGAAGCCTACTGCATAAAGAACGATTGCCAGCAACACTCCTGATAATAAATCCTTTCGGCGCATTGCCAACGAACGCCCCAGACCTGCCAATGACAATCCGCGGAAGTGCCACACAATCCAGGCGGAAAGGAATACGCCTATCAGCATCAGTGTTTCGCTCAGCATGAAGACAAACATGCTGTCCGGACTTTCTTTGTCCGTTTTCAGAAACAACACAGAGAAAGGAATACTCATGATCGTAACAAGTATAACGGCCAATGCGGCAAATGCAATAATGTCGATTGCAACTTTTCCAAAACGTTTGATTGGGAAGTCATTTTCTATATTTTCCATATATCGGTAAAGTGATCTTTTGTTTGACAC
>ENA-OQLB01000978-OQLB01000978.1-human-gut-metagenome-genome-assembly--contig:-NODE-978-length-13750-cov-15.779124_pt1 | contig 13750 bp, 18 predicted proteins | sample MGYA00242656_ERZ504813 | MGnify/ENA primary metagenome ERZ504813 (study PRJEB26092, sample SAMD00036388) | human gut metagenome | host: Homo sapiens | study: EMG produced TPA metagenomics assembly of... | reverse complement strand
GGATATTTGTATTCCGATGATAATGCCTTTTAAAGGAGCTGATCTGAGTCTGATATTGGGAAATTTACTGGAAAATGCAGTGGAAGCAGCAGAGAAGGTTGAAGAAAATAAATATATAAATGTCAAAATGAAATTTGATAAAAATAATCTATTATTGTTCGTAGATAATAGTTATAAAGGGAAGCTGTTAAAAACAAGAGATAACCGCTTGAAATCTACAAAGTCAGATGCAGAAAATCATGGAGTAGGTTTAGCCTCTGTGTATCGGGCAGTAGCAAAATATCATGGATCAGTGGTAATAGAGGATTCAGAACCAGGAAAATTTAAAATTCGGATAGTCTTATATAGTAATGTGCAGGAATAATTACATGAACACTCGAAATAATTACATAAAAAATAATGAGAAAGGAAAGAATGGTAAAATGGAAAGATAAATTTGGTATGCGGTATGGGGACTGATATATGGATAGTGTGAAAATATTGCTGTTTAGTGATGATGAGAAACTGTATAACAGTACTGAAAGGATTATTGGGAAAAAACACCAATTAAAATGGTGTACTTATCAACAGTTGGAAAACAATAGATATCCAACGGCAGATGTTGTGATTTTCCATTTTACTAAAGAGATAATAGAGAGGGAAAGGGCATTTGCGGCTATTATAAAAATAAAAGGGAGTTTGGGGCATTTAACGCCTATTCTTGCTATTAGCGAAGGGGGATCAATACAGGATATTTTTTTCTATACTGAAAGCAGGAGCTTACGATTATATAGAAACAATAGATAACACACGAAAATATAAGAAAAAGATAGAGAACCTGATTTTATGGAATTGGTATATAAAAAAACATACATCAGCAAAAAAGAGGCAATGTTGAGAAAGAACCGGAGAAACATTGCTTCTTTTTTTTCTGCCTTTTTGGGAAAAATTACATCAATACTCGGTTTTTTTACAAGAGAACCGAATGGGAGATTTTTTGTAGTAATGTATTGGTAAACAAATGAAAGGAGATTTTAATTATGAAATCTAAAAATTTAAAAAATCAGCCAGCAAAAGTATTAGCAAATTTATCTCTGAAACTTGGTAAAATGTCAGCGGACAGTGCTTGCTGTTATATTTATCATCAGCCAAAGATGCCAGAAGCATTGAAAAAAATGAAGAAACTTTAATTTTATGGGAAAATTATCGGAAAAAATAACAAGATACGTTATTGATGCCGGTGCAGTTTCAGAGGAGTTGTATGCAGTATATCAATATGGATTTCAGATTGGATTAGAGATGTTAATTTGCCTATTCGTCTGTATGAGTATAGCGATATACTTGCATACAATCCCAGAATTCCTTGTGTCTACAGGTGTTTTTATGTTTTTAAGAACCTATGCCGGTGGTGTACATCTGAATAGCTTTAAGGCTTGTTTTACATGCTCTGTTGCTGTTCAAGTCATGATTTTACAAATTAATAACAAATATCCATTAGGGCTATTTGTGGCTTGGGGGATTATTTTGGTAAGTTCCATTTGTATATGGAAACTTTCTCCTGTAGAAAACATTAACCATGAGTTGGAAAGAGAAGAAAAGGAGCATTGCCGAAAAGTAACAGGTAAAATACTAGGAGTTATTTTAATTGCTGCTGGTTGTTGTACAACTTTAGGTATGAAAAAGTATATATCCTTGATTGCGTTGACAGCGTTGACCGTTTTTATATCACAATGTATCGGTATCATAAAGTATAAAGTTGAAAAAGAGAAAAATTAGCGGGAATGATAGGGGTCTATTATTTCCGCATTTTTATTGTGTGTATAGTTTTGAACTATTGCTGGGATAGAAAATCATGGAGGTGAAAATGAATGCAAACCGTTTTTCCAGAATATAAATCTGAAATTGTATTAGGAAATGGTAAATTTCAACTTGATCCCATGTCATATACTGTTATTTATGAAGGAAAAGAAATCAGCTTAGCTCCCAGGGAATTTGAAGTTCTGTATCTTTTAGCCCAAAGACCAAATTGGGTTATTCCAAAGAAGAATATCTATTGTTCGGTCTGGGAGAGTAATTATTATGATGATCAGATTCCGTACAAAACAGTGGAACACGTAGTATGGAAGATACGAAAAAAGATGGGGCATGATATTATAGAAACATTGATCAATGTAGGATATAGACTAAAAAAGATGTAAAGGCGAGATAGTGTGAGTAAGCGGTGTGAGTAAAAGTTTGTATATTCTGATTGAATTTTTAGGAGATACGCCATATAATATTGGCAACTATAAGAAGGCGCGTACATACGTCATTTGACTAAATATCACGTTGTAACTAGAAATTGAGATAAACTCTTACAGAGCTTTTGTGGACTATCCAAAGAAAAAGGAGGCTGACTATGAACGTATATGAAGAAATAGATCAGGAAACAATGATGTTGCTTTTAGATTCCTTGTGTAAACGGACAGTGGAGGGAAAACAGATATGGGAAAATATGGAGTATAATCCTATTTCCTTTTTACAGAAAGATATTTATGAAAAAGAAGGTGCCTGTATATCACAAATGTTTGAAGCAACGACAGTGTTCAATAACATTGAATATGAATTAGAGCTTTCAGAGTCAATCGAACTTCCGTCTGGCAAGGGAGATATTTTTGGAACAATTTCTTATGAAACAGAAGACGGAAAAGAGAATACGTATGATTTCTCTTTGTCTTTTGATGTAGAGAAATATGATGATGCGAATGCGGAAGAATTGCAGGGGATTTTTGGGAGCTCAATCATTGTACAGTTTACAGATGCAATAGTGGGAATATTTGAAAATTCAGATGCGGTAGCTGAGGGATTTGCTTATGCAAGATACTACCATCAAACAGGAATTGATTCGGAATGGGAAACCAATCCTCTTGTGAAACTTGGTGAGAAACTGATGCAAGAGCACGCAATGCTGGATTTTCATAAAATAGTATTGGATACAGCTTCTAGGGAGCGTTTATTGAAACGGTAAGTAACGGGTTATAATAAGATACAACCAATCAATTTTTTGTGGAAACTATTGATATTTCTTAGGGTATCGCATATAATATAATTAAGCCAAAAGGTTTCGTGTAGCGGCACGTAAAAGCTGTACTGTGCCCGGGCAGGGTAATTACTGGGACTATTTGATACTCGGAAGGGTATTACGCCCACACCAGGGAGATACGGTGAGTCCGCGCCGGGGACTCAATGATACCGGCGACATTTTAGACATTCGGAAGGATGTCGCGGCTGACAGCCAGCATAAAACCGCTTTTTAAGTTTATGGGGCGCTGGATAACAAAAAAGTTGTCCAGTGCTGTTTTTTTATACTATAGTGATGATTGGGAAAAGATAGATGGGAAAACAACAGGATAGAGAGAAAATTGTACAGGAGATTAAAGTGGCTGCTGATCTGTATAGGAAGCATTTAGTAGGTAAAAGATTTCTATATGTATTTGAAGGCAGATATATTGAGGTGCTTTATAAAGCTGCCAATTTTAGGCACTTGACAGGTGTGGCCACGAACCTTTCAGCAAAAAAAGTTTTATAGTTATGCAGCAAAAAAGATGCTTCAGGCTTCGCAGATATTTTTTACACCGCAGCACCCTTTTTCATTGTGTAAGCGTAAGATTAAGCATATCGGACAGATTGCAATGCTGGCTGGCTCAGAAGGATTTATGCTGGAAGAGATTGTTACAGACACGAGAACTTATAAGTTTGGCACAACAGATCTTAATTTTACTCTATGCTTAAATAAAGAGTATGATGATAAGGGGCAGCAAAAGGGCGATTGCTTTGTAGTAGAATCGCTGCGAGATGAAGATTGCTTTTCTAAAAGTAGAACAGCATATACAGTAACTCATATTTTTTCAGCGCCGAATGATGCGAAAAAATATACAAATTTACTGTTTTTAGATGAAAATGCAACGATAGACGGTCTTCCAGATGAAATTAAAAACATGCTGGATCAAACTTTATTACATAAATATAAATGGAGAGTACAGGTCTTGGCGTATAGAAAATACTGCAGAATCTTCTTACGAAAGAATTTTTTAAGATAGAAAAGAGGTTCTTTCTATATGGCTACATCAAGTATCCTTACAGAGCTTGTGATTGAAGACCCCAAAAAGGCAGAAGCATTTATTAACGCACTGGAAATGTCCAGTCAAGATCCAGTATGCAGCCCGTCTGCCCCGTCCATTCCCATATTAGATAGTGTGAAAGAGATACGGAGGTTCCTGGAAAGAAAAAAACAAGTAAGCCTATGTATTGGCAAATATCTTAGATGAATAGAAGCTATTGGAGAGGAGTCGATATGTGACGTTCTCTCCTTTTTTATGTCTAAATGAAGAGATAATGCAGTGCTTTTTCGTAAATGGTGCAAAAATCGTTTTCAACTCGTTCAGATATAATAAATCTCTAAAACCAAAAAAGGAAAGAAATGGTAATGAAACTGGGAAATCTTGCCTCCATAGTCCATTACCAGGGAAAGGATTTGTAATTATAATAGAGCGTGTAATCAACGAGGAGATAAAAGAATGCAGAATGAACTTTATATTGTAGCAGATGCTATAAAAGCCTTGCGGGAATCCAGGGGACTGACTCAGGAGCAGCTTGCAGAGAAAGCGGATATTTCTGTATCCCATCTGGCCAAAATCGAAACACATGCCAGAGCTATGGGTATGAAAACCTATATCCGGCTGTTGGAAGCTATGGATATTCCCATAAAAGAACACTTTATACACATGGGGACAGCGAAAAAAGATATGATGCTGAAAGAAAAAATCTGGTATCTGGTACAGGATTGTGATGAAAGGGAAACTAGCCTTTTGATTTATTCCATAGAGGGAATTAAGAAAGGGCTAAAGAAATATCAGCAAGACAGCAGGAAGTGAGAATACAGATAGAGGAGGAAAAGGGAAATGTTATCAAGAGAAAAGGTGGAAGCAGTATTATTTAAAATGGGAATGCCTGCCAATGTAAAAGGATTTGGTTATATCGTAGACGGTGTTTTGCTTCTGGAAGAAGACAGCAAGATTAAAACGACATATCTGTATTTTAAGGTGGCCCAGCAACATGGCACGACAGGACAGAGGGTAGAACGGGCAATCCGTCATGCGTTTGATATTGTCCGAAGCTGCAGAGGTGATTATGATGTGGTGAACCATTATATCGGTTTTATTAACTGTGCCAATTCCCCTTCCTTATCCATGCTTACGATGAAAATACGGGAAGAAGCACTGGAAGTACAGGAACCAAAACCGGAAAAGAAAGAAGAAAATGTAATTACAGGAATTACCGAAGCCCGGCTTCTGGAGTTAATGCGGCAGGCATACACAGAATTCTGGGCAGATATGATTATCCGGTTAAAGAAATAAAGAGAAATGCAGACAGAAAACAGTCTGCCAAAACACATCAGGGTTATGGTGTCTTTTGGCAGGCTGATGTTTTCAGCCGGAGAGAACCTTGAAAACTGAATATCGGTATGGTGATATTTTTTTGAAACAAACGTGTCATTTCTGACGCTAAAATATAGAAATATCTTAAAGGACACAAAACATTTCGGCACATTCTATTTTGTGTGATGCAGGGTCATGAGCTGTGCGAAGATACATTTGTCCGCAGTGGCAGCAGGTAAGGCAGAAAAGAAGCGGATCAAACAAGGAATCGTAGAAGATGAAGGAAAAGTGTGAGCAGCGCCCAGACATAGGCTGTTGGTGGCAGGCAGCCTGAAAGCCGGATGATAATGATACCTTTGCATAAAAACACTGCAACCAGGGTAGCGTCTGGGACATGCTGCAGCGGGAAAGGGGGCTGCAGGGTGTCAGGCGGCCAGCCGGGCCGGTTCTACATGCTCCCGTTCACACCGGGGTGAGAAAATAAAAAAATCATGCTGGCAGGGAAAGCCCTGCCGGTATGGTGTGTGAAACAGGTTCATTTTAGGGCTATGGGGAAACAACAGGTTTCCTCATAGTCCTGGAATGAAAACAGGAGCAAAAGAAAGAGGAGGCAGAGCAATGAAGAGAGAGAGGTTACAGAAACTGTTTTCAGAAGATAAAGAGATCTTTCATGGAGGAATGCTGTTTCCTACATGGATCTGCAAAGGAAAAGAAGAGATAGAAAATAGGAATATTCCCCAGCGTGCAGCAGTGTATCTGGATATTCCCATTCCCTGTGCCGGGCTTTTGTATTATGAAAAAGAAAAAAGCCTGCATTACTGTGAACAGCAGACATACCATGTAGTTACGATCCTGGAAGGTGTAGGGTGTGGTAATTCCATAGAAAAAGAAAACTGGCAGAGGCTGGCAGTGCTTGCAGGAAAAGGCATGATTGACGTGATTGTGGTATCCGGGCTTAGCAGGTTATCCTATTGTCCGGAGGAAATTTTACAGACTATGGAACTGCTCCAGGCTTTCCAGGTGCAGATAGACTGTATCGGTTATGGGATTTTAGATTATGCCAGACTGAAACAATATTTAATGCACACCTGGGAGAAACAGGAACAATTTGAGCAGGACTTAGATGCGTATCTGTGCAGTTGCTGTACCAGGGAAGGGATATAATGTTCTCGCGGGAAGAACTGCTGAAGATGCGGGAAATGACGTTTGAGGACATTGACCCGAAAGAGATACAAGATGTAGAGAAACTGAAGATTGATGTAAAAAAAAGCAAACCGGAGAAGGTCCGGGAAATCCTGGAGTCCGGAAAGAACCCTTATTTTCTGAAATATAAAGGGATCACCATAAAGATTGGGTTTGCTTCTACCAACCGTACCATAGAGGAAGCCATGCAAAGCCTTGTGCAGATGAAATGGTAAAGCTACGACAGGGATAGGGAAGAAAGCGGATTGTTGGCAGATTACAGGGTGGACAAACCTTCTGGACTATGGTAGGATGATGGCAAGGACCCAGTAGCCTCTATCATTTAGGGAATCGGCTGACGAATCTAAATGATAGGAGCGAATACAATGAAGAATCAAATACTTAAAAAAATCTATCGTGCGGTTGTTTACCTACGCCTTTCTGACGAAGATGGTGATAACAGGGAAAGCGACAGCATATCAAACCAGAGGATACTAATCCATAGCTTCTTAAAGAGCCACCCTGAAATTCAGGTGGTAAAAGAATGTGTAGATGATGGATATACCGGCACAAACTTTAACCGCCCCGGTTTTCAGGAAATGCTGCGTATGCTGGAAGAGGGGGAAGCAGACTGTATTATTGTCAAAGACCTTTCCCGTTATGGAAGGGACTTTTCCGGTGTTTTACAGTATGTGGAACGTATCCTGCCGAAAATGGGTGTGCGCCTGATCCTTGTCAATGACAATTATGACAGCCTCACGCCAAATCGTGATTTCCTTACCCTGAGATTTAAAAGTTTAATCAATGACCTTTATCCTGCGGATACTTCCAAAAGTGTGCGTTCTCATTTGTATGTCAAAATGACAGCCGGGCAGTGTGTAGCGCCTTTTGCTTTTTATGGTTATCTGAAATCCGAAGAGGATAAACATAAGCTAGTTATGGACGAAGTGGCAGCTTCGGTTGTACGGGATATTTACCACATGAAAATGCAGGGCTGCAGCCTAACGGATATATCCGAAGAATTAAACCGGCGTGGGATCTTGACGCCCCTTCGGTATAAGCAGGTATATTTAAAACAGAAATTAAAGACAGGGTTCCGTCTGACGGAAAAACCGATCTGGATGCCAACTATGGTGCGCCGTATCCTTCTTGATGAACGCTACACCGGAGTGTTGATACAGGGAAAAACCACAACGCCAAACCATAAAGTAAAGGTTGTGATCCACAAAGAGGAAGCTGAGTGGATACGGTATGAAAATGCCTTTGAGCCGGTTATCAACAGACACCAATATGAAGTGGTAGGTAACCTGATGAAAATGGATACCATGAGGGGTGCAAAGGGGCTGGCGCTTCTTTCAGGCCTGGTAAAATGTGGGGACTGTAAAGAAAGCATGGTACTGAAAAGCCCAGATAAAGTCCACCACTATTATGTATGTTCGACGTCCCTTTATGAAAAGCAGTGCAGTTCCCATAGTATCAGTGAGAAAAAACTGGTAGGGGCTGTGACAGAAGCAATCCTGCATTATATTTCTGTTCTGGTGGAGTTGAAGGAGATACTGGCGTATGTAAAAACTGCCTCAATCCCAAGACAGCGGCTTTTGGAAGAAGACAAAAAACTGGAGATGCTGGAAAAGGAGAGCCAGAGAATTTTAAACATTAAAGTAAAACTGTATGACAGTTTTGCAGAAGAAATCCTGGACCGGACAGAATTTGAAACCTTCAAAGCAAAGTATGACCAGTCTTTAGAGGAAATCCGGCAGGCAATGGAGTGCCAGCAAAGGGAAATCCGAAACTTGCAGGAAACCCTTGAAAAACAGCAGGAGTGGCTGGAATATTTTCTGGAATACCGGGACCGGACGGAAGTGGACCGCTTAATGCTGGTAAATCTGGTCAAACGGATTGAGGTATATGAGCAGAAGCGCATTATCATTCATTTTTGGTTTGAAGATGAATTTGAAAAGGTATTGGGACTGCTGGAAACAGTAAACAGGACAAAGCCGGATCAGCGTGTGGAAGCCTTCCTGAAAGGAAAGGGGGCGGAAGCAAGTGCCTAAGGTAAGCAAAAGAGGACAGAAAAGACAAAACAGTAAGCCGGAAGTTAAGTATCTGAGAACCTATATTTATGTAAGGCTTTCCGAAAAGGACGGAGGGCATGGCAGAAGAGATTCCATTTATATCCAAAAACAGATCTGTGAAGACTACGCAAAGAAACACCCGGAAATGCTGGTGGTAAAAGTCTATGCGGATAATGGTGTGACAGGTACAACGTTCCAAAGGGACGCATTTGAAGAGTTGATGGAAGATGTGGCAAATAAAAAGGTTGACTGCATCATTGTAAAGGATTTTGCCCGGTTTGGAAGGGACGCCTTAGATGCTGTAGATTTGATTGATGTGATTTTCCCAACCTTAAATATCCGGTTTATTTCCGTTATGGACGAATATGACAGCGCAAACCCAGCTTGTGTAGAAAACAGGACCACCAATATTTTGAAACACTTTATGAATGATTATTATGCCAGGGAAGTTTCAGAGAAACTGGTACAGGCGCACCGGCTGTCCAGGGAACGGGGAGAGTTTTGGGGTTCCAGACCTCCTTATGGATACCAAAGAGCAGAGGAAAACAGTAAGAAGCTGGTGCCGGAACCAGAGGAAGCAGAAATAATCCGGCAGATTTTTTACTGGTATGTGTTTGAAGAAATGTCAAGCTATGATATAGCAAGGGAACTGAATGGTAAAAAGGTATTAGGACCGGAGGACAGCTACCAGAAAAGGAAACAGGGAAAGGAGCCGGAAAAAAGGCGGTTATGGAGATCAGACGGTATCAGGAAGATTTTACAGAACCCCGTTTATATAGGTGCTGCTGTTTATGGGAAAACAAAACAGATGCTTGCGCAGAATATTCCCCTTCAGATGATACCAAAAGAGCAGTGGGAAGTGTGTGAAAATGCCTGGGAAGCAGTTGTGGAACGGGCGATTTATGAGAAAGCACAGGAAATTGCAAAGGAACGCTGGAAAGATACGTTGGATAACTGGGCTGCAAACCCAAAAGAAAAACAGGGGGCAGATGGCCCTTTTAAGGGAAGGATTTTCTGCGGGCATTGCGGAAGACGTCTTGGAAGAAGCAGGAGCGGAGGTAATGAGAAACACAAATATATGGTTTATAAATGCCCTTCCTTTTCCCTTACAGATCATACGGAATGTTTCCGGACGGTGAATGAAATTTACATCAATCAGGCAGTCAAGGCAGCACTCCGCTACCAGATCCAGCTTGCTGTAGAAAGTAAGAAAACCTATGGTGCAGAGTTTTATCAAAAGCTGGAGCAGGAGGTAGCAGAAAAAATAAAAAATGCCAGACAGAAGTATGAGAAATATGGAAGAAAACTGGAAACCTTGTTTGAGCATTATGCTACCGGGCTGTTGGACTGCAAGGAATATCAGGAGATTAAATCAATCTATCAGGAAGAACAGCAAGCAGCCAGGCAGAATATGAAGCAGATACAGCTTCGTGGACAGCACCTGTTAGATCAGGTGAAGGCAAGAATGGATTGGACAGAGGAACTTCTAAAGTACCAAAGATTTCAGAAGATAGAGAAAGGAATTGCGGACCGCTTTATTGAAAAGATTACGGTATATTCCAAAGACTATGTGGAAATCGTGTTCTGGTTTGGGGATTTATTTGAAAAGGAGCTGGAAAAAGAACTAGACAATATGGAAGGAGGTCTTCCGTATGCAGTGTGATTTTGTTTTTGCTTATCTGCGTCTTTCCAGAGATGATAAAGAAAAAATGGAGGAAAGCAACAGCATTAAAAATCAAAGGCTTTTAATTCAGCACTTTGTAGAAAACCAGCCGGAGTTTGCAGGGGCAAAGTTTTTCTTCTTTGTAGATGACGGTTACAGCGGTACAACGTTTGACCGCCCGGAATTTAAGCGCATGATGGGGCTGATTACCAGGAGAAAACGAATCTGTATCATTGTCAAAGATTTGAGCCGCCTGGGAAGGGATACCATAGAAACACAAAACTATATCGAAAAAATATTTCCGTTCCTTGGGGTGCGTTTCATTTCAATCAATGATTTTTATGACAGCAGCCAGAAACCTTCCGAAAGAAAGGATACGGAGATTAAATTTAAGAACCTGATCAATGGGATTTATCCCCAGATTTGTTCCAACAATATCAAAAAAGTTATGAGGAAACAGGCTGAAATGGGACAATATCATGGTTCAATCCCAACATACGGATATTGCTTCCATGACGGTGTTCATACAAAACTTCATCTGGATATGGAGGCAGCTTCCGTTGTAAGGGGGATTTTCGACCAAAGGTTGGAAGGAAAGACCTATGCAGACATTGCCAGGGACCTGAATAAAAAAGAAGTTGAAACACCTACCGTATACCTTCAAAGGAAAGGCTGGGCGCCGGAAGCAAAGAAATCTGTGAAATTCTGGGACGGAAATTTAGTAAAGCTGATTTTGTTTAATCCGGTTTATGCAGGACTGACGGTAAGAGGGAAAACAGAAACCAGGGTTCCGTCAAAAAGAGAGTACCGATATATTTCAAGAGAGGATTGGATTTGCGTAAAAGGAGGACACGAAGCGATTGTAACGGAGCAGGAGCTTCAGAAGATCCAGGACATGGTACAGAAGGACAGAAAATATTATGGGCGGACACCGTCTTCTGAGAATATTTTTTCAGGTTTGATCCGTTGCGGACATTGTGGTCGGAAAATGCGGATACGGACAGAATACAAAGAAAAGCCGATTTATTGTAAAAGTGTTACGACAGCCCCCAATGCTTCCTGTTATCCAAAGAAATATAAGCAGAAAGAGTTGGAAGAACTGGTGCTAATTATGATAAGACAGCAGGTAACCCTTGCAGAGGATACCATAAAGCAGTTAAAGAAAGCCAATCAGACTTTGAATATTCCGAAACTCCGATATCGAAAAAAGCAATATGAAAAGAAGCTGGCGCTTCGTAAACAGGAGAAAATGGAACTGTATGAACAATATGCAGAAGAACAGATTTCTTTGAAAGATTACCTGGCACGAAAACAAACCTGTATGGAGAAGACAGCAGTTTATCAGCAAAAGATACAGGAGATAGAAGCAAGAATTTTAAAAGGGGAGGAGAAAAAACAAAAGGAGAAATCAGAGGGACTGCAACTTTTTGTAAAATATAAGGGATTGGAAGAGCTGTCTTATGAAGTTCTGCATGAGCTGATTGAAGTCATAAATTTTTATGATCCGGAACATATTGAAATTGTATGGAAATACAGGGACGAATTTCTGGAAGCAATAGGATAAGAAAGAACCGGGAGAGCTTATTGTCTTGGATTCCAGTAGAGAAGAAGATTTCATAAAAGAGGAGGAAAACGCTACGGTGTCTTCCTCTTCTTTGTATTAGGAGAAAATTTGGCAAAGAAGATGGGGGAAGAGCCATGTATCTTGAAACATATTCTATGGAAGAACTGATGGAACTGATAGAAGAGAAAGGATATTGTTCTGTGGAAGCAGTAGAAATTCTGAAAGAAATGGAACAGGCAAAAAAAGAGTATGATTTTTTACTCCGGGATTGTAAGGAAAAAGCGTGGAAAACAGACCAGGTGGTAGTTGATTATTACAGGTATCTCTTGGAAGAATTGCGGAAAGCGTTGCCCTATGATGCTATGGGAGGTCAGCACACGATTCCGATTCTGGTATTGCAAGAGTTCCGGAAACAGGATATTGTAGAAAAAATCAGGAATTTTATAGGCTGTCAGGCTGGGTTTTCTGATCATGATCTGTTACAGGAAATACAGAAATTTATTACCGTACATCTGGACCCGCAGGGAATTATCCTCTATATGGATGTACTGGGGAATCAGCCAGTGGCAAGGAATGCTTACAAACAGGGAGGACAAATGTGGTAAAAGAAAGAGTATTGGCGGTTCCGGATACAAGCATTTTTATTGCAGAACTGCCGGAAGCGACCAGAAACATCATAAGAAAAGACTTAGAAGAACACGCAAGAGAACATCATTACCGGCTGGAGTGGGATTTGAAAAATAAAGACTATGTAGCAATGAGCCGGAGATTTTGCGATATGGAAGACATTTATATGGATACCCATCTGCATTTTTGTGAGGCAGGGGAGGATATAGAGCCCTATGAAAAAAGCCTGCAGCGGACCATTTCTATCAGGTTATATCAAGACGAAGTAGAAGAACTCTGTAGGAAGTCTGGAAAAGTTGGGCTGTCAATCGGTGAACTGTTTGAAAACTTTGTTGCAGATTTGATTTGTGGTACACATACCAATGGTTCTGATGAACGCATGTATATTGAGCAATGGTTTGACCGGTGCTATTTCAGTATTATGCCAGAGGAAACATTTTTATCTTATCTGCTTGAAATGCGGGAGATAGACAGTGTTTTGGAATGCTGGGAAATCTTGCAGGAGTTGAAGGATCTGGAAGAGCCGGATTGTTATGATAAAGAGGAACTGGAGATACAGCAGAACACCTTGGAAGAATATTTTCAGGAATATAGAACCTATACAAGAGAACCGACAGAAGACCAATTGGAAGCTGCTATGGAAAAGGTGCTGGAATGGAATAAAGAAAGAGAGTATTTGTTGGAGGGAAATGTTCCAGAGAAGTCTTTGGGACGGTAGCCGGATTGGAGAAAGGAAGAAAACAGTGATAAGTAATGCGGAAAGAATTGTGTTAAGAAATATGTACCCACCGGGGTGTCGGGTAGAGTTGGAAGATATGGAAGCTGATCCGTATGTAAAACTGAGCCCCGGTGATTTAGGAACTGTACAGTTTGTAGATGATGGCGGACAGATACATGTATCCTGGGATTGTGGATACAGCCTTGCTATGGTATTTGGTGTAGATCATTGTAGATGTGTTATGAGGGAGGATCGTTTGCAGGAGATATTACAAAGAGTACAGGCTATGCCATTTGAGAGTTTGGAAAAAATGGAACTGTATATTACAGAAAAATTATCAGGGGCTTTCCCTAAAATCAGCTTTCAGGAGAGAGAAGGGCAGGAGGTTATTGCAGATATGGGAGTTGCCGCATTTATGAAGAAAGATCTTGGTGTAGCAATTCAATATGAAGCTGACAGTCAGCAACACATCTTTATAAAAAAGATGGAAATTCAAGGACAGGAATTGGAGAGGAAAAATCCTTT
>ENA-OQLB01000977-OQLB01000977.1-human-gut-metagenome-genome-assembly--contig:-NODE-977-length-13759-cov-1.364803_pt1 | contig 13759 bp, 19 predicted proteins | sample MGYA00242656_ERZ504813 | MGnify/ENA primary metagenome ERZ504813 (study PRJEB26092, sample SAMD00036388) | human gut metagenome | host: Homo sapiens | study: EMG produced TPA metagenomics assembly of... | reverse complement strand
AAAAAAAAGTAAAGGAGAGTATTGAGAAATATGAAATTAATAATGAGAGCTGATGACCTCGGGTTTAGCGAGGGCGTAAATTATGGTATTTATAAAAGTGTAGTAGATGGTGTAATCACTAGTGTTGGAATGATGCCTAATATGGCAAGTGCTAAGCATGGGTATGAGTTGGTTAAAGATTTAGATATCGCATTAGGACAGCACAGTAATATTTGTGTTGGAAAACCGTTGAGTGATCCTAAATTGATTCCGTCGTTAGTCCAGAAAAATGGTAATTTTTGTTCCAGTAAAGAGATTCGGGCTCGTCAAGTAGATACGATCAATGTTGCTGAATGTGAAATTGAGCTGGAAGCTCAATTAGCGAAGTTTCGAGCAATCACAGGTAGAGACCCAGATTATTTTGAAGGTCATGCAGTATTTTCTAATAATTTCTTTATTGCTTTAAAAAATGTTGCTCAAAGAAATAATTTATTCTTTGAAAATCCTAGCTTGGATAAAGAGTGGGAAAAAGAATTTGGAATTACTGGATTAGGATTTATGAGCCTAGATGAACATGGATTGTATGATCCTCGTACATATATGGAAGAGCATTTAGATATTATTAAAAATAATCCTTGTGCAGTAGCTATTTTCCATCCTGGGTTTTAGATCAGTATATTTTGGAACATTCGTCTTTTACTCTTATTAGACCTATGGAATGTGATTTTCTTTGTTCCGATTGGTTAAGTGAATGGTTAAATAAAAATAAGATAGAATTAGTAAATTTTAAAAATTATAAGTAAAAGTAGGTAATTTAAGATCTTCCTGCCCATTGGTTATTTAACTTGGGAGTCTTATACCTACTTTTTTATTCTGCTATTTCAATTGTAATACGAGTTAAGTATTCATCTTTGGAAGCTTCACAAATATCAAAAATAATATATTCTTCAAAAGCATATTTACCTAATTTAATTTTATGAAGCTCTGCATAATCGAGGATTCTTTGATATGAGTCACGGAGACCATCATAACTTCCATGATGATAGCCACAATAAATAATTACCACCCTTTTTAACAAATATTTGTTCACTCAGATTATTAGTTGTTGTAAATAAATAAGAGTAGTAGATAATTGATTTTTACGAATATTTTCGACATTCATCATTACCCCAACGAATTCGCCAGTAATAATATGATTATTTTCAATAAAAGATGTGTAATCATTCATAAAGTCAGCGAAGCCTTTAGAGGTAGTGTTTTCGAGATTAGCAGATAATAATAATTTAGTTTCTTTTAAATAAGTTACTTTGATTTCATCATAATTAGCATTTAAAGCATCAGTTGTAAATGTTTGAAAATTTTTGATCATTTCGTGAATCTGCTGCATTTCATTAATATACTCAAGCAATTTAGCTTCTTGTTGATTCAATAACTCTAAAAATAATTGGGGATTGCGCTGATCAAGATATATTTGAATATCTTTTAACGACATTCCGAGTTTTTTTAAAGCAATAATTACTTTAAATGTATCATATTGACGATACGAGTAATAGCGGTAACCTTTATCATTCGCATATGCTGGTTTAAATAAATTAATCTCGTCATAATGAAAAAGAACATGTTTTTCAACACCGCATATTTTAGCAAAAGTTCCACATGTTAATAATTTTTCTTTCATTTAAATAACTCCTTGACTATAAGGTTACCTTATAGTTTATCATATGATATGTTGCTTCACAATACAATGAAAGGAGAAAAATATGAAATTAATCTTAAAGTATTTAAAAAACTACAAATTACTATTCTTTTTTAATGTAATTTCAGTTTTTGGATTTATTTTAGTTGAATTAGGAATTCCGACCATTGTAGCAACAATGATAGATGTTGGGGTTACTAATAAAGACGTTAGCTTCATCTATATGATGGGTGGCTGTATTGCCTTAGTTTCACTTATCGGTGTGGGTGGAACCATTGCCCTAGGATATTGTTGTTCAAAAATATCAACTGCAATTACTCGTGATATTAGAAATGATATCTTTGCTAAAGTACAACAATTTACAGCTAATGAATTTAATCAGATTGGGACATCATCAATGATTACAAGGACGAATAATGACGCTTTTCAAATTCAACAATTTGTTAACGTATTGCTTCGGACAGCTTTGATGACACCAATTATGTTTATTTTTAGTTTTATTATGACAGCGCGGGCTTCGTTACCGTTATCATATATTATTGCTGCTACAATTCCGTTGATTATCCTTGGGGTTGTCGTAGTAGCGAAGATTACTAAACCAATTTCAGAAAATCAACAAAGTTCATTAGATGACTTGAATCGTATTTCGAGAGAAAATCTTAGCGGGATTCGAGTAATTAGAGCTTTTAATAATGATCAATATGAACAAAAACGGTTTAAAGAAACAAATCATCGCTTTACTAAATATTCAAAAAAATTATTTAAAATTATGACCATGACACAGCCAATTTTCTTTATGCTGATGAATGTTGCTGGTTTGTCAATATATTGGGTAGCAGCTCATCTAATTTCTACTGGTTCTTTAGAAATTGGACAGCTTGTTGCTTTCATGGATTATTTATTCCATGCGATGTTTTCGATTATGCTTTTCTGTACGGTGTTTATGATGTATCCTCGGGCTGAAGTGTCAGCGAAACGAATTGAAGAAGTCTTCAATTTAGATCCAATAATTAAAAATAAACCTGCAGATAGCGATTTTGATGAAAAAGTAAGTATTGAGTTTGATCATGTAACTTTTGTTTATCCTGATGGTGAGGAGCCGGTTCTTCAGGATGTTTCTTTTAAAGCGAACAAAGGCGAAATGATTGCTTTTATTGGAAGTACTGGTTCTGGTAAAAGTACATTAGTGAATTTAGTACCAAGATTTTATGATGTTAGTAGTGGAAGTATTAAAATCAATGGGAAAGATATTCGTGATTATGATGTATTAGAATTACGAGATAAATTAGGTGTGATTCCTCAAAAAGCAGTATTATTTAGTGGGACAATTGCTGATAATATTCGTTTTGGGAAAAAGGATGCTAGTGATGAAGAAGTAGAATATGCTGCTAAAGTTGCGCAGGCTTATCCATTTATAATGGAAAAAGAAAATGGCTTTGATGAAGAAATCAGTGAAGGAGCGACAAATGTTTCGGGTGGTCAAAAACAACGATTAAGTATTGCTCGGGCATTAGTTCGTAAAGCTCAAATTTATATCTTTGATGATTCTTTTTCAGCATTGGATTTTAAAACAGATGCAATTTTAAGGAAAGAGTTAAAAAAAGAAATGACCGAATCAATCATGCTAGTTGTAGCTCAAAGAATTTCTAGTATTATGGAGGCAGATCAGATCATTGTTTTAAATGAAGGTAAGGTCGTAGGAAAAGGAACACATCATCAATTATTAAAGGAATGTCAAATTTATCATGAGATTGCAACTTCTCAATTAAGTGAGGAGGAATTAGCAAATGCATAAAAAATATAGTTTTAAAAAAAGTTTAAAGGGTTTAATACCATTTATTAAGCCGTATAAATGGCAATTTATTATTGCTATCCTAATGATTTTTGCTTTCAATATTTCAATGGTTTTAGCACCAACATTTGAAGGAATGATCACTACTCAATTAGCGAGCGATGTTGCTAAAAGCAGTAGTTTAACAAGTGTGGATATTAGCTTTGGGGCAATTATTAAAATTGTACTTAGTTTAGTAGTCATTTATATTATTAAAACAGTTGCTCAAATGATTTCAGTAGTTTATTTGACGAATGCAATTCAGCAAGCAATGGAAGATCTTCGAAATGCTTTACAAAATAAGATTCGTAAATTACCAGTAAGATATTTTGATAATCATCATTTGGAGTATTGTTTTAAGTCGAAATTACTAATGATGTTGATGCTAATTTCTAACGCTCTACAACAAAGTTTTACGCAGATCGTCAGTGGAGTATTAACTGTTACTTTAGCGTTAACAATGATGTATATGATTAATCCTAAGATGGCAATTATTGGAACGATGATTATTCCATTATCGCTATTAGTAACTAAGCTAGTTGTAGGAAAAAGTCAAAAATTATTTAAAAATCAACAAGATGCGCTTGGTGAATTAAATAGTACTGTAACTGAAATGTATACAGGATATAATGAAATTTTATTATATAATCAACAAGTGGAATCAGTTGAAAAATTTAAAAAAATTAATGAAAATTTAAAAGAAAATGCCTTTAAAGCACAATTCGTTTCATCAACGATTGCACCTTTAAATGCATTAGTTACTTATTTAGCAATTGGGGCAGTTGCTGTAGTGGGAACTGCTGATGTAATTGCAGGAACATTTTTAGTTGGGCAGTTACAAGCTTTTATTCGTTATATTTGGCAAATTAATGATCCTTTATCGCAAATATCTAACTTATCATCACAAATTCAGTCTGCTTTTGCAGCACTAGGAAGGGTGATTGAGTTATTGGAAGAACCGGAAGAAGTACCGGAAGCTAATCCGCCTAAACATTTGAGCGAAGTGGCTGGAAATGTTGATTTTGAACATGTTAAGTTTGGTTATTATGAAGAAAACTTAATGAAAGATTTGAATGTTAATGTTAAAAGTGGTCAGATGGTTGCAATTGTTGGACCGACTGGAGCAGGAAAAACAACAATTATTAATTTACTATTACGTTTTTACGATGTTAAAGGTGGTAGTATTAAAATAGACGGCGTTGATATTCGTGATTTACCACGGGAAGAGTTACGTTCTATGTTTGGAATGGTTTTACAGGATACATGGCTATATTCTGGAACAATTTATGATAACATTCGTTATGGTCGTTTGGATGCTCGCAAAGATGAGATTATTAATGCTGCTAAAATGGCCAATGTTCATCATTTTATTAGAACTCTGCCAGATGGATATAATTCACATATAAATGAAGAAGCCAATAACATCTCGCAAGGGGAGAAACAATTATTAACGATTGCCCGAGCAATCTTAAAAGATCCTCAAATCTTGATTCTTGATGAGGCGACTTCATCGGTTGATACCCGTTTAGAAAAAATGCTGCAAGAAGCAATGCAGCGGGTTATGAAAGGGCGGACAAGTTTTGTTATTGCCCATCGTCTATCAACTATTAAGAGTGCTGACTTGATTTTAGTAATCAATAATGGTGATATCGTCGAACAAGGAACACACGAAGAATTATTAGCAAAACAAGGTGAGTATGAAAAATTGTATAATTCACAATTTGCTCATAATTCATAATCCAGAAGTATCTAAACTTAGATACTTCTTTTTCTTATTAGAAATACAAAGATAAGCTCTTAAAACCAATATGTCTTGGAGAGGTATATTGTGTTATACTATCACTGTGTAAGTGAAGGGATGTAGTATAATAATGGTAAAAATATTGATCGTAGAAGATGACAATGATATTAATAATATGATTCATGATCTATTAAGATTAAATTGTATCGAAAGTGTTAGTGCTTATTCTGGGACAGAGGCATTACTTTTATTAGATGAACATGTAGATTTAGTACTTTTGGATTTGATGTTACCGGGTCTTAGTGGTCAGGAAGTAATTAAGGAAATCAAAAAAGAAGAAAGATTTACCGGTGATTATTTTAACTTGCAATCGATAAAATGGATACAAAAACTTGACCTATTTACTTTGGGAGCTGATGACTATTTGATCAAACCATTTGATAATAATGAACTTTTAGCAAGAGTAAAGATACAATTAAAGCATCGGCAAGTAGCTTTTTCATCAGCTCTAATTACTTATAAAGATATTATTCTTGATGAAAATAGTTATAAAGTGACTTGTAATGAGATAAAAATAAATTTATCTAAAATTGAGTTTAAACTATTAAAAATATTATTAGAAAATCCAACTCGTGTTTTTACAAAAGATATTTTATTTGAAATGGTTTGGGACCACGAAGATTCAGGTGATGATAATACGCTAAATGTTCATATTAGTAAGATTCGTAGTAAGTTAAAACAAGCTAATCCAAATCAAGAGTATATAGAAACAGTCTGGGGAATTGGTTATAAAATAAAAGGATAACGGAATTAAGACTTATTTAAGAATTAGATTAAGAGTTATTTAACTCTTTTTATACAGTAAAAGGGTAGGAGGGATAGTAAAAATAGGATGGGATGTATGATTGAAAGTCCAGCGTTTTATCCTAATTTATCAGCATATGATAATTTAAAGTATTACTGTATTTTAAAAGGAATTATTAATCGTCACAAGATTGAGGAAGTACTAGAAAAGGTTAAATTAAATAATACTGGTAAAAAGAAATTTAAACAGTTTTCATTAGGAATGAAGCAGCGTTTAGGAATTGCTTTGGCAATTTTAAATAATCCTGATTTTATTAAATTTTAGATGAACCAATCAATGGTTTAGATCCATTAGGAATAGTGAGATTAGAGAAACGTTATTGCAATTACAACAAGAAAATATAACGATTTTGATTTCTAGTCATATTTTATCAGAACTGTATTTAGTAGCAAATAAGTTTGGAATTCTTGAAGGTGGTAAGATCGTTAAAGAATTATCAAAAGAACAGTTAGATAATGAGTGTAGTCATTGTTTATTACTTAAGGTAAATGATATAAAAAAAGCTAGTGTACTTATTAGAAGAAGAACTAAAGACAGCTAATTACAAAGTCTTAAATGATCAAGAAATTCGTCTATATGATTATTTAGACGCACAACACATTGTTAGTAAGGCAATAGTTGAAAAGGGAATTGAACTTTATGCAATTAGTGAAATTGGAGTATCGTTAGAAGAGTATTTTAAAAATATTATTAGGGATGGTGAATAGAATGTTGAATATCATTAAAGCTGATTTATTTAGGATTTTTAAAGGAAAAGGAATTTATGTTTGTCTTCTAGCAATCATCGCACTGTGCAGTGTTTCAATTTATTTAAGATCGCCAGGTCATATTGGAATAAGTGGCGGGTTAACGAGTAATTCAGAAGTAACTAAAGAAGATGATTTAGCAACTCCAGAAGATGTAAGAAAGGTAGCTGGTGAGAGTAATGAGCTATTAGATGAAGGGATGATGAAAGTTAATGGGAATCTGTACTATGTACTGATTTTTGTAGTCTTTGCAGTTATTTGTGTTGATTTAGCTAATCATACTGCTAAAAATGTTATCTCTACAGATGTTTCACGGACGACATACTATTTCGCTAAGCTCCTTTTGACATGGGGATTAGGGATAGCAATAATAGCAATCAGTACTTATTTAGGTTATTTTGGTAATATTATCTTTAATGCACCGAGTCATTATTCTAGCTTTTTAGATATAACAATAATTATGCTGCGACAGTTGCCGATCTTTTGTGGTATAATGAGCGTACTAGTAATGATTGCCGCAATAACACAAAAAACATCACGATATAATGCAATCGCAATCGTGTTAGTTATGGTATCACAGATGCTATTAATGACAATTATTACTGTTTTTAATATTGATGGTAGTATAATCATGCAATTTGAGTTTGAAACAATTCTTCGGGACATGGCAGTTATTGGACAGATAGAAATAAAGACATTGTTAACAGGAATTGGATTGATCATCGCTTCAAGTATGATAGGAGTAACGTATTTTAAACGATACAATATTAAATAATCAGGAGGTAGCTGAATGTTAGTAATAGTGATAATTTTGATCATTTTACTGCTTATTGCTACCTGTTATATTTTTAATTTAAAAAAAAGTATTAGAAAAGCGGCTAATGATATTAATAAAATAAGTGGGCTTGATACTAATGCTTTGATTACAACAACTAACGGGAATCTTGAACTTAGAGAATTATTACAAGAAGTAAATGAAATGATGCTAACGTTTAGAAAATTAGAGATTGATATTGAAAAGAAAAATAATAGTTTGCAAAAAACAATTGTAAATATTTCTCATGATTTAAAAACGCCATTAACTTCGGCCTTGGGCTATGTCGAATTGTTGCAAAAATATGAGCTAAGTGGAGAAGAACAGCATAAATATGAATCAATTATTATTGATAAGTTAAAACAGCTATCGCAATTGATAGAAGATTTTTTTACTTTTACTAAAATCATTTCCAATGAAGAAAAATTTGAATTAAAGTTATTAGATATTAATCGTATTTTTGAAGAAGAGTTAGTTTGTTATTATCAAGATTTTAATAGTCAAGGGCGGATGATCTATATTAAAGGTAATAAAAAAAATAGAGATGCTTAGTAATGAACGGATCTTACGGAGAATTTTTGATAATTTAATTATTAATGCTTTGAAGCATAGCCGTGGAGATATTTATATTTCTATTAATACGGGAGCAGAAATTTGTTTTCAATTCAAAAATCGATTAGATGAGCCAATCATAGTTGAACAAATATTCGATGAGTTTTATACTTCTGATATTTCTCGTACAAAACAAAATACTGGCTTAGGATTAGCTATTGTTAAAGAATTTACTGAGATGGAAGTGTAACTGCTAAGATAAGTGAAAATAATTTAATAATCAGTTTGATTTGGAATAAAAAAACCACTTCTTAAATATTTTAAAAAGTGGTTTTAGTTTTTTATTTGATTAATTCTAAAGTTTGATCATCAAATTTTTCTTTTTAAAGCTAGTTTCCAATTGCATTTAGTATCTGATAATTCTTTACCATCACTGCCATATAAAGAAGCCCCATACCAATAATGTGACTTTTCATCTAAATAGGCAGAATCAACATCATCGACATAGATTGCGGCATAGTAAGTTTCAACGTCTTGTTGGCCACTGAATGATGAGGTATATGTTTCGTCAATTTTATATATAGCAATAACACTGTCGTTATCATCATCTTCCCCTTTGGCAAACCAAAGAGAATTAAATTCATGATTATAAGTAAAAGAATAACCATCTTTATAGCGATTCTTTATGTTTTTGTCAGCTTCTTTTTTTAATTGAGTAATAACTTTTTCTGGTATTTTACTGCTATCTTTAAATTTTTCAATTAGACCTTTAACAGTAAAAGTTTTAGAATCATTAGTTACTTTGATTTTATTTGCTTTAGCCAATTCTTCTGAGTATTTAATCGTTACAGTTATTTTATCACCATTAGATAGATCTCCAGAAAAATCATAGTCAGTATAAGTGCTGCTAACAAAGTTAGATAAATCAGAATTATTTTTGTCATTAATCGATATTGCTTTCAACATCTTTTATATAACCACTTCCGTCTTTCCCGGTAAATTCAACAGTAATATTTTTACCTAGATCAATACTAGTATAATTAAAGAATGTATCATATATTTTATAACCACCAAAGCAAACAATAAGAGCAGCAGCAACACCAATCGTTATTTTTCCGTTTTTTGTTTTAAAGAAGTCTTTGATTTTTTGTGTATTGATAGTTGCCGGTTTAGTTTCAGAAGCATTAGGTTCAACCGTGTTAGTTTCAGTTTCTCCGTTTTCTTGTGTTAACTCATTATCAGCTATCGTAGAATCGTCTTCGACAGTTGTAGAATCTTCATGAACAGGTTCTTGAGCTGGAACAGCAGTTACAACTGGTTCATCAAAATTGAAATGAAACCCTTCAATATTAATAATTTTTTTAACAATTAATAATAAAACAATATTGATATAAATACAAAAATTGATAAATACATAAAATATTTAAGGTTGCTTGCAGCGCTAGTTACGGAACTAAGTAATCGTGCTGAATTCATAGTCATAAGTGATGAATAATCACCACTAATTGCAACTCTAAGAATCTTACAAATAACATTGATTCCGGACATTGATAATAGTAATAATATTGAGTTGATACATGAAACGATGAATTCCCCTAGCATCACGTATTCTTGCTTATTTTTTTTTGAAAAAATAAACTCCACTAAGAATGGCGGTTACAATGGCCAATATAATAAATAGATAAAATATAATTTGAATAATTGTAACCATTGATCCAATCGTTCCAGCTAATTCATTAATATCATTGATATTAACATTAGATGATGTTGTTGGACCGAATTTTGAGATTAAATACAATAATGTAACTATCCCTGACAAAACTGTCGATAAAATAAAAACAGTTTTCTTTTTAGCATATTTCATTAAAATATCCATAATAATTCCCTCCTATACTAATATATTATCAAAAAAGATAACATATTACTAAAGATTTTGTAAATAAATAGGGAATCATGGGAATTGATAAAAAATACTATGTTATAATGATAAAAGAAGGAATAAATGAATCATAACAAAGTCATATGGAGGTGGATGAAATGAAATTTTATCAGTATATGTATTATAGTTTTTTGGGGTTGACTTTATTTTTATCACATTTATTATGTATTGTTGTGGCATATCAATATTGTTTGATTGAACATCATAAAACGACTAGTTTTCCACCGTACGTTGCCTTTTTTCAGCGATTCCATTTTTAATAGGAATTATTGTTTGTTTAATAATAGCAATTAAATTTAAACAACATTATCAAGAAAATAAAAATAACTTATAAAAAAATCAGATGGTTCACTATAATCAACCATCTGATTTTTATTTAGTTGTTGAACCAAAACCGCCATTACGTTCATCAGTCGTATTGTCATCTTCAACAATACCGTATTGTAGGAAGATTCCTTGTCCAAAACCTTGACCAGCTTTTAATTCAACTGTTTTATCTTCATTACTGTCATTAGTTATTTTAATAAAAATATGACCTTCGTTGTCACTATTGAAATAATCACTATCAATGATTCCAACTGTATTGTTTAATTGTAAACGATATTTAAAACCAAGTCCGCTTCTTGGAAAGATAGCAAGAACCCACCCATCGTTGATAGAAACTCTAATTCCAGTAGGAATTTTAATTGTTTCATGAGGTTTTAAAATGAAATCGATAGGGTATAAAAGTCATAACCCGCAGAACCGATAGTAGCGCGCTTAGGTAATTTAATTGAAGCATATATATCATTAATGGCTGCCTCATCATATTTAGGAAAACTGTCCTTGAAATCAATTATAAATTGTTCTTTAGATACTTTATGAAATTTTGCTATTGCCTGCATAATATCTCCTTTTAATTAAAATTATAGCAACATTATACACTAATTATTGCATTAAAGGAATTGTAATTGATACTGTGAAAGTACTTTCTTCATCAAGGACTGTAAAAGTACCATCGTGAATCTTGATCATTTGTTGGACACTTTTAAGATCCGATTTGATTACTTTCAATTATAGTTAGCACTAATTGTTTTTTGTATTTTAATCGTTAAGCCTAGATTTTCAATATCTTCATCGATCAATAAGTGATATAAACGGCTGTTTAATATCTGCGTATTTTAAGACATTGGAAAAAACATTATTAATAATTCGTTTGACTAAATTAATATTACCGCGAATAAAGTAATCAGAATGCTTAATGTTTTTGATTACTTCAAAACCATTTTCTTCTAAGACACCAATATTTTCTAAAATATATTCGTAAATTACGCCGAGTGACATCTTAGATAATTCAGTATCTTGATCTTTACTAAAGACGAGAAAGTATTCAAACATTTTATTTGCTAGTTCATTAATTTGATTTACTTTATCAATTGAATTTTTCAAATATAAATTATATTGATCTTCATTTTTAAATTTCTTTAGTCTAATAATATCTAAATATCCCATTAAAGAAGTTAAAGGAGTTCGCAAATCATGAGAAAGTGCTGTAACTAATTCATAATTAGCTTTGCGATTAGCTTCTTCAGTAGCAAAGTTGTCTTTTAAGGTTAGGCGAAGATTATCAATTTGATTAGATAATTCTGCAATTTCATCATTACTATTAATTTTGATTGTATGGTCTAAATCACCTTGTGACATAATTGTAACTTCATTTTTTAATGTTGTCATATAATTTACTTTACGTCGAATAAATAAAAAGGTTGGAAGTAAAAAGGTAAATAAGGCAATGACAATTGAGGCAACGATGTAAGGAACGACTAATTTAGCTAAAGCATATGAGTAAACATACATTTCAATGGTTCCATCTTTTAACTCAATTTCTGTACTATAATCGTCACCGTTATAAATTGCTTCAGTATCATATACTGTTGAACCGATGATAAAATTGTCAAGCATGGTAGCAAAAGAACCAGTAATGGCAAGGTTATCAGCCTTATTATATAGATTGACACTATAAATATCGCTAGTACCTAAGATCTTATCTAGAGTATCGACATCAGTAATTGATACATTTTGATCAATAATTTGATTTTCAATATTATTTGCATAAGCTTCAGTATTTTCAGAGATGACCCCTAAGTTTTGGGTAAATTCAAAGAAACTTTCTTTACCGGCATAAAGTAGACAAAAAGTTGCCACCCCTAAGGTTCCACAAATAATGATAATGGCACTAATTTGAATACTTAATTTATTAAAGAAATTTTTAATCACAACGATAACCCTTACCCCAAATTGTTTTAATTATTTTTGGATTTTGAGGATCACTCTCTATTTTTTTACGAAGATTTCGAATATGAACCATAATTGTGTTATTATGCACTATAATAATAAGGTTCATTCCAAATACTCTCATACAATGTTTGCGTTGAAAAAATTCTTTTACGATTACTTAATAAAAGATAAAGAATTTGGTATTCTAGGTAAGTTAATTCAATTTGTTCTCCGTTTAGATACACTGCTTCACTATTAGGATTAATAGTAATATTATTGTAAACAATGTTGTCATCATTATTTTCTTCTTTTTCCATTTTCCCTTGATAAACATAGTATCGACGCAACAATGCCTTCACTCTTGTCGTTAATTCATTATAAGAGAATGGTTTTGATAAATAATCATCCCCACCACTAGAAAAACCAAGTGTTTTGTCACTTTCTTGACCTTTTGCTGTTAAAAATAAGATTGGGGCGTTAGATTTTTTTCTAATTTCAACACAGGCTTGGTAACCATTGATTATAGGCATCATAATATCGAGAATATATAAATCGATATCATCACTAACCATATCAATTGCTTCTTGGCCATCTTTAGCTCAATCACATCATAACCTTCACTTGAGAGCAAAACATTTAATACTTCTCTAATTTCAGGATTGTCATCGACAATTAAAATTTTATTGTTCGTCATATATTCACCAACTTTCGTATTTATTATACATCATAATGGAAATTAAGAAGATAGTAAAATGAAAATTAAGAAATATTTAGATGTTCTTTAGGTGATTCTTAAGGAATATATACGATAATGTGAGCAGGAGAATGATAGTAATGAAAAAAAAGCAGTTTTACCCAATTATATTTTTAACATGTTTAACCTTAGTGATGATCATAGTCATCACGCCTTCTTCTAGTATCTTTGGAGCTAATACTGATTGGCTATCGCAACATGTCAATCTAGCTGATTATATTCGGAAGACGATGTTAGAGACAAAATCATTTTTCCCCGATTTTGCATTTAATATCGGCGGTGGTCAAAATATTTATAATATATCTTATTATGGATTGTTTCGACCTGACGTATTAATTGGCTGTCTTATTCCTGGAATAGCAATGAAAGATATTATAATTACCTATATGATAATAAATTTAGTTTTAAGTGTTAACCTGACCTATATATGGTTGAAAACGCAAACAGTTTAGCACAACGCTATGTATAGTTGGAGCTGTATTATTATTATCTTCTTCTGTATTATTCCAAAGTCACCGCCAAATCATGTTTGTTGATTATATGCCTGGAGTGCTTTTGGCATTGATCGCGGTAGATACATATATTA
>ENA-OQLB01000976-OQLB01000976.1-human-gut-metagenome-genome-assembly--contig:-NODE-976-length-13762-cov-5.259773_pt1 | contig 13762 bp, 16 predicted proteins | sample MGYA00242656_ERZ504813 | MGnify/ENA primary metagenome ERZ504813 (study PRJEB26092, sample SAMD00036388) | human gut metagenome | host: Homo sapiens | study: EMG produced TPA metagenomics assembly of... | reverse complement strand
TTATTGGATTATGTGTATCTTTCTTACGACTTTCACAATTTGGCGTGGATCCATTCAGTGCAATGAATCTTGGAATCAGCGGATTTATCGGATGGAGCTTTGGAACGTGGCAGTTGCTTGTCAATGCAATCATTCTTGTAGTTGTATTCTTTCAGGCAAGATCCTGTATTGGTTTGGGGACCATTATCAATATGGTATTTGTCGGATATATTGCAGATTTTATCTGTTATGTAGCGAATGATGTAGTGCAGATTCAGATGAATCTGCCACTGCGTATCCTTGCACTGCTGCTTGCTCAGCTGATGGCATCTATGGGAGTGGCATTATATATGGTCGCAGATATGGGAATCGCTCCATATGACAGCGTCGCAATTATAATCGAGAAACTGACACATCAAAAAATCCCATTCCATAAAGCAAGAATTCTTTCGGATGTTGTTGTTGTGATTATCGGAATCATATTTGCCACTGCATCTGGGGCGGGTATCTGGTCGGTAGTAGGGATTGGTACAATTATAAATGCCTGCTTCAACGGTCCATTGATTCAATTTTTTAAAACAAAACTGGAGAGATTTTACTTGTAAAATCTAAGGATTACAATTCTCCAATTCTTGCAAGGCTCATATCCAGAACGGATACGGGCCTTTCTTTTTCACCAGTAGCTTCATCCAAACCTTCATATTGAATAATGAACCCTTCTCTTTGGTAAAAAGAAATTGGATATCTTCCTCCTATATGATACATATAACAGCAAAAACAAAACATCCAAGAGACGGAAGGAGAACATGTTATGAAAAAATATTAGTAGTTTTATTATCTCTCACATTAATATTTGCTTTTACAGGATGCACTTCATCCAATAATGGAGCAGCAGAAGAAGCACTGGAAAATAAATACGGAATTGATGATTAATTCCATATCGACTTCTTCAGAAACCGACAAAAGCAAAGGTATCTCCTGTATGAGGTGCGTGTCCATATGCCCAGTTCATAGTTATTGATAAGAGAGACATTTGCCCTGGCGTTCATATAAATCCGTTCCTAAGAAGTTTAGTAAAACATCTCTTGACCAATTGTTTTCAATAGTCTTTCTGATATAAAACAATGCCTTTGCAGAATTTCCTTTGCATCTGTAATCAATTCGTCCTCAACTTGAGGACAAATTACTGCGTCAGGATACATCTCATAAAAGTATCTCATATATTTCAAGTTAGTTGGAGAAAATGATTTCACATCTGGCAAAATAGATTTCAAATCGTCACTCACCGTTTTATAAAATCTTGTTCCATATCCAAACTGTTCACTCATAAATGAAATGCCCTTACCAAGTTTCCAATAAAATCTTAGCATCTCATCATTTATCTTCATAGAAGCCCTGATTTGGCTTCTTCTAAAATCAGTGGATATTCCGGCAATCCACTCTTTATATTCATTATCAGCCTTAAACAATTCACTCATATATAATCCTTTCTACTGTGTCAGTTCGACAATTGCCGAGTTTACAGTTTCTTTATAGGATGTCTAATGACCGTTTTCCATTTTTCTGGGGCAACCTTTCTTGCATCAGACAGATATATTTCATGATGTAATCTTTCCATATTCATATCATTAACATATCCATTCTGCTCCAAATACGCATCCATAAGTGCAACAGTTACCGGTTCATCATCAAATGCTCCCAAGTGCATTATTTGAACACACAATCCCTCGTCAATGCTCACAAACTCTGCAGATGAACAATCTATTTTTTTTCTTTTTGGTTGCTGTTTCAACAGCCCATTCAAAATCCTTTTGATTTACAAAATCAGGCAGGCGTATAACTGAAATCCAATTAAAAGAATCTTTATCTGCATAATTTACACCAAGTATATTTTCCTGCCACCAGAATCCTTCAAGTGGTGGAACTACATATTCAAAAAATCCTGCAATTTTATGATCTGTCTTATAACTCATTCTCAAAGTATATGCAACCGCATATAATACACTAATTGCCTGCTGATATGCTCCACCTTCTTCGTTTGGATTACCCTTTCCTCTGACCGCAATATAATTTGCTTTAGGGACAGTCACGATCTCCGGTTTATTTTTAGGCATATAAAACTCTTTATATTCTTTCTTAAAATCAAAAGCCATAACTAACTCCTTAAATTTATAATTTATGAACTCAAATTCGTTACCAGTGACGAATATCTTTTTGTCTTATTTCTAATATCTTCCTCAGTAACACCATAATAACTGTATAAATCTCTGGATATTTTCTTAAATTTTTTCATTACCGCCTTATTTCCTGAATAAGACATTCCAAATATATTCCAAGTATAATCTATCTCCATTTCAAGAAAATCATCATCGATTCTTATTTTATACAAATGAAAATCCATAGGAATTATACTATCGGGCATTTCAGCAATCATTTCACTTCGAGTCTTTATTTTACCCAAATACTCTTTGACGGATGCTTCATTAGAAAAATCCGGTACCGGAATATTCTTCATTTCACCCAAAAGTTCTGGTTCATACTGCAAAATCAAACTCTCTTTTAGACATTTTATTTGTTCAATATATTCTCTATCAGCGGGAGCAGTTTCGGTCAATTCGTATTTATCTTTTGCATACTGCACTGTTTCAGAAAGAGAATGCGGATTTGCAACTATTGTCTTCTCTACTTTTTTTCTCTTATATCTATATATGCTATTTTTGATTCTAATCTTTAATGGTTGCTTTTTTGAATGTCCTGCTATAAAAATGCTTGTAGGACCATCTGCACCACCTATGATTGAAATCGCATTTTTACTTTTTTGCTTCATTCGCCTTTTCATTCACCTTTTCCTCACAAATCCCGATTTCTATTTTTGTTTCCATAGCATATGGTACTCTTTTTCACCAGTATCTTCATCCAAATCTTCACATTGAATAATGAACCCTTCTCTTTGGTAAAAAGAAATTGCCCTGGCATTCTTCTGGTATACATTTAATCGTAAGCTAACTTTTTTATCCTTAATATAATCCAATAAAAGTTTACCTATGCCACATGACTGCATTTCATCAGAGACAAAAATACCTTCGATATATTCATCATTTAGTCCTACAAATCCTTGTATCATTTTATCCGCTTCAAACACATAGACTTCGGATTGTGACATCATTTCTTTTATTAGTTCATAATTACTTTTCCAGTATTGATTGGAAATAAAATAATGTGTTTTCAGATTTGTCTTTAACCATATGTCAGCAACTCTATCGATATCTCCGTTCAGCAACTTTCTAATCATAACCAATATTCTCCCCAACTACATCCTTTATGCTTTTCTCTTTTTTTCATTCTATCACAAGCTCACCATTAATCATTATTTTTTTGATATTTTTTCTTTTCCCCCACTGTAAAACAGGCTCTGAGCGTTTCGTTATATAGAGGGGTACAAATAAGAGCAAGATCCACCCATGTTTAACAGTATTGCCGTTTGGCATCCTGTTCTCCTATGGGATTTATCTTGATGGGGATCTCCCCATACCCTCTCAATAACAGACGTTTCACTTGTCTGTTGGTTCCACCTAAAGGTGTTCACAGCACTATTTCTAATATCAGAAGGGACAGCCGATATTGAAATACGTGGACTCCCGGTGGGAGGAATAGTCTCAGCGGAAGGAGGAGTATGAGAACAAAAAATAAAGATAAAGAACTGAATCACAGACATTTTATAGGATTACGTCTTACCGATGTCGAACTGGATTTATTAGACCAAGGCGCTGCTTGTTTATCTATTAGCCGATCAGAATATCTGAGAAAACTCCTGCTTGAAAAGCAAATCAATCATCAGATTGAAGTTGTTGCAGACATGAATGATCTCAGAAAACTAGTCAGTGAATATGGAAAGATCGGATCGAATCTCAATCAGATCGCCAAGCATTTTAACAGTGGAGGCAGTCAGTCACGTGCTATAGAAAACGAAATCCATCAGTGTATCACGGACTTATTCCTATTGAGAAAAGAGGTACTGAAACTGGCAGGTGGTATGAATAGCAATCGTAAAACACATTAAAAGCAGAAATGCAAATTACTCAGCTGCTATCAATTATCTTCTGTTTGAACATGATGAAAAAACCGGGAAAAAGATTGTATATCAAGGATTGCTGAATCTTCCAACGAACTGATCCATAATCGTTTTACCGGCTTTTTACTTCCGGATAAGTCATAAACATGTTTGAAGATCAATTCTCCTTCACGTCCGGCATCACAGGCATTTGTGAAGCAGTTCCAAAATCTAAGAAGCTTCTGAAGTTCGTATTAGATGACGGAAGTGGCGTAGATCGTGTGATTTTAAGCGGAATTCACGATTATTACGAGCCAGAATTTTTAGTAGGAAAGATATTGCTTGCAATCACAAACCGTCCACCACATAAGATGATGGGAATTGATTCTTGTGGTATGATCATCTCTGCTACACACCTTGTAGAAGGAAGAGAAGGACTGAACGTTCTGATCCTGGATGATCACATTCCAGCAGGAGCAAAATTGTACTAAGAGAAGATTTTAAGCAGAAAAAATAGCAAGTAAAAATACTAAAAAGTAAGCCTTTAAGCCAAACTTAAGCCAATTGATGTATGGAAATATGCATTATATTTAAGAAAACAGAAAAGGTGATATTTTATTATGTAAATGAGAGAGAATATTTGAGGACATTCTCTCTTTTTCTGCAGATGACAGAGAAATATATGAAAAAACTATTCAAATAGTGCATGAAAAGAAGCAAGATGGTTCATAAAACACGATTTAAGCGAAAAAAAGTCTCATGACCATGAGAAAAATCAAAGCAAAAAGTATAATGTTGTATATAAGAAGTATTTGGTGAGAGAAGGACTCTATAGAATTTGATTTTTAATGAAAATGCTCGGTGCTGATTGTTTTTTGCATGTAGCGATTAATGTATTGAATTTAAGTGTACTCAGTAATAATTCTATAAATATGTTAATGAGGAATATGTATTTATAAATATGACTTACAGAGATGTGAAAATGCACAAAAAATAAGAAGGGGATTTATATGTTATGATGAAAAAATAAAAAGGGTATAGACAAAAACAGGTAATAATGGTAGTATAATAAAAAGTTTGTTATTACGTAATGGTAAGCAAGACTGTTTATTATACAAGGGGATTTTGTATTATGAGCAGTTTTTTTTATACTTTAATGCGCTTGATCACAGTAGATATCGGCAGGTGATGGATATTACGTAGAAATAGCTTATTACATTATTAATGGAATAGTTATTAAAGTTTGTTTAAAGGTGAAGGTAACCGTGAAAATAGTCAGAGTATTGAATACAAATGCAGTTGTTAGTATTAATCAGGAAGGACGAGAACTGATCATAACAGGAGCTGGAATCGGGTTCAAGAAAAAGAAGGGTGAAAATCTGGATGAAGCACTGGCAGATAAAACCTATTATCTAGAAAGTGTCGATGACAGCCGGAGATTACAGGAAGTAGTAAAAGAAATCTCAGAAGAATATCTGGAAATTGCAAGCCGGGTTGTAAAGACTGCGAGAGAAGAAGGACTGAAAGTCAGGGATTCCTTGTACGTGACGCTTACAGATCATATTAATTCTGCAGTTGACAGATATCGTGAGAATATAGCATTAAAAAATATGATGAAGCTTGAGATTTGCAAATTTTATCCACAAGAATATGAAATCGGATTAAAGGCGGTAAAATGGATACAGGAGCAAAACGATGAGAATCTGGGAGTAGACGAAGCCGCATTTATAGCAATGCACATTATTTCGGCAGAACTTGGAAATGGAAGTGATGTAGATTTCAATAAGATAACGGAACTGATCAATGCAGTTCTTCAAATCGTAAGAATATATTTTAAGATAGAATTTGATGAGAAGTCGATATCATATGAACGTTTCCTGACACATTTGAAATTTTTTGCAGCTAGAGTATTTGACAATACAATCTATCAGGATAGTATGCAGGAGATTTACAAAGTATTGATTGAACAGAATGAATATGTTTATTCAGGAGTCAGAAAGATTGTAGAATATATTGAAAAACAGTATTCTTGCAAATTGACAATAGATGAAAGATTATATTTATTAATACACATCAAAAGAATATTAGACGAACAATCGGAATAGATTGCAGGTTTGTTATTATTTAGTTAAGCAAGACCTGACTTAAAAGAAAGCAGCGGTCCCGGGAAGCGTATGCTCTTTTAAGTCGGGTCTTTGTTATATATAATGAAAAAATAAAAAGAAAATTAGAGGTAAATGAAAATGGATTACGAAAGTATAGCAAAAAAAATCCTCCAAAGAGTCGGGGGAAAGGAAAATGTAATCAGCCTGGTACATTGTATGACGAGACTGCGTTTTACATTAAAAGATGAATCAATTGTAGACGATGAAGCAGTGAAAAAGACCAAGGGCGTTATGGGAATCATGAAAAAAGCCGGTCAGTATCAGATTATCATCGGTAATGATGTGGCAAATGTCTATGCAGAGCTTAATAAGCTTGGAAATTTTTCAAACGAAGTACCGAAAAAAGCACCACAGAATAAGGAAAAACAGAATGTATTTTCTATGCTGATGGATACAATCTCCGGTATCATGGCACCGGTTATTCCGGCAATCATCGGAGCTGCAATGATCAAAGTACTTCTTACATTACTTCCAATGATCGGTGTTCTGAGTACAAAAGGTGATACTTATAATCTGTTAAGTGTTATGGGTGACGGCGCATTTTTCTTTATGCCGGTATTGATTGCGATATCTGCATCTAAAAAATTTGGAACGAATATGTATTATGCGGCAAGTATAGCGTTGATTATGTTGCATCCAAATTTTATTTCATTCATGAATAGTGCAAATGATGCAAAAGAAACTGTAAAATTTCTTAAATTTATTCCGGTAACATATGCATCTTATGCTTATTCTGTTATTCCGATTATTCTGGCAGTATGGTCGCTGAAATATGTCGAGCGTCTGGTAGATAAGATTACACCGGTAGTAACCAAGAACTTCTTAAAACCGATGTTGGTAGTGTTGATCGAAGCACCTATTGCATTGATTATTCTTGGACCTTTAGGTGCAATCTGTGGTAACGTATTATCAACAGTTGTTTATACAATTCATGATAAACTTGGATTTATTGCGATCGGTCTTGTGGCGGGTGTATATCCTTTCGTTGTTATGGCAGGTATGCATCATGCATTTACACCAATCAAACTGGGAATGATTGCTTCCACAGGATTTGAAAACTTTATCTGTATCGGAGAACTTTGCTCTAACATGGCACAGGTGCTGCATCGCTTGCAGTAGCAGTAAAGAGTAAGAACAAAGATTTTAAACAGATTGCCGGATCTTCTGCATTTTCGGCATTATTTGCAGGAATTACAGAGCCAGCTCTGTATGGTGTAACATTACGTTTGAAACGTCCGATGTTAGGAGCATGTATCGGTGCTGCTGCAGGTGGATTATTTGGTGGATTTTTCCAGATGAAATGTTTTGGTATTGCGACACCTGCGATCGTAACAATCGTTCAGTATGTAGAAAAAGGGAAACCGCAGAGTCTGTTATTTGCAGCACTTACGATTCTCCTTACAATAGTGGTTGCATTCATTGCGACAATGATCATTGGATTTGAAGATGTAGTAGATGAAAATGATGATGAATTAGACATGCTGGAAACAGAAAGCAAAGAAGAAGTAAAAGTAATGGAGAATGCGATTGATATTGCAAGTCCGGCAGAAGGAAAAGCAATTTCACTGTCAGAAGTTGCAGATGCAACATTTGCACAGGAAATTCTTGGAAAAGGTGCGGCAATCGTTCCGGAAAAAGGAGTGATCTATGCACCATTTGATGGAAAAGTAGATGTGATGTTTGAAACGGGACATGCAGTAGGTCTTGTAGGAGAGAATGGGGTAGAACTTCTGGTACACATCGGAATCGATACCGTAAATCTGGAAGGAAAATATTTCTCACCGAAGAAAGCAGCAGGAGATGTTGTGAAAAAGGGTGATGTGTTGATCGAATTTGATATTGAAAAAATAAAAGAGGCTGGATATGATGTAACAACGCCGGTGATCGTTTCAAACACAGATCAGTATGCAATAGTTGAAAAAACAGCAACAGGAGAAGTAACAAAAGAAAGTAACCTTATCAAAGTTCAGTAAAGGAAAGGAATATGGATATGGAAGAAATGAAAGTGACAAGATTTCCAAAAGACTTTCTATGGGGAAGTGCTTCAGCGGCTTATCAGATTGAAGGTGGATGGAAAGAAGATGGAAAAGGTGTGACAAACTGGGATACATTTGTACGTATCCCAGGGAAAACATATAAAGCAACGACCGGTGATGTAGCGGTAGATCATTATCACCACTATAAAGAGGATATTGCATTAATGGCAGAGATGGGATTAAAAACATACCGGTTTTCTGTCTCCTGGGCCCGTATTTATCCGGAAGGAAGAGGTACGGTCAATGAAAAAGGACTTGCATTTTATCAGGATATTATTGATGAATGCTTGAAATATGGAATTGAGCCGATGGTGACAATTTTCCACTGGGATCTTCCGCAGGCACTGGTGGATCTGTATGGTGGATGGGAAAGCCCGAATATTATAGAGGATTATGTGAGATATGCAAGAACCTTGTTTGAGCATTATGGAGACAAGGTAAAATATTGGATTACCTTAAACGAACAGAATATCTTTACATCTCTTGGATGGCTGACAGCACAGCATCCGCCGGGAAAATTTGATGCTCAGAAGACATTTTATCAGGTAAACCACCATGCATTTATGGCACACGCGAAAGCAGTACTTGCATATCGCGAAATGGAGGAAAAGGTGAGATTGGTGCAAGTTTTGCTTATACACCATCTTATGCTATTGACTGCAAACCGATAAATGCAATGGCGAAACGAGACTATGATGAGTTGAAAAACTTCTGGTGGATGGATGTATATGCATACGGAAGATATCCAAAAGCTGCGATGGCATATCTGAAGAAAAAGGGATATGCACCGGAAATAGCAGATGGAGATATGGATATACTGAAAAAGCAGCATCAGAGATTACATTTATGGGTGTAAATTATTATCAGAGTTGTGTATGTGAATATAATCCAATGGATGGAGTAACACCATACGGTACAATGAATACGACAGGGGTAAAAGGTTCTGCACAAGAACTTGGTATGCAGGGAATCTATAAAAATCCAGCAAATCCATATCTAATGACAACCGACTGGGACTGGACGATTGATCCGATGGGGATCAGGTTTTGCTGTCGTGAGATTACAAGCCGCTATGGTCTTCCAATCGTGATTTCCGAAAATGGTCTAGGAGCATTTGATAAAAAGACAGAAGGAAACCAGATTCATGATGAATACAGGATTCATTATCTGAAAGAACATTTAAAAGAACTGGGAAAAGCAATTGAAGAAGGTTGCGAAATTTGGGCTTATTGTACATGGTCATTTACAGACCTTCTGAGCTGGCTGAATGGTTATCAGAAACGTTATGGTTTCGTCTATGTAGATCGGGATGAAGAAGAAGGCGGAACACTGAATCGTTATAAAAAAGATAGTTTTTACTGGTATCAGGATGTTATAAAAACTGATGGTGAGAACTTATATAAGTAAAAAACTAGTTCTGCTCGTCTTACTATTTTAATTATAATTGCAATCAAAAATCGTTGTTCATTTTGTCGCTAAAGTTTAAGAATTACACCTATAAAATGCGAGAAATCTTGTCCATATTGTGGATATAAAATAGAGTAAGTGGTAAAGAAAAATTCAGTTTTATTGTTTTCTTATTAAGATTTGTAAAAACTAAATATAGAATGATCGACGAAGATAGATAAAATGAGACTATGAAGAAAAGTCTGTAAATAAAAATCTTCTATGATAATGATTGAGCTGGAAGCACTAAATTGGAGCTTCCAGCTCTTGTTATATATATACGACATGATTTCAGGCATGTCAAGAGCGGACGTCAAAAACGTCTTTCTCATCATGCATACAGATTCTGTTATTCTGGGAGTCTTCCCTCGTACATAATGCTGAGTTCACCGTAGACCCGTCCCCAGTTTCGAATGCTCATAGTCCATTTTTTTGTGGCTTCAAAAGTTGCCAGATACAGGCTTTCAGGAGTGCTGTATCACTTGGAAATACGCTTCTCTGACGGTTGAGCTTACGGTAGGTAGAATTCAGACTTTCAATTGCATTGGTCGTGTAAATAACCTTTCTGACATCTGGTGAGAACTTGAAAATCGGCGTTATTGCATCCCAGTTATCATACCAGCGTTTCATAGAATTCGGGTATTTTGCGGTCCATTTTTCAGTAACACGATCCAGAGCCAGTCTAGCTTTCTCTTCATCGGAAGCATGGTAAATCGTTTTTAGGTCGGAAGCGAACGCTTTTCTGTCCTTATCTGGAACATATTTTAGCGTGTTTCTTACCTGATGTACAATACATCTCTGATACTCCGTTTTGGGGAATGCAGCGGCAATTGCCTCTTTAATACCGCTAAGACCATCAGCACAGATAATCAGGATATCCTTTACACCACGATTCTTCAGCTCATTCAGAACAGACAGCCAGTACTTTGAACTTTCATTATCACCGACAGTGATTGAAAGAACCTCTTTTTTCCTTCTGTGTTGATGCCAAGAATGACGTAGGCAGCCAGCTTTCTGATCACTCCATTATCGCGTACGGAATAATGGATGGCATCTATATAGAGGATTGGATATACCTCATCTAGCGGTCGATTTTGCCAGTCTTCGATCTGAGGCAGGATTTTATCTGTAACGTCTGAAATAAAGCCTTCTGATGTTTCAAAACCGTAGATATCTTCGATGGTTTCGGATATTTGCCGGGTCGTCATTCCTTTTGCATACATGGAAATAATCTTCTGATCAATATCAGAAATATCCTTCTGACGTTTCTTTACAATCTGTGGCTCAAATGTTGATTTACGGTCCTGTGGAACATCGATATCCATGCTGCCATAGCTGCTGTTTACACGCTTTGATTTATATCCATTGCGGTAATCATCGCTATCAGATCGTTCAGATTTCTGGTAGCCAAGATGATCATCCATTTCTGCTTCCATCATCTCTTTGATGGTGCCGCCAAGCAGATCCTTAAGAGCATCCTGGATATCTTCAGCGGTTTCAATATCATACTCCTGAAGAAGCTGATGAATGATGTTTCGCTTTCCTTCTGTCATTACTACTTTGTGTACAGGTTTCTTTTCTCTTCTTGCCATAATAAAAGGCCTCCTATGATTTATATTTTACCATAGAAGACCTTGTTGTTATTAGCTATTTACAGAAAAAAGTTTCACACACTCTACTTTGCCACCAGCTTGGAAAGCTCCCGCAACACCTTTGACACCTCGCCCCACAGCTTTTCATAGTCCCGCTTCAAGCCGTCGATTTCCTCCAGGTACACGCCATAGATGTGTGCGTGTACGGCAACCTGATTGAAATTGTTGGAACAGTGCCGTTGCAGAGAGATCCGTTCTTTTACAGGCGGAATGTCCATCAGCGTTCCAGTATATCTTTCATTGGGTCTGACCCTAAACGTACCCTTCATTTCGAAGCGGCTACCGATTCCGGCTGCCATAATAAGTAATATTGTTTTCATTGTATCCTTGTGCTATCTTTTGTTCTTCTTTAAGCAAGTATCCTTTAACATATACAGATTTGTAATTTTCTCATGTTATACTTTCTTTAGAATTTTTGGAATTTATTCACTCATTCTATTTGTATTTCATGGGGTCTGATCCCAATATGGTCCGTGCGTGCAGGATTTCCGCCCGCTCGATGAAGTGCCCTTTGCTGGGCACACGGGTCTGACGCCAATGTTTTATGACTCAAAAAATGTGTGGTCAATTTATTTCTAAGAAACAATACCTGCAAATTTTATAAACATATCCTTTATTCCACTTTCTGCCTTACTTATATCAACTCTATCATCATCAAAAGCTTTTTTTAATATATCTTTTATTTGTCCTTCTGAATATCGTACAACCAGTTTTCCATCCACATCCTTATCTACTACCTCCTTATATGCAAGAACGCAATTTACTAATTTTCCCATTGACAAATTAACTATGTCATAGTGTGTATCCTGCAAATCTGGTATTGGAATATCTCTTCCTGCATAAGTTTGTTTAAATTCCAAGTTGTGATTATTAAGTATTTCTGTATCTATAATTAAAAAATCCATTTTGCTTACTTTAGAAGATGTTACTGCAATTGCCAAAACCGCTTCATTCAATTCACTCAACGATTCAATATCCACGTTGATAGTGTTCCATTTGTAGTTTCTTAACTCTCCAGTTGCATATCAGCCGTCAATTCATCAATCTTTAAATCGCCTCGCAGTGCATCAATATTTTTTTCTTATTTATCTTCGCACTAAATATGCCATATTATTCTCCATCTCTCTCTAAGTATTCAATCACTTTATCGACATAATCCTGTAACCACTTTTGATCACATTTTAGTGTTTTTAAAACATTAATACCTTTCTTTGAATTCCATTGCTCATACACCTGAATTGCCCTATCGCGCAAATAAATATTTTCATGTTGTAGAAGTCCCAATGCCATAATCTGCCCCTTTGGGTCAACATCTTCATACTTCATACATGAAATCATTTCCATTACACCTAATAGTACATGTTCATCATTATATTTATTCATATATATTTTCATCAATGCATCAAGAATATAATCTTTTGTTTCTAATGTCATATTATTTTTCATATATCTTTCAGAATTTGATATCTCGCCATCCTCAAATTCATCAGATGCAATTACCGACAAAATAGTATTAATATATATGTTAATAATTCCATTTCTATCGATACTTATATCTTTAGAAATCACCATTTCATCATCAGTTTTATTATAATATGGCATGAAAATTTGCAAAGAATTTTTTAAAATAAATTCATTTAAAGCTCTAATTCTTTTCTGCTCTAATGCAATTTCTTCCATAAACTAATTACCTTCTATCTCTTCTACAATGTTCTCAGAAATTTCTTTAGCCTTTTCTGAAAACTGCAACATATCTCCATATTTAAATCTCAAGTCCATATTTTCTTGTATTGTATTTAAATCTACTGTAATTAATATTCTATTTTCATCAGCATTTTTCTGCATTTAATAATCTTTGAAATTTCTGTAATACAATTACATTCCTCACAATAATTATCCCATGAAATTTGTTCTCTAGAATTAAATCTGACCGCCCATTCTGTCAGTTTTTTATCCTTGTATATTGATATTGGGGAAGAAAATTCATTCATAAACCTATCAATTTCTTCATCTGTCATTTCATTTAACAGAATCTTACCATTAAACGCAATTCTATTTCCTGTAGTATCTGGGAATACACTAAATACTTTTTCAATCAACTTTTTTATATACTCATATGCATCCGCAATTTTTTTTGATACTCATTGTATCAGGTTGAAAATTATAATTAAAATCAATTCTTTCTTCCAAAAAAACTATACTCCAAGCCTTATTTTGAGATATCATCTGAATTCTAGAATCCGATTAGTAATTTTCTTTTGTCATAGGATCAAGCACTGCCAAATCTACTGTTCCTGGTATAAATGCTTCCTCCTGGAGATTTGTAAGTAATTTCAAAATAATATCCGTTTTTGGCTTTATATCAATAAATCTACCAAATAAACTCACTTGCAAGTTGAGAATTTTATCCATTTTTAACATTTCCTCTCTTCA
>ENA-OQLB01000975-OQLB01000975.1-human-gut-metagenome-genome-assembly--contig:-NODE-975-length-13766-cov-1.401642_pt1 | contig 13766 bp, 17 predicted proteins | sample MGYA00242656_ERZ504813 | MGnify/ENA primary metagenome ERZ504813 (study PRJEB26092, sample SAMD00036388) | human gut metagenome | host: Homo sapiens | study: EMG produced TPA metagenomics assembly of... | reverse complement strand
TACAAATATAGTTTCCGGTTGGTAAATTAAATGTAATTTAACAGATTAAACCGATGAAGCGGAAGTCAAAGCAGTCATGCGCGCACAGAGAATCCGGAAGGTGAGAGCCGGGTGGAAATGCAGTCTGCCAAATGGGCCGCTGAGCACAGTGAAAGGTTGAAGATTACAGAGCAGACTAAGTATCCTGTGACGTGAGGCATACGTCAGTTGCCGGGAATATGAAGGTATTTCGCAAAGAGTACGGCTCAAACCGTAAATCAAGGTGGCACCGCGGGTGAAGTATATACGCTCGTCCTTGACAGAAACGATAATTCTGTCAAGAGGGCTTTTTTATGTTATAGGAAATTACTCCGTAATGTTCCTATAACATAAAGCCTCCGGCAGGATCGCACTGCGACGGAGAGGAATTATGTCGCTGAAGCGACCCGTCGCAGGCGAGAATCCTGCAAGCAGGATTCTTTCTTGTGTTCCTGGCAGAAACTGAATTAATTACAGGAGGTGTTTCCATGTATCCAACATTAGAAACCATCAGGCAGCTTGCACAGACAAAAGAATATCGTCGTATTCCTCTGTGCAGAGAACTTTATGCAGACAGATATACACCAGTAGAGGTAATGCGCATTTTGCGAAAAGCCAGCCGCCATTGTTACCTGCTGGAAAGTGCCAGCCAGACAGTGAAGTGTGGGGCAGGTTATTCTTTTCTGGGGGTATGAACCGTCCATGGAGATTACCTGTACAGACGGAACATTGAAGATCCGGACAACCGATGCTGAGGGAAAAACAGAGGAAGCCGTAAGGCAGGTCACACATCCCGGTGATACTCTCAGAGAAATCATCCGGAAATATAAAACCCCGGTAATGGAAAAGATGCCTCCTTTTACAGGCGGTCTGGTAGGATATTTTTCCTACGATTATATCAAATACAGTGAACCAAAGCTGAAACTGGAGGACAGGGAACAGCAGGATTTCAGGGACATGGATTTAATGCTTTTTGATCAGGTGATCGTATTTGACCATTTCAGACAGAAAGTACTTCTGATCACAGGTGTGATGACAGATGATCTGGAAGCCTCCTACGAGAAAGCAGTAAAGAAATTGGAGGAAATGGCGCAGCTGATTCGAAACGGAGAGCATATGGAATTTGAACCGCTGAGACTTCAGTCAGAAATACAGCCGAAATTTCCAAAAGAAAAATATGCAGAGATGGTGGAGAAAGCCAAACATTACATCAGAGAAGGTGATATTTTCCAGGTGGTACTTTCCAATCCCATGCGTGCGAAAGCAACAGGAAGCCTGTTTGATACTTACCGGGTTCTTCGGGCATCTAATCCTTCTCCTTATATGTTCTACTTTTCCAGCGATGACATTGAACTGGCAGGTGCTTCCCCCGAAACACTTGCGAAGCTGGAAAACGGCACCTTAAGCACCTTCCCTCTGGCAGGAACCAGGCCAAGAGGAAAAACAAGAGAAGAGGATAAAGCCCTTGAAGAGGGACTTCTGAAAGATGAGAAAGAGCTGGCAGAACACAATATGCTGGTAGACCTGGGAAGAAACGATATCGGAAAGATCAGCAAGATCGGAACTGTAAAAGTAGAAAAGTACCTCTGCGTAGAACGTTTTTCCCATGTAATGCATCTGGCTCCACAGTAACAGGAATCATCCGGAATGATAAAGACGCTGTGGATGCAGTAGACGCAATCCTTCCGGCAGGAACCCTTTCCGGAGCACCCAAATTCAGAGCCTGCCAGATCATCGAGGAACTGGAACAGAGCAAACGAGGTATTTACGGAGCGCCATGGATATCTGGATTTTGCAGGAAATCTGGATACCTGTATTGCCATCCGCCTGGTTTACAAGAAAAACGGAGAAATCTGTATCCGTTCAGGTGCCGGAATCGTGGCGGACAGTGTACCGGAAAAGGAATTCCAGGAATGCTGCAACAAGGCAAGAGCAGTGGTACAGGCAATTGAACAGGCACAGGAGGGATTAGAATGATATTACTGATCGATAATTATGACAGCTTTTCCTATAACTTATATCAGCTCATCGGTGCAGTGGAACCGGACATTAAAGTAGTGAGAAACGATGAGTGTACACTGGAAGAAATCGCGGAGATGAAGCCGGAAGCCATCATTTTATCTCCTGGTCCGGGACGTCCGGAGGATGCAGGTATCTGTATCCCGGTGATTAAAGAATTTGCAGGAAAAATCCCCATCCTGGTGTGTGCCTGGGACATCAGTCCATCTGCGAAGCTTTTGGAGGAACAGTTTCCTATGCAAAAGAACTGATGCATGGAAAGAAAAAGCTGATGTATAAAACAGGAGAAAGCCGGCTTTTCAAGAACCTGCCGGACACCTTTGCAGCAGCCAGATATCATTCTCTGGCAGCGTTAAAGGATACCCTGCCTGCAGAACTTAAGGTAACAGCAGAGTCAGAGGATGGAGAAATCATGGCTGTGGAACATACGAAATATCCTGTGTTCGGAGTACAGTTTCATCCTGAATCTGTAATGACACCAGACAGCAGAGTGATGATAGAGAATTTTATGGAGGTAGTGAGAAATGATTAAGGAAGCCATTATTAAATTATCAAAGAAACAGGATTTGGCTTATGCGGAAGCAGAAGCTGTAATGGACGAGATTATGAGCGGTCAGGCAACACCTGTACAGATGTCTGCTTACCTTACAGCGTTATCTTTAAAAGGTGAAACCATTGATGAGATCACAGCTTCTGCAGCAGGTATGAGAGCTCACTGTATCAAACTTCTCCACAACCTGGATGTGCTTGAAATCGTGGGTACCGGCGGAGACGGTTCCAACTCCTTTAATATTTCCACCACTTCTTCTCTGGTGATCGCAGCAGGCGGTGTTCCGGTTGCAAAACATGGAAACAGAGCAGCATCTTCTAAATCCGGTGCAGCAGATGTTCTGGAAGTACTGGGAGTGAAGATTACACTGACGCCGGAACGCAGTGCAGAGATCCTGAAAAAGATCAACATCTGCTTCCTGTTTGCACAAAATTATCACATTGCAATGAAATATGTGGCACCGATCCGTAAAGAGCTAGGAATCCGTACTGTATTTAACATTCTTGGACCGTTAAGTAATCCGGCAGGGGCAAACATGGAACTGATGGGAGTTTACGATCAGTCACTGGTGGAGCCACTGGCTCAGGTTATGGCAAATCTGGGTGTTGACAGAGGAATGGTTGTTTACGGACAGGACAGTCTGGATGAGATTTCCATGTGCGCACCTACTTCTGTATGTGAGATCAGGGATGGCAAATTTACTTCCTATGAGATCACACCGGAACAGTTTGGATATGAGAGATGTGAGAAGGGTGCCCTGACAGGTGGTACACCTGCTGAAAACGCAGAGATCACAAAAGCAATCCTGAAGGGTGAGGAAAAAGGTCCGAAGCGTCAGGCAGTATGTTTAAATGCAGGTGCAGCACTCTATATTGCAGGAAAAGCCGCTTCCATAGAAGAAGGAGTGAAGCTGGCAGAATCCTCATCGACAGTGGAGCAGCATTGAAGAAACTGGAAGAATTTGTGAAAGAGACAAATAAATAATGAAGAATATATTAGAAGAAATAGCAGCCAGAACAAGAGAAAGAATTGCAAAAGAAAAGTCAGATATTTCTGTTTCGGAGCTGGAGAACCGGATTCAGGAAGTAAATAAAAATGCAGGGCAGAAAATCACATTTCTCCAGGCATTACAAAAAGATGGGATGTCCTATATCTGCGAAGTAAAGAAAGCCTCTCCCTCAAAGGGACTGATCGCACCGGATTTTCCATATCTGGCAATTGCAAAGGAATATGAACAGGCAGGTGCAAGTGCAATCTCCTGTCTCACAGAACCTTTTATTTCCAGGGAGCAGACCGGTATCTGAGAGAAATCGCAGCCGCTGTACAGATACCTGTACTCCGCAAGGATTTTACAGTAGATGAATATATGATCTATCAGGCGAAATCCCTTGGTGCTTCCGCAGTATTGCTTATCTGTGCCATCCTGGATGACGGAGAATTAAGAGCATACAGACAGCTTGCAAAAGAATTGGGACTGGATGCGCTGGTAGAAGCACACGATGAGTACGAAGTGGATAGAGCCTTAAATCTTGGGGCAGAGATCGTGGGAGTCAATAACCGGGATCTGAGAACCTTTCAGGTAGATATGAATAACAGCATCCGCCTGAGAAAAATGGCACCGTACAATGTGATTTTTGTTTCTGAGAGCGGAATCCGCACCCCGGAGGATATCCGGCTTCTTTATGAGAATAAAGTGGATGCGGTACTGATCGGGGAAACACTGATGAGAAGCCCGGACAAGAAAGCAGCACTGGAAAGCCTGAATGGCAGCCCGTTACGCTGAGAGATCAGATATCATCTGGGAGGATAGAACATGACCAGAGAACAACAGCAAAGAACAAAAATTAAAATTTGTGGTCTGAAACGTCTGGAAGACATTACCTATGTAAATGAAGCAAAACCTGATTACTGCGGATTTATCATAGAATTTTCCAAAAGCAGCAGAAATGTTACAGGCGTGCAGCTAAGAGAACTTACTGCAAGGTGATTCGGACATTATCCCTGTAGGTGTTTTTGTAAATGTAGCACCTGAACGTGTGGAGGAACTGCTTCTTGACGGAACTATCCATATTGCACAGCTTCATGGACAGGAAGATGAGACATATATACGGAGAATCCAAAAGAGTACAGGTCATCAGGTTATAAAAGTCTTTTCCGTAAAAACAGCTCAGGATATTGAAAATGCCCTGAAAAGTCCGGCAGATTATATACTGCTTGATCAGGGAGGCGGTGGAACAGGAAAGACCTTTGACTGGTCACTGATCCGGAGATAGACACGACCTTTTTTCTGGCAGGAGGACTGGGTGTGGAAAATCTGGAAACAGCCGTCCGGACCATTCATCCCTATGCAGTAGATCTGAGCAGCAGTGTGGAGACGGATGGAATGAAAGACAGAGATAAGATTTTGAAGGCAGTTCAACTGGTGCATATGAAATAAGATAATAATTCAGAAGGAGGACATATACAGATGTCAAAAGGAAGATTCGGCATCCATGGAGGACAGTACATTCCGGAAACACTGATGAATGCTGTCATCGAACTGGAGGAAGCCTACAACCATTATAAAGATGATCCGGAGTTTAACGCAGAGCTTACAGAACTTCTGAACGAATATGCAGGAAGACCATCACGTCTCTACTTTGCATCCCACATGACAGAAGATCTGGGCGGTGCAAAAGTATATTTGAAGAGAGAAGACTTAAACCATACAGGTGCTCACAAGATCAACAATGTACTTGGCCAGGTGCTTCTTGCAAAAAAAATGGGCAAGACTCGTGTCATCGCAGAAACAGGTGCAGGCCAGCACGGTGTGGCAACAGCAACAGCAGCAGCTCTTATGGGTATGGAATGTGAAATCTTCATGGGAAAAGAAGACACAGAACGTCAGGCATTAAATGTATACAGAATGCGTCTTCTGGGTGCAAAAGTCAATGCAGTTACTTCAGGTACTGCCACACTGAAGGACGCTGTTTCCGAGACAATGCGAGAGTGGACAAACCGTATTTCCGATACACATTATGTACTTGGTTCTGTAATGGGACCTCATCCGTTTCCGACAATTGTCCGTGATTTTCAGGCAGTGATCTCCAAAGAGATCAAAGAGCAGATCTTTGAAAAAGAAGGCAGACTTCCGGATGCAGTGCTGGCATGTGTGGGCGGTGGATCCAATGCGATCGGAACATTCTACAATTTCATCAATGACAAAGATGTCCGTCTGATCGGATGTGAGGCAGCAGGACGTGGCGTAAATACGGCAGAGACCGCTGCAACGATAGCAACCGGAAGGCTTGGGATTTTCCATGGAATGAATCTTATTTCTGCCAGGATGAATATGGTCAGATCGCACCTGTATATTCCATTTCCGCAGGTCTGGACTATCCGGGAATCGGACCGGAGCACGCACATCTTTATGATATAGGACGTGCGGAATATGTACCTGTCACAGACGAAGAAGCAGTAGAGGCATTTGAATATCTCTCCAGAACAGAGGGAATCATTCCTGCTATTGAGAGTGCTCATGCAGTAGCTTACGCAAAGAAAATTGTTCCGCAGATGGGCAAAGACCAGATCGTGGTCATTACAATTTCCGGACGTGGAGACAAGGACTGCGCAGCAATCGCGCGTTACAGAGGGGAGGATATCCATGAATAAGAGAATTACAGAAGCATTTGAAAAAGGAAAGGCATTTATCCCGTTTATTACCTGTGGAGATCCGTCTCTGGAAGTGACGGAACAGCTTGTCTATGCGATGGAGAAAGCTGGGGCAGACCTGATTGAGCTTGGAATCCCTTTCTCTGATCCCACAGCAGAAGGCCCGGTGATCCAGAGCGCTAACGTGAGAGCACTTTCAGGTGGTGTGACTACAGACAAGGTATTTGACATGGTGGTAAAGATCAGAAAGAACAGTTCTGTTCCTATGGTGTTTATGACTTATGCAAACGTAGTATTTTCTTATGGAACGGAACGGTTTATTAAGACTGCGGCAGAGATTGGTATGGATGGATTGATCTTGCCGGATGTGCCGTTTGAGGAAAAAGAGGAATTTGACAGTGTATGTAAGAAATACGGTATTGATCTGATTTCTTTGATTGCCCCCACTTCTCATGAGAGAATCGCACAGATTGCGAAGGATGCGGAAGGTTTGTGTATTGTGTTTCTTCTCTTGGTGTTACAGGAACAAGAACTAATATTACTACAGATATCGGCGCAATGGTGAAATTGGTAAAAGCTGCGAAAGATATTCCTTGTGCAGTAGGTTTTGGAATCTCTACACCTGAGCAGGCAAAGAAGATGGCAGCACAGTCTGATGGAGCGATTGTAGGATCTGCAATTGTGAAGTTGTGTGCGCAATATGGCAGGGATTGTGTGCCCTATGTGAAAGAGTATGTGAAATCTATGAAAGATGCTGTAATGGAATCTTAGGAATTAAAAAGGGACGCGCAGAAACATATTTCATTTCGTGTGCGGTTTTCGGAGCCTAAGAACTTCTAAGCTGCTAAAATAATGCTAAAACATAAGAAAAATGACCAAACTCGCCGCATACTGCGGCTCAGACAGTGGGTTATTTTTCTTATAACGCATATTTTTATCAGCTAAGAAGTTCTAAGACTCCTGCAAATGCACACGAAATGAAATATGTTTCTGCGCTGTGTATTGGTATGAACTGAAAATCCTGCAAGCAATCCAGTCCATCATAGCGTGAAGAGCTGCGGAGTAATTTGTATCTTTTATAAGAACGATTTTAGAATCTGCAGTACTCCGTTTTCCCAGTAGGGTGGGCAGGTATTTTGGGCAGCAGCCTGGACTTCCGGTCGGGAATTAGAAACTGCATAGCTATAACCTGCTTCACGGAGCATTTCAATATCATTGATATTATCTCCGAAAACACAGGTTTCATCAGGCGCAATTCCCAGATGTTTTTGCAGGAAATCCAGAGCCGGACCCTTGCCGGATCCCTGGAGAGTGGCATCCATCCATTCTTTACCTGCAGAGACCAGAGTGACTTTATCTTTCCATGCAGGGGTAAATACAGGAGCACATAATTCTTCACAGGCATTAGGATGATAGACAGAGAATTTGATGATCTGCTGATCCTCAAGGATGCGTGGATCAGAAATTTCCTGGATATCATATCCGTAAGAATCTCTCAGCCAGTGAAACATACGGCTGCCGCCATCCTCTGCAAAGCCACGGTCAGGTGTGGCAATATAGTAATCGCAGGAAGGCAGACTCTCATGAACCATAGAAAGCATTCCTTTCCATATTTCATCAGGCATAGTATCTACCTTCAGAATCTCCTTCGGAGTTCTTACCACAGTGCCGCCATCAGTGATGTAAAGCAGCCTGTCTGCAACAGGTGCAAACAGCTTCCTCTCACTTCGATATTGGCGCCCCGAGCACGCAACGAAAATAATACCCTTATCAAGCAGACGACTGATTACATCCATATACTCCCTGTCAATCGCCAGAGTTCCATCCTTCACCAGAGTTCCATCTATATCTGAAGCAATCAATTTAATCATATGAATAAGAAATCCTTCTATTTATTAATAAATACAATCCCCATTTTATCACGCACAAATATAACTTGCCATAAAAAAATTAAGAAAAATTACAACTATTCACCAGTCCCGTTTCATGCGTTACTATCCTGCAAAATGTTTTGTGAGAAAATCTCATCTGCGTAGCCTGGCGTTGCAAGGCGCATTACTGTGAACGAAGTGAGCAGTAACAGCTCGGCAGTCCCACAGCCAACCAACAGGCAGGAAATATTTTTGTTTTCAGGTGCATTTGCAGTGGGCGTAGCAACTCTTGGTGCGTGGGAATCTGCGTTATTCAAAATGCTCACTTGTCTGAGCGAAGCGAGTTTGAGCATTTTTTGAATGCTTTTAGCAGATTTCCACACACCTAGAGTTCCTAGCCCGCGAAACCGCACCTGAAAACAAAAATATTTCCTGCCGTCCCCAAACTTTTTTTGCCCCATGAACCCCATTGACTTTTCCCCTCTTTTTTTCTTATATTATATAAATAGAATTCCGCGTACCCATAAACCTACGCGTTCAAACTCTGAAAAAGAAGGAGGAATGCATAAAAATGGATAAGAAAATGCTCTTTGTTTTCAACCCAAAAGCAGGCAAAGGTAAGATCAAAGCAAACCTGCTTGATATCGTGGACATTTTTAATAAAGGTGGTTATGAAGTCATTATCTATTCCACACAGAAACCAAAAGATGCCTATGAGAAAGCCAAAGAATACGAATCCAAAGTAGATCTTATCGTATGCAGCGGCGGAGACGGGACTCTTGATGAGGTGGTTACCGGAGTAATGGAAAAGAAGAGTTCCATTCCCATCGGATACATTCCGGCAGGAAGTACCAACGACTTTGCAAACAGTCTCTTTATGCCGAAAAGCATGACAGATGCCGCTTCCATGATTATGGAAGAGAAACTTTATCACTGTGACATCGGCAGATTCAATAACCAGAGCTTTACATATATAGCAGCTTTCGGTCTTTTTACAGATGTACCTATCAGACAGATCAGGATCTCAAGAATATCCTTGGCCATGTAGCCTATCTTCTTGAGGGAGTGAAACGCCTTTTTGATATCAAATCATACCATATGAGAATTGAATCCGAAGAATTAACTGTGGAGGATGACTTCATCTTTGGAATGATTACCAATTCCCGTTCAGTGGGAGGTTTCAAGAACCTTACAGGCAAGAACGTGGATATGAATGACGGACTTTTTGAAGTCACCATGATCACAAGACCGAAGAATCCGCTGGAATTGCAGGAGATCATGACTGCAATGCTGACAGCAGAGGACAATACAGATCTGATCCATTCTTTTAAATCAGCCAGGGTGACCATTACCTCAGAAGAACCGGTACCATGGACTCTGGACGGTGAATACGGCGGCAGTCATACACAGATAGAGATTGAAAACTGCCACGAAGCACTGAATCTGTATCTGAAAAGTACAAAAAATGAGGAAACCAGATCAATTGGAATTTCCCCGTTAATAAATAAAAAGGAGAAATAAAATGGGTGAGTATATCAATGTAGTAGAGACTTTTGGATGTGACGTGTTTAATGATTCCGTCATGCAGGCACGACTTCCAAAGAAAATCTACAAAGAATTGAAAAAAACCATAGAAGAAGGCAAGGAGCTGTCTATGGAGATCGCAGATGTAGTAGCACATGAGATGAAAGAATGGGCGATTGAAAAGGGTGCTACACACTACAGTCACTGGTTCCAGCCCCTTACAGGCGTGACAGCAGAGAAACATGATGCCTTTATCACAGCTCCGATGGATAATGGCAAAGTTCTGATGTCTTTCTCCGGAAAAGAACTGATCAAAGGTGAGCCGGATGCTTCTTCATTCCCGTCCGGTGGATTAAGAGCTACCTTTGAGGCGAGAGGATATACAGCATGGGACTGTACATCACCGGCTTTTGTCCGTCATGATGCAGCAGGCGGAACACTCTGTATTCCTACTGCATTCTGTTCCTATACAGGAGAAGCACTTGACCAGAAGACACCACTTCTTCGTTCTATGGAAGCAATCAACACCCAGGCACTCCGTTTGCTGAGACTTTTTGGAAATACAACTTCCAGAAGGTAATCCGTCAGTAGGAGCAGAGCAGGAATATTTCCTGATCGATAAAGAGAAATGGCTTCAGAGAAAGGACCTGATCTATACAGGCAGAACTCTTTTTGGTGCCATGCCTCCGAAGGGACAGGAAATGGATGACCATTACTTCGGAAGTATCCGTCAGAGAATTTCCGCATACATGAAAGAGGTAAATGAAGAATGCTGGAAGCTTGGAATCCCTGCAAAGACACAGCATAATGAGGTTGCCCCTGCACAGCATGAGCTTGCACCGATCTATGCACCGGTCAATATCGCAGCAGACCAGAACCAGATGATGATGCGTATTCTTAAAAAGGTTGCCAGCCGCCATGGAATGCGTTGTGTCCTTCATGAGAAACCATTTGCAGGTGTGAACGGTTCCGGTAAGCATAACAACTGGTCTCTTACCACAGATGACGGAATCAATCTTCTGGATCCGGGCAAAACACCTCATGAAAATATTCAGTTCCTTCTGGTCCTTACCTGTATCCTGAAAGCAGTAGATGAACATGCAGATCTTCTGCGTGAATCTGCGGCAGATGTGGGAAATGACCAGAGACTTGGCGGCCATGAGGCACCGCCGGCAGTGATTTCCGTATTCCTTGGAGAGCAGCTTGAGGATGTTCTGGAGCAGCTGGTCAGCACAGGAACAGCAACTCACAGTAAAAAGGGAAGTAAGCTGGAAACAGGTGTTAAGACTCTGCCTGATTTTATGAAGGATGCCACAGACCGTAACCGTACTTCACCTTTTGCTTTCACAGGAAATAAATTCGAATTCCGTATGGTAGGCTCCAGAGATTCTATTTCCGCATGTAACGTAGTCCTGAATACGATCACAGCAGAAGTATTTAAGGAAGTATGTGACCGTCTGGAAAAAGCTCCTGATTTCGAACTGGCGGTACATGACCTGATCAAAGAATATGCCACAGATCACCAGAAGATCGTATTTAACGGAAACGGCTATGCGCCGGAATGGGAGAAAGAGGCTAAAACGCCGCGGACTTCCGATCCTTCCGAGCATGGTGGATGCAATCCCTGCACTTACTACAGAGAAGGCAGTGAAACTCTTTGAATCCTTTGATGTATTCTCAAGAGCTGAGCTTGAATCACGCGCAGAGATTAAATATGAGATTTACTCTAAAGCAATCAATATTGAAGCAAAGACAATGATCGACATGGCAACCAAGCAGATCATCCCGGCAGTTATCAGATATACCACTGTTCTTGGCGAATCTATCAATACAGTGAAAACAGCGGGCGAAGGATTGATCGATGTAAGTGTACAGCTTGACCTGCTCAAGAAAGCGTCAAAACTCTTAAAGGCTGCAAACAGTGCCATGAGTAAGCTGAGCAAACTGGTTGAGAAGACCCCGGAATATGCAGAGGGACGGGACAGAGCCGTATTCTGCAGAGAAAAGGTGGTTCCTGCAATGGAAGCTTTACGTGAGCCTGTGGATGAACTGGAAATGATTGTAGATAAGGAAATGTGGCCGATGCTTCTTATGGAGATCTTGTATTTGAAGTATAATGTTGTAAAAATATAAAGAAGAATGCTATAATGAAAGGGTCGTGAATCTGTAAAAGATAAGCGGCCTTTTTCTATAACACAAACTGGACTATAATAGTTATATAAGGAGAACTAAATGGAAGAACTGAAATTTCTGGAGGAGCAGCAGGTAGCCCCTGAACTGATAAAGAGAGTAGAAGAATTCCGCAGCCGGTATGAAGTGGCACCGGAAACAGCAGGCAGGATTGTGAAACCATCCATTCCATTTTATGGAAAAGATATTCTGGAAATGGCCATTGCCGGACTGCTCAAAGGGGAGAATCTGTTACTCACCGGTCCGAAGGCAACAGGAAAAAATATCCTTGCAGAGAACCTGGCATATATTTTCAACCGTCCCGCATACAATGTTTCCTTTCACGTAAATACAAACAGCGGAGATCTGATAGGCACAGACACTTTCGTGGACAATGAAGTTAAGCTTCGCAAAGGAACTATCTATCAGTGTGCAGAATACGGTGGTTTCGGAATCCTCGACGAGATTAATATGGCAAAGAACGATGCAGTTTCCGTTCTCCATGCAACTCTGGATTATCGTCGTTCCATCGATGTCCCGGGCTATGACAAAATTGATCTTCATCCGGCTGCCCGTTTTATTGGAACCATGAATTACGGTTATGCAGGAACCAAAGAACTCAATGAAGCGCTGGTATCCAGATTTCTGGTCATTGACATGCCGGCTCAGACTGAAGAATCCCTGGAATTTATTTTCCACCGGATGTTCCCGAAAATAAAAGAAAACGCCAGAACACAGTTCATAGGAGTTTTCCTTGATCTTCAGCTCAAAGCCACAAACAGTGAAATTTCCACCAAACCTCTGGATCTGCGAGGTCTCCTTGCAGCCATGAAGATTGTAGAAACCGGACTTTCTCCGAGAAAAGCAGTTACTATGGGAGTGGTGAACAAGACTTTCGATATTTTCGAGAAAGAAATCGTAGAGGATATTGTGAAAACCAGAATTCCGGCAGACTGGACAAGGGATGATGTATATGAAAGATGAGAAAATCGTAGAAATCGACGATTACCGTCTGGAACTGGAAAACAGGATCCGCAATCTCCTCAGGACTATCAGCGGGGATTACACATTAAATATGAAAGTAGATGTTTCCCTGTATCTGCGCTCAAAAGCAATTGCTCTGTATGACGGCATCAAGCAGGGCGCTCTGGCGAAATATTATGACAGGAATCTGCTGGGGTTTATATCTGGTAAAAAAAAAGTCTTCTGCCAGGCAGGAGAAGGAGAACTGACTGCAGTAGCACAGCTATGTGTAGAAGAAGCAATCGGGGACAAAATCTGTCAGGAACGTCCGGGAGTCCGGGAGATGCAGAAGGAAGCATTCGAGGATATCCTGGATCAGGAGTTTGAACGGATGCCCGCATACGGAGATATTCTTGGCCGATTGAAGATTGCCATCCTGCGTGACCGTTTACAGAATGGAAACCATTATGTAGAAGAGCGTCTTCGGGAAATCCGCGACATGGTTTACAAAGCCAGAACAGCTGCAGACACTATAGAATTGATCCGTATTATTGACAGTCTTTACAACACTATCATTGATCCGGATTTTGAGAAAGATCATGGAACACTGGAACAGGTTATGGCAGTCACCATGGAAGAACTGACAGAATACGACTGGGAAGATTTTCTCACAGAAGAACTTTATGAGGAAGCTCTGGAGAGTTACATCGAACAGATGACAAATAAGATTACAGACATGGAAGATACTGCTGTCACTGAAGAAATGGAAAAACAGCGCCAGACCAAACACAAAATTACAATTCTCACAGAGGAGGAACTTGAGAAAGCATACACATATGTAGAGTTGAATTTCGGAAAAACTTATCTCACTCCTGCAGAAGAGAAGCGAATGAATTATCTGATGTGCAGGGAACTTCACAGAGACTTGCAGCCTTTATTTTACAGAAGGAACTTCTTAAAGAATCCGGTCAAACGAAATATCAGTAACGAATATGCAGTGA
>ENA-OQLB01000974-OQLB01000974.1-human-gut-metagenome-genome-assembly--contig:-NODE-974-length-13771-cov-2.456684_pt1 | contig 13771 bp, 18 predicted proteins | sample MGYA00242656_ERZ504813 | MGnify/ENA primary metagenome ERZ504813 (study PRJEB26092, sample SAMD00036388) | human gut metagenome | host: Homo sapiens | study: EMG produced TPA metagenomics assembly of... | reverse complement strand
CTTTTTCTTTTAATACAATATCCAGTACATCTACATGTGAGTCCAGTCTTTCTTTCGCAATTGTACAGTTTACAATTTCACCCGTTTCTTCTACTGATCGCTTAGGTGCATTCATGATCTTATATCTCACGGTAGCCATTTGCGGCCGGTGATACGGCGTCTTGATATGTGCCATAATATTTCCACCAAAAGCCGGACGAATTTGAGAAAGATCTGTATCTTCATTCATTTCAAGAATCGTACAATCTGCTGTCAGTCCGGTCTTCATCCTTGCCGCCACTCTTGGTGCCAGCTGTCTTCCAACGGTCGTTGCACCCACCAGAATAGACGATGGTTTCACATTCTGAATAAAATCTTCAAAAACGGCTGTATATGGTTCGATCTTAAACCGCTCCAGTTCCGGTTCATCATATATGAATACTTTGTCAGCTCCATAATGCAGCAGTTCATGACCCTTTTCACTGATATGATTTCCCATGAATACTGCATATACCGGATGACCGGTTACCTGCGCCAGTTCTCTTGCTTTTCCCAGCAGTTCCAACGTTACCGGATGGATCTTGCCATCTACATGATCCACATATACAGCAATTCCTTTCCATTCTTCTTTATTCACACTTGGTCTTGCTGTATCTTCTACATATTCCACTGCGCCTTCCGGACCTTTCTTTACACAAAGGCGGCACATCTTACAGGCAGCATTGATTGAAAGTTTTCCATCTTTTTCTTCCATTGCCCCAAACGGACAGATCTTAACCAGTTCTTGATTATCTGTAACTTTTTCCTGATGTATGATTAATTTAGCCACTTTCTTTTCCTCCTACACGAATTTCATTTCCATGATTTTATCAAACAATTTCTCTGCAAGCACATCTCCAGCTTCATTCCATATCTCTTTTTTATCATTCACAGCAGGTGGAAATATCTTCTGCACCTGTGTCGGCGATCCATTCAGACCATAATGCATTTCATCGGTATCTTTCATATCTTTCAGGGACAGCACATTGATTTCACGCTCTTTCGTTTCCGTCTTTTTCACATAAGATGGAAGTCTCGGCTGGAAAATATCTTTATTCACAGCAAGGAGACATGGAAACTGAACCTTTGCAATCTCAACTTCCTCCGGCAGATCCATGCTGACGGTAATTCCGTCTGCCTCAACTTTATTGATCTTTACAACATCTGCTACACTCGGAATATTCAGCCACTCGGAAATCTCCGGTCCTACCTGAGCAGTATCTCCATCCGTTGTCTGACGTCCGCAGAGGATCAGATCGAACTCACCGCTCGCTTTGATCCCCTGTGCCAGCGTATAACTCGTAGCCAGCACATCTGCTCCTCCGAATTTGCGGTCTGACAAAAGTGTTCCCGCATCCGCTCCCATCGCAAACGCCTCCCTGATCACCTGTTTTGCCTGAGGTGGTCCCATAGAGATTACCTGTACTGTTCCGCCTGTCTGCTCACGTATTCTGAACGCTGTCTCCAATGCATAGAGATCATAAGGATTCATCTTTGATGCTGCTCCGTCTCTTTTTAACACTCCGGTAACCGGATCCACTTCCACTTTATTACTCTCTGGTACCTGCTTGATACAAACAAGAATCTTCATATCTGTTTCTTCCTTCCTTTTTTTGAATATTTTATAAATAATTTTTTATCTCATTCTGCTTCCGGCATATGCCACAAGATCGATAACAGCGCAAGAACAAACGCTAAAAGTTTCATTGTGATGTGCCCTCCATTCATAACGTTTTGCAATTGGTACTACCATTGTTTGCATAACAAAAACTTGCCTCAAGCAAGTTTCTATGTACTTTATTATTTTCCATTTATACCCGCCAGTAGAAATGGACCAACACATTGGTCGTACCACTTTTTTTCGTGTATTTAGTATAATTCTTGTGGATTTAAAAGTCAATATTTGTTTATTTTTTCACATCATTGATTTTTTATAGACAAATTTATAGATTTTTTCACCAATTTTTTTCTTACACGCTCAGGTGATCAGGTATCTGTATGACCTGCAACTGCTTCTTACGAACGCACGACATAAAAAAGCGGCTGCCCGCCGGTTTCCCACCGTCAAAGCAACCGCTTAATTTCGCATTTTGCAAAGCATCTTTCCTTTTATACTCTCTATACTTTTCTATTTTCCCGCTCTTTTAAAATCTCATTGATCAGCATAAAGTGACATTTTAATGCTTCCTGACCTTTCGTTTCGTCTTTCTCTTTCAGTGCTTCTATCAATTTTTTTATGATATTCATTTAACATTTTTTTTCCGCTCTTCCGTACGCAAAATCTCTGCACGCATATCGTGAATAAATAAATCGATCACACCGGAACATGCCTCCAGAAAATCCTGCACCAGTATATTGCCCGACGCCTGTGCGAGTGTATAATGCAGTTTCTTATCCAGTGCTGCATTCTTTACATCATCCTGACTCCGATCCAGTTCCTTTACTGCTTTCTCCATTTCTTCTATCTGACCATCTGTTGCATTCTCTATTGCAAGCGAAAAGGCCAGACATTCCAACGCCTGACGTATCTGACTGATCTGCCTGTAGTCTATCTGATCCATAGCAAACATCATCGTCATCGTCTCCGCAAGACTTTTCTGAAATTCGCAGGTAATATAATTTCCCGATCCCTGCTGCGAAGAAATTACTCCTGTCATATCCATGATACGGATTGCCTCCCGCACCGAATTACGGCTTACATTCAACCGTTCTGCGATATCCCGCTCCGGCGGCAGTTTCTCCCCCGGACGAAGTTCTCCATCCAAAATCTTCTTTTTAAAGTAATCAATTACGCCTTTATAAGCCTTCTGCTGTCTCTCCATCACATTCCTCTTTCATTACGCGACCACAAGTGGAACACCCAGTTCTTTTGCTTTGCTGACATTCTCTTTAGAAACTCCGTCATCCGTAATAATCTTATATACTTCGTTTGTCGGACAGATTACAGACAGATAGCCTCCTCCGAATTTGCTGCTGTCTGCAAGTACATATACCTTCTCTGCCGCTTTCATGATCGCTTTTTTTACTTCCATCTGTGGCGTGGCAATGGAAGTAAGACCCACATTAAAATTAATACTGTGAACACCGATAAATGCTTTATCCACATGGAACTTTGACATATTCTGGATTGCCACATCCCCCATTGTTGCCGCAAGATGTCCCGTCACATAGCCTCCGATCATAAAGAGTTCCACATGTCCGACTCCCGCCAGCTCATTGCCGGTGATCAGGGAATTGGTCACAACCGCGATCCTTTTTTCCGGATGGTTCCGGATCTCCCTGGCAAGGTAGAAACTGGTCGACGCATCATCGATGATGATCGTATCCCGGTCTTCCAGAAAATCATAAGCCATTTCCGCAATCTGCTTTTTCTGTGCGACATTCCGGTAGAGGGATTCTGTCGAATATCTTCCGCTTTCAGTTTCTGCCGTTTCCAGCTTCACCGCTCCGCCATGGGTGCGCTTCAACAATCCTTCTATATCCATCGCTTTGATATCATTCCTGATCGTCACTTCCGAGCATCCGAATTCCCTGCTCAGATCTGTTACCTTTACTTTTCCTTTTCTGTCAAGTTCTCTTAATATCTCATTTCTACGTTCTCCATGCTGCCTCCCTGCAACTATCTCTTAATAAATAAGTTTACACTATCTGTTTATATTGTCAAGCACACAGCCATTTCCTTTTTCAAAACAATCCCGATATTCTCTCTGTTATCTCATTCTCACCTTACTCTGTCCAAGCTGTGTGGCAATAATGGTAAATATCGGTACAAACTGGTCTCCAAAATCCTGTTTTGGAAGGATCATTGCACATTCCGGTGCATAATAGATTCCAATCGTCTTCGGTGTCACTACCGCTCTCTCGATATGATCCCATGCATAGGTTCTGCTCTCTCCATTCTGCTTTATCATAATAGCAGTTTCCGAAAATGTATACTCTGCCGGCGAATTATATTCTTTATTTATAACAACCTGTTTTTTCGCCCGCATCTTAAGCTGGATCGCGTACCGCCGAGAAACAGTGCTGCCGCAGCAAGATAAAGTGCTGCCCCCGCACCATTTACCTTTCCTGTTGTATAAGAAAAGATTCCCAGAAAAACGATTGCCAGTCCAAGGATATTGACCAGAAAACCACTGAATTTTGAATATGCATGGAACAAGAGGAAATCATACAATGCTTCCTTGGTCATGTTCACTGTCATCCGGCTTTCTTTGACCGCATCTGCCGGTCCTGTCGCTTCATTTTCTGTTGTTACATTTTCTTCTGTCATATTCTCTGGTGTACTCATAGCATAACCTCCTGTATTTTTCTTTGTTTTTTAGAAAAGTCCTTTTATACTTTGACATATAAAAGGACTGAAATGTTATTCGTATTACGGTTCAGATTAGTTTGCTTTTACTCGATCATAAGCCCAGCCTTCCGGACTGTAGATACCTTTCTGTCTCTTCTGCATCCATTTATCAAATGCTGCTGTAATGAACGGGCAGAGGAACAGTGTAATGATAGATGCTGTCGCACACTGTGCTGTTGCCATACTTACCATACCTTCCATTGAAGGATCTGCTTCTGCAACTGCTGCAGGTGTCATAGCTGAGTTCAGGGCTGTTGTACCGATAGCTGCACCCATCGCATTTCTTTCCTTCTTCGGAAGGAGCAGATTGATTACAAAGAAGAAGATAACTGCTGTTGCTGCAGAGATCAGTCCAAGTATGATACCGGAAGCTCCTGCTGTCAGAATTGTCTTAACATCAGTCTTTGCACCGATAGAAATCGTCATGAAGAATGTTACGATCGCTGCGCCGTCTTACATGCATCACGGAATCCTTTGTCCAGATTTCCCCAGATGAATCCGATAAGCAGTGGTACTAATACTGCGATCAGGGATTTGATCGGGATATTAGCAAGTCCTGTTGCACCAAGTGCGATCAGTGTAAAGAATGGTCCGTCATTCAGTGACAGGATTGAGATTGCTCCTGTATCTGTTGCATTTCCGAACTGTGAAGAAAGGGAAATGTACAGTGATCCGTTTGAGTTCGTGATTGCTGCGATCAATACGAATGGTGCGATTCCAAGGAATCCTTGTGGTCCGCAGATCTTACCAACAATAAGACCAACGACAACTCCAAGTAAGAACTTGGTACCGGTCATAATTACACCTTTGTAAAGCGGCATACCTACCTGTTTGATGTCGATCATAGATCCACATACGATCAGGAAGAATCCCATCATACATGCATTTCCTTCATAGAACAGTGCTGTTACATATCCTCCGATCTGGAATACCTGCGGTACAAATGTTGCAAGTACAACCGCAATTACCAACGGGATGATTACCAGACCTCCCGGGAGGTTTTTCATTTTGTTCAGAATATCAAGATCTTTTCTTGTGTCCTGAGGCTGTTTGTTTTCTTCGCTCATGTTCTCTCTCCTTTTCTCTTTTTGATACGTTTTCGTTTATGATCAGGATGGCTTTCCCCGATGCTATCTTGCTGATTCTTTAAACAGACGCTCTACGATATCGCAGGCTGTATTGTCATTTCCTGTAAGTCCGCCTTTTCCTACGATCGGAAGTCCGTCATATTTTCCTACCAGTCTTCCGACGTCTGTCTGTGGAATCACATAGTCCATCACTTCGATGCACTCAACTCCCAGCTGATAGCATACATTTACCATCGTGTCACCACCTGTAGTATACAGACCGGCAATCCGTTCTCTTCCAACCTGTTCCAGTACCTGCGAGATAATGGTTCCAAGTCCGGCATTGATACGGTTTGCGCTCATTCCGCCTGCATAGCCATGTTTTTTATCTTCTTCATCCAGATTCAGAAGTTCTCCGTGAAGTGCTGTCTCAAACAGGATTGCTCTTGGCTGTTCACCGCTTTCAATCAGTTCGACTGCTTTGTTCACTGCTTTGAACGCTTCGTCTAACGCTTCATCCCCGCCATTGATCAGAGGAATCGGTTCTACGCTGATTCTGACATGTCTGGAATCTTCACATAATACCTCCATCTGCTTCTTCGTAACCGGCGTTGCACTTCCGGCTGCGATCAGGACTGTCTTTCCTTCTTCACTTGCTGCCGGTGGGATATTCGGCTGTTCTTCCTGGATCAGTCTTCTTCTGTACGCAAGTTTGGAAGTAAACGGTCCCGGATCCACTGCAACTACGTCCCAGTCAAGCTCAATACAGGCCTGTGCGATCTGATCCACATCTTCCAGTGTGATCGCATCAACAATGATGACACTTGCGCCATCATTTCTTACTTCTGTAAGCGCTTCCCTGATTCCTTCTTTTCCTTTCAGAACCTGATCTAATGTACCAGTCCGACCTTTCTTCCAGTCTGGCCTGCAAGAAGTCTTGGTATGTAATTTTCTTTTACCGGTGTACGTACATCCTGTGCAACCGGTGTGTTGATCAATGCCACGCCATCGATCACCGAATATCCGCCAACAAGGATTCTTCTGGACTGTGGCATTGCCGGCACGACAACTGCCACTGCATCTTCATTCAGTTGATCTAACATTGCATCAACTTCCACGCCTACGCCGCCACGCAACGTTGTATCAATACGTTTTGAAAAGTATTTTACTCCCATCGCTTTTAATGCATTGGTAGCTGATTTTACTTTCTCATATGCTTCTTCTTTTGGAAGTGGTCTTGAATTACTGCTGATCAGAATTGCGTCAAGAGATGCTGTCTCTCTTGCTTTCTGCGCTGCTTCTTCATTAAAAAATACTGCTGTTCTTGCTTTCGATCTTGCTAATAATACACCTGTCGTTGTTGCTCCTGTCAAGTCATCCGCAACTGCTCCTATCAAAGGCATGATGCATTCCTCTCTTTCTGTCCGTTCACTTACTTTCTGTACACAAAAAGAATCCGCCAACCTTTTTGTGTATCTTCGTTGTTACTTTCACTTTATGAATTAGTTCTCTTTTTTCTCATGCTGTTTTGCTGCATACTCTGCGACTACTTTTGTAGACTCGATCAGACTGATGCATCCTGCAATTCCTTTACCTGCAATGTCAAATGCTGTTCCGTGGTCTACAGAACTTCTGATGAATGGAAGTCCGAATGTAAGTGTTACAGATTTTTCAAAGTCTAACGTCTTACAAGCGATGTGTCCCTGATCATGATATAAAGAAAGGATTGCATCGAATTTACCGGATTTTCCAATGTGGAATACGGAGTCAGCCGGGCAAGGTCCGATTGCATTGATTCCTTTTTCCTGAGCAGCTTTTACTGCCGGCTCGATCTCATCGATCTCTTCACGTCCGAATAATCCGTTGTCTCCGTTATGCGGATTTAATCCTGCAACTGCGATCAGTGGATTCTCGATTCCGACTTTTCTTAACTCTTTGTCGATGTTAATAACATCTTCAAGGATGACGTCTTTGGTAGCATAGTGACATGCATCTACAAGTGACATATGTCTGCTTACGAAGAATACTCTTAATTTGTGACAGGAGAACATTGTCAGAGCGTATGGAGAATGTGTTACATTCTGATAGATCTCTGTATGTCCAGGTTCTTTTACACCGATCAGTTTGATTGCTCCCTTGTGGATTGGTGCTGTAGAAACTGCATCGATCTTTCCTGCTTCTCCGAGTTCGATGGATTTCATGATCCAGTCAACTGCCATCTGTCCTGCAAGTGCCTGAACTTTTCCCCACTCGATAGAATCTGTATCGTAATCGCCCGTCTCAATGATATCTACGGTTCCGAATTCATATTTTGCTTCCGATGGATCTTCTATCTTATTGTATTTCAATTCTTTTCCAAGAACCTTTGCAGCTCTGTCCATGATCGCGATACTTCCGATTACAAACGGACGACAACAGTCGTGGATTTCTTCGCTTAACATTGTTCCTACTACGATCTCAGGTCCGATACCTGCCGGATCTCCCATTGTGATTGCTGTAACTGGTTTATACTGTGTACTCATAATCTTTTATTTTCCTTTTCGTTTATTTTTGTTTATGTTTTCGTTTTGATGTTTATATCTTACATTCCTTCTTCTGTTTTTGCAACAGTTTTTCTGTTTGTTTTGTAACTTTATCACAATTGCATAGTTTCTTTTTCTTGTTTTTGTGCATATTTTTAACAGTTTTGTTAACGTTTTATCAGTGTTTTTCTATTATTTTCTTTTTCTTTCGATTTATTTTTGTTTTTATTATTGCTTTTCTACCACTTTAAGGAATATAATCATAAAAAAAGAAAAATAAACAAAATATCGAAAACGGAGGGTATCATGAGTAAAAAACTTTTTTTTTGGAAGTAACCTGAAAATGTACAAGAATATAAAAGATACCGTTTCCTATCTTCAGGATCTGGAATCTCTGACAAAAGATATAAGCAGGGATGAAATCGAATTATTCATCATTCCTTCTTATACTACTCTGGATAGTGCTTCGAAAGCAATCGACCAGAAAAATATCCGTCTGGGTGCACAGAATATGTGCTGGGAAGAGCAGGGACAGTTCACAGGAGAGATTTCTCCTCTGATGCTTCAGGAAGCAGGCATCGGCCTTGTCATGATCGGTCATTCCGAACGCCGTCATGTATTCGGCGAGACCGATATAGAAGAGAACAAGAAAGTTCTCTGCGCACTGGAACATGGATTCAAGACTCTTTTATGTATCGGAGAGACTGCAGAAGAAAAAGAATTCGGCATCAGCGCCGAAGTGCTCCGCACACAGTTAAAGGTAGGATTTCATGGTGTATCTGCCGAAGACGCCAAGAACATCTGGGTGGCATACGAACCTGTATGGTCCATCGGAGTCAACGGAACTCCTGCTTCTGCTGATTATGCAGAAGAAATGCACAAAGTCATCAAAGCAACTTTATGTGAGATCTTCGGTGATGCAGCCGATGAGATTCCGGCACTTTACGGTGGAAGCGTAAATCCTGGCAATGCATGTGATCTGATCGTTCAGCCATCCATCGACGGGTTGTTCACAGGACGTGCCGCATGGCAGGCAGACAAATTCAATACTTTGATCCGGGATGCAATCAGCGCACATGGCGCAAAATAAAGCTTCTTTATATAGTAAGAAGACATTTTATCAGATGTTACTTTAATAAAAAAATCAATTCATAATTCAAGGAGGATAATTATTATGAAAATCGCAATCGGATGTGATCCAAACGCACAGCAGGCAAAAGAGGAACTGATCAAATTTATGGAAGATAAGGGCTATGGAGAGATCAAAGATTTCGGAAGCGAAGATCCAATCTACGCCAACACAGCAGTTGCAGTTGCAGAGGCTGTTGCTTCCGGTGAATATGACCGCGGAATCCTGATCTGTGGAACAGGTCTTGGTGTTTCCATCGCAGCAAACAAAGTAAAAGGGGCTTATGCGGCATTACTTTCAGACATCTACTCAGCAAAAAGAGCACGCCTCAGCAACGATGCCAACATCGCATGTATGGGAGCTTTCACAATCGGCAACAAATTAAGAGAAGAATTAACAGATGCTTTCCTGACAAACGAATTCGTTCCGGGATGCTCTTCTCAGCCAAAGGTAGATGCTTTCAGAGAGTATGAAGCAGAACATCAGAAATAAATATATACTTCATACATTTATTATTCATTTCTCCAATTATCATCATACGAAAAGCCCGGATTTTTCATCCGGGCTTTTCACACGTCTTACTTCATGTGCTTTTTTCATAACCACATATCACATATGTTCTTCTAAAGATTGTGATTTCTCTTTTCAATATCCATGATCATGTCCACTCTCATCCCATGTCTTCCGCCTGCAAATTCAGCATTCAGCCATGCATCAATAATACATTTTGCAGTTTCAATACCGATCACACGTGCTCCAAATGCAATCACATTCGCATTATTATGCTCTTTTGCCATCTTTGCAGTATATGGTTCACTGCATACAACCGCACGGATACCATTCACTTTGTTCGCTGCAAGAGAGATTCCTGCTCCGGTTCCACAGATTGCAATTCCCTGATCGACCTCTCCACTTGCCACTGCATTACCAAGCTTTTCACCATATTCCGGATAATTACAGCTTTCATACGAATCCGTTCCATAATTCACCACTTCGTGTCCCAGACTCTTCAGATAATCCACAACCTCATTCTTCATATCTACCGCTGAATGATCATTCGCAATTCCAATCTTCATATTATCGTTCCTACCTTTATCTTTCATATTTTACTCATTTATATTATAATTAGTAGCGAAATAAATATCAATGTTTTCAGAAATGTTTTATATAAGGAGTTTTTTATGGTTAAATTAATTGCCAGCGATCTTGATGGCACACTACTTCAAAATGGTGCACATGATGTAAATCCAATTGTTTTCGACCAGATCCGTATACTGAAAGAGCATGGAATCCTGTTTGCAGCGGCCAGCGGACGCCAGTATCTGAATCTGCGCAGATTGTTCACTCCTATTCAGAATGATATCGCATATATAGCTGAAAATGGTTCTCTTTGCATATATAATGAAGAGACCATTTCCAAAGGGATTATCGAACAGGATCTTGCTTACCGCATTCTGGATGAAGTTGCCAAATATCCACAATACAACTGCATTATCTCCGGCGAGCGTGTCTGCTACAGCACCTCAAAAAATCCGAAATTCTATGATCACATGGTAAATATGATTAAGAATAACATGAAATTCATCGATGATCCTAAAACTGAAATTCCGGAACCAATCCTGAAGATTGCAGTCTGCGACTACAGCGGAACTGATGAATGCGAAAAACATTTAAAGGAAATGTTTTCTTCCGACATTAAAGTGGTTACTTCCGGCAATCTCTGGGTAGACTTTATTTGTCCGACCGCCAACAAAGGAAGCGCACTGAAAGATCTGATCGATCATTTACATATCGATGCAAAAGACTGCGTCGTATTCGGAGATCAGTATAACGATGTTGAGATGCTGCAGACCGCCGGAACGAGTTATGCCATGGCAAATGCAGCACCAGGCATCGATAAATACGCAACTCATGTTACCGATTCTGTAGAGAAGATCTTACAGCAGATTATTGATGAGCTTTAAAAACGGGCGCTGCATAATACAGCGCCCGTTTTCATCCTCTACGAGGAGATAATTGGAACAATAATAATACAATTTGCTTATTCATACTTTTCAAAAATCCTACACAATAGAAACGCCTGTACATACGTCAGTAGCGCAAATCCAAAAAACACCCATATAATACTTGCAACGACAAATGATCTGGATGTGAACAAGGTCAAAATCACGGATCCAACGCTCAGTCCCACGATTACGATTGTGGACGGAATATGCGCTGCCGCAAGAAGCAATGCATTGCGTAATGTCGCAAAAATTCCATTTTCAAATCTTGCAATATATGGGAACAGATACTGAAACATCAAGATCCATGTTCCAAGGATTACCGCAAGCACAACACGCATAATACTGTACATACCGCTTCCCTTCAGGACTCCGATCAAGCGAAAATCCATGAACAGCAATATGGCAATGACAGCATGATCAACCAGCAGATGGTTGCCGGTTTGAAGTTTCTCTTATAAGCTTTCCAGAATTCCTTCCATACCGACGGATCTTCCCCTCTTGCCATCTTCATTGCTACCGTATACAGAGCGCTTAAGGACGTTCCGATGGTAAGCACCGGAATACATCCAGCCACAAATATCATATTCAATATAATAATATCCCCCAGTCGTCCAAGCACTCTCATTACCGGACTGTCAATTGCCCAAAATTTCATATCTTAACCGCCTCTACTTACTTAATCTGATTACATTCCAAGATGCTTTTCCAAGAAGAGTTGTCATGATTCCACCATCCATCTTTGAACGATTTACTGTCTTTGGTACTACTTTTTCTTCGTAAGAACTATTTACCAGCTTCAGATCAGATTCTTCCATAACGATATGCTCTACCAGATGGAATCCTTCCATACCTCTTAAGTCTGTTGTCAGTTCAATATCATCTTCCAGTGTACGGTTAACAGCGAAGATTGTAAGCTCTTCTTTCTCTTCATTATACACTGCAACGCTTTCTACGTCAGTAACATTTTCATGTTTTGCCGTATCATGCTTTGTTGTCTGTACCAGAGGCATCAGTGCTACGCCACGACCATACTTGGAAGCGTGAAGGAATGGATAGAAGATCGTCTGCTTCCATGCTGCTCCGCCGCCTTGATCTGTCATGATCGGTGCGATAACATTAACCAGCTGTGCCAGGCAGGCAATCTTTACTCTGTCTGCATGTTTTAACAATGTGATCAGCATCAGACCAACTGCCAGTGCATCCTCAAATGTGTAAATGTCTTCCAGCATCGGAGGTGCTACCTGCCATGGGTGGTTCTGGGTAATGTCGTCATCAGCTGCATTTGAATGGAACCATACATTCCATTCATCAAAGCTAATGTTGATGTCTTTCTTTCCACGTTTTTTCGCTTTTACATAATCGCATGTTGCGATGACTGTTCGGATGAATTCATCCATGTCATCAGAGCATGCAAGAAAATCTGCAGTATCATCATCACGGTTACCATAATATTGGTGCATTGATACATAATCTACATAATCATAGGTACTTTCCAGTGTTGTAGACTCCCATTTCGGGAATGTCGGCATATCAAGTGCAGAACTTCCGCAGGATACCAGTTCAATCGACGGATCGATCAGTTTCATTGCTTTTGCCGTCTCTTCTGCAAGACGTCCATATTCTTCCATTGTCTTGTGTCCGAGCTGCCACGGTCCGTCCATTTCATTTCCGAGGCACCATACCTTGATGTTGTGAGGATCCTTTACACCATGTTTGATACGAAGGTCACTGTATTTTGTTCCACTCGGATGGTTACAGTATTCCAGAAGGTTGCAGGCATCTGCAATCCCTCTTGTACCAAGGTTTACCGCCATCATCATATTGGAATTTACTTTATCTGTCCATTTTGCGAACTCATTTAATCCAATCTTATTCTCTTCCAGCTCCTCCACGCAAGTTCCAGACGTGCCGGACGTCTTCTACAGGTCCTACACTGTCTTCCCAGAAGAAATTAGATACAAAGTTTCCACCCGGATAACGGATGATCGGTACATCCAGTTCTTTTACCAGATCAATGACATCTTTACGGAATCCATCATTATCTGACAACGGATTGCCCGGCTGATATAATCCATCATATACCGCACGTCCAAGATGTTCAATGAAAGAACCATAAATTCTTTCATCTACTTTTGAAATCTGGAAATCTTTATCAATGATCATCTTTGCTGTCTTACTCATTTTCACCCTCCTATTATTGCAATGATTATTCTTTTACCGCACCTGCCGTCATACCTTCAATAAAATACTGCTGAAAACATACAAACAGTATAAAGATTGGTATAATCGAGAAGAACGAACCCACAACCAGGAGTGAATAATTATCTCCGTATGGGTTGATCAAAGTGTTCAGTCCAAGTGTCAGTGTATATTTTTCCGAAGAACGGATTACCAGTAATGGCCACAGGTAATTGTTCCATGCATTCATACCATTCAGGATTGCCATTGCCGCAAAAGCCGGTTTCATAATCGGCATGATCAGTCTAAAAAAGATACCATACTCTGTTGCCCCATCGATTCGTCCTGCCTCCAGAAGCGACTTCGGAAGTCCCAGGAGATACTGTCTGAAGAAGAAAATCGTGGATGCATGCGCAACGAATGGTAATACGATTGCAATCATAGTTATCCATCAGTCCCAGTTTGTCCATCTGTTTGATACAGCGGAAGCATGATAACCT
>ENA-OQLB01000973-OQLB01000973.1-human-gut-metagenome-genome-assembly--contig:-NODE-973-length-13775-cov-2.352286_pt1 | contig 13775 bp, 19 predicted proteins | sample MGYA00242656_ERZ504813 | MGnify/ENA primary metagenome ERZ504813 (study PRJEB26092, sample SAMD00036388) | human gut metagenome | host: Homo sapiens | study: EMG produced TPA metagenomics assembly of... | reverse complement strand
GGCGGCGGTGCAGCCTGAGTCGGCTGAACCGGGGGCTGGGGCACAGCTGCGGGCTGTGCGGCGGGCTGCGGTACGGATACTTTTGCACCGCAATTCTCGCAGAATTTAGTACCGGGCTTTAACTCGGCACCACATTGCGTACATGTTGCCATAGTGTCTGCCTCCTTTATAAAGTAATATTTTAGAACCTTGCTTATTCCTGTGTCATTTCAAACCATACAGCTTCCTGCTGCGGCAGGTTCAGAAGGGATTCCCCGCCGATGTGCATTACACTGACGCCGCCGTAATCATCGGGCATCATAGCCAGCGTTTCGCGCTGCGTACGCCTGAATCCATACGGAACAGCGAAACAGAGCAGATCCAGCCGCGGTCATCCATACCAAGGTAGGAGATGCTGCTGTCCCATGTGGCCGGAATCCTCTGGCCGTTGGTGTATGCGCCGGTATAGAAGTTCGGCTGATCTCGCAGATTTCAAACCAGGTGCCGGTATCCTCACTCACAAAGGAGCGATCATGCTCGGAATGCTCAGCGGGGCGGTGTTCCAGACAGCCTCCATCAGATTGAATTTTTCGTTATCGCGGGAAACGCCGTACACGGTCGTGTACTCGGCTCCGTACTCTGCATCGTAGGCCGTGCCGGTCTCAAACCGGACAATTCCGTTGATACCGAAGAGCGGACCGCCGTTGACCATGGTGCCGCACTGTGCGCCGCTGATGACATCAATGTATTCGACATTGCCGTTCTCGGTCAGAAGGAAAACATAGGGGCGTAGTCCTGCCCGATGCTGGTCATCAGCATCTTTATATAGTCGCCGTAGCAGCCGCTGACCGCAAACTCGGTCTTGTCGCCCAATTCATACCATTCCTTCATGGTCTGGTAGGTCATAGCGCCGTCAGGGGTAACATAGTCGGTCAGGGCGCGCACCGTCACCTCGCCTGTGGCAGTCACATCGCAGGTGAACCATTCATCCTGCCCGTGCAGGATCTGGCCGCTGGCCTGCCGCTTGTCGGGGTAAACATCTATGTCCGTCCACATCATGCCGGCCCCGGCAGGGGTGTACATCGGCACGGTGACGATAAGACCGCCAGTGTAGTAGGGGTAGACGGCAAAGTAGGTAAACACATTGCTCAGCCCGTTCAGGCTCTGTGCACGCATCTTGCAAAGCTCGGATGCGTAGGTGGGGTCATCGCTGCCGTAGTAGGTATCGAAATGCTGGGCCACGGCGCGCTGCACTGCTTTTAAGGTCAGGTCGTTGTCGGTGTAGCCAAGGTATTCGAGCATTTCGGTGTTGGAAAGCTCCTTGCCGGTTTCAAAGTTGTAATGGTAGGCACCCACATCGTGGTTGTACATTGTGTCAACGCTTGTGATCTGCAGGCTCAGCACCGGGCCGGTCCAGGTGCTTATCCAGATGATGTAGCTTGTGTCGATAAAATCATTGCGGGAGCGGGCGTCCTCGGCGCGCTCTACCAGATAGCCGAAGCGGTAGCCAATCATCTCGTTGATGTTCTTTGCGCCCTCGGTGTCATCATCGATCTGCGGGACCTCGTAAAAATAGGTGTCCTTGTTGCCGTTGGGGTCGGTGTAGCTGAATTCCACATCATACAGCGTAGAGATGCGGGAATCATCAAACCTGCGGGATGACTGCGGCTTTTGCGGGGTCTCCTCCGTAGCTTCAACATTTTTAACGGAGTCTCGCTCACTGCGCTTGCGGCCGGTTCGGTCGGTTCGGGCTGTTTGCTGTCCTGTGCGCAGCCTGCCGCCGACAGCAGCATCGCCGCCGCCAATAGTACGGCACAGCGTCTTTTCATGGTTGGTTCACCCGCCTTTCGGTTGAGAGTGCAGCAAACTGCCTGTGTTTAGCCAAAGGTAACGCTGTTCAGCACGGTGTCGCCCTCGGTGCCGGGGTCGATGTCTACACCGGAGATTCTAATGCTCAGCCAGCCGCCGGTGGCATTTCGCCGTAGTATTCCGTCCACCACATACCGACGTTTTTGTAGGTGCGGCCGGCCAGCTCCACGCCGCCGATGGTGCGCGGGGTAAGCTCCTCCACATTTTCGAAGTCGTCGTAATAGTAGTTGATCTTGTCCAGACCGCTTTTCAGTTCAAAGTTTATGCGCGGGTCGCCGGAGAAGATATGGCTGGGGTCATCGGTCGGGAACAGCTTGAAATCCCCGAAACTGGTCGCGGACTTGTACCAGCCTGATCGGGGCAGGTCACGTTGAGCACCAGCGTAAAGTCCGTGCCGAATGCTCCAGCGTCTGGGTGTTCAGGCCGGCAGCCGATGGATAATCAGGATTGTCCGCAGGAGCGGAAGCGGGGGCCGGTTCGGCGGTGGCTTCCGGCTCCGGCTCTGCAGCAGGCTCCGATGCGGGTTCGGATGCCGCGTCGGTCTTGGGTTCTGCCGGGGTCTCCGTCTGGGGTTCAACAGCCGGTTCGGCGGCTGCGCTTTCAGGTCGGATAAGCCGGAATTGACCTCTTTGGTCACATCCCCCTTGGAGCAACCGGCCAAAGCCATAAGCATCATGGCTGCCAATGCGGCAGCGAGCGTTCGTTGTACTTTTTTTCATAGCTGTCCTCCTTTTGGTCATAAAGTGTCCATCATGGCGCTCAGATAGGCAGGCGAGACGGAAGCGTAGACGAAATCATCGACAATGTGGTCCTTTTTTGCCAGACACACGGCGTAGCCAACTCGGGATATTCGGCCTCATCCACAAGCAGTACCGTTTTGCAGTGCGGGCAGACATCCCGCAGGTCGTTTACCAGCAGCAGTCTGTCCTGCAGGGTGCGCGGCGGATGCGGACAGACCTCCAGCAGCAGGACATCCGCCCGGCAGGAACGGCATAGCTTTATAATATCCTTTGTCTTAGGGCCGGCGTTTTGCACCTGAAAATCCGGTCTGCCGTGTTTCAGTGCCATTGTCAATGCGCTCGTCATCACAGAGTATTGGGCGTCCAAAACGATCCTTCGCACGGCGCAGCTCCTTCCCTGCAAAGAATACGATTTGTCACCTTCATCATACAGGAATCGGACGATTTCTGCCCCCACCATTTGGATAGTTTTTTGAGCTTTTTACTGCTTTTTTTCAGCACTATTGCAAAATAAGGCGGATTGCGTCATAATAATAGTGTGAAAAGACAGCACGATACCCTTTTTGGAAAGGACAGGCGCTATGACAAAGGTACGGCTTGGCAATCTGTATTTAGCCGCTGCGGTTGCAGGGGTGATTCTCTGCGCTGTCTGATGCGGGCGTTTTATATGCCGTATTCCGGCTTTTGGCGCACGGTGCTGTATAATATTCTGATCTTTTCCTGGGCGGTATCGGTCTGGTGGCGTATCCTGCACGCACAGACCCGCCGCTGCCTGCTGGGCGCTGCCGCCTGATGCTGTTTTGGCTGGATATACGCCTGATCCGCTATGACTTTGCCAGACACCGGAGATGCTGCGGCGATTGTGGTATGCGTACTATATCCCGATGCTGCTGATCCCGACCCTTGCACTTTATACGCTTTTCTTTTTGGATCGTGGGCAGTCCGGTCCGCTGTACAAATATCGGCATCTGATCTTTGTGTTCCCGGTGGTGCTGTTCAGCCTCGTGCTGACAAACGATTGCCATCAGCTTGCGTTTGCGTTCCCGCCCGGGCAGGAGGTACTGGGCAGCCCCGATTACACCTATCGGTTCGTATATTACCTCTGTCTGCTGTGGATATTTTCCTGTGCCGTGTTCACGGTGGTGTACCTTGTGCGGCGCTGCCGTATTCCGCATACAAAGCGCATCCTCTGGCTGCCGCTTGTGCCGATTTTTTTGGCCACCCTCTATGCTTTACTGTACAAGCATATTTTGAATGTGCCGTGGATGCATGCGATCGCCGGTGATATGACCGTGGTGCAATGCCTGACCTTTACAGCGACCTTTGAGGCGTGCATCCAGTGCGGGCTTATCCAATCCAACATGGGGTATGCCACGCTGTTTGAGGTATCTATGGCCAAGGGTCTGATCACGGACCGGGCGTTTGTGCCTGTACAATGTTCGATGCAGGCGGCGCCGCTCCATGAGGAGCAGCTGCGTCAGGCGCTCACCGGCAGTGTCCAGCTGGACGCCACGACCCAGCTTCACGGCCACCCGATCCGGAAGGGGTATGTTTTCTGGCAGGAGGACATCACCGAATTGGTGGCACTGCTGGAGGAGCTGCGCCTCACACAGGAGGAATTGCATGACATCGGGGACATCATACAGGCGGAAACAGCCAGAAGGCACAATGGCTGCAGCTGAGCGAGCAGAACCGGCTGTATGACAAAATCGAGACCGTCACAGCCCGCCAGCTGGCACGGATACAGGAATACCTGATTGCACTCAAAGCCACAGACGATGTCGATGCCGCCCGCCGGCTGCTGAAGCGCATCGTCATTTTGGGAACCTATATCAAGCGGCGCAGCAACCTTGTTTTTGTCTGCGACAAGGCGGAGGACATCGACACCACGGAGCTGCGGCTGAGCCTGTTTGAATCGGCCGAGAGCCTGCGCCTGAGTGATATACGCTGCGCCGTACAGATCGCCGACGCAGCAAAGATTTCCCCCGCGTCCGCCGTGGCGATCTATGACGCCTTTGAAGCCATCATAGAAGCGACCCTGCCGGGATTGCAGGAGATCCTTTTCTGCGCCGAGCATACTGCGCAAGGCTGGGGACTGCGCTGCAGCGTTCAATGCACCGACGCTCCCGCTGCACTGCCCGACCTGCCGCAAATGCAGCTTGAACGATGATGACGGGCTTTTGTATTTCACGATGTTTCCGGCTGAAGGAGGCAGCCTATGATTTCCCGGATCTCCCGCAACGCTGTCAAGGAAGGCTTTGACACGCTGCCGGCGGCCATCTGCTACTTTGACCGAAACGGCCTGCTGCGCCTGATCAATCACAGGATGCAGGAAATCTCCGCAGTCCTCTGCGGCCGCGATCTGCAGACCCTTACGGATCTGGAGCAGTCGCTGCACAGTCCCGGCGGCGGTGTGCAGCTGCGCGATGAGGCCGCCCGCATCTACGCATTCCCGGACGGGACGGTATATCATTTTGCGGTGCGCCCTGTTCAGGACAAATACGGCATACCGTATACCGAGGTGATGGCCACCGATGTTACCCGGCTGGCTGCGTTGCATGCTGCACTGCAGCAGGAAAACGAGCGCCTTGCTGATGCGAACCGCCGCGCAAAGCGCTTATATGACAATATGCCCGACATTGATGCGGGAGGAAGAAATCCTGAAAATGAAGATGAGGTGCATGACGACATCGGCCATACCCTGCTTGCCGCACGGCGCGCACTGCGGCATGAGCATGACCTTGCCCGGATCAAGAGCGAAGCTGCAAAGTGGGAAAGTTCCATTTCCCTGCTATGCCGCGCCCGGCAGGAGGATGCTGCCGAGGACCCACTGACCTGTATGCAAAGGCGGGCGGCTGTTCTGGGCGCAGCCGTACAGCTGCGCGGTGCGTACCTGCGGCACGCGCCACGCGTGAGCTCTACGCACTGATCCTGCGGGAGTGTACCTCCAACGCTGTGCGGCATGCGGGTGCCACGGAATTGTACGCCGATTCCGAGCATCGGCTGCAGGCATGGCACCTTTGCATCACGAACAACGGCACACCGCCCAGAGCGGAGATAAAGGAAGGCGGCGGGCTTTCCTCGCTCCGCCGCCGCATTGAAAAAGCAGGGGGTACGGTAACCGTACACTCCCTGCCTGTATTTGTTCTGGAAGTCACCCTGCCCGATAAGGAGAGCACTTATGATACGCGTTATGATCGTTGAGGACCAAAAGCTGGTCCGGAGCCTGCTTGAAAGCTATATTCAGAACGAGGACGGGTATCAGCTTGCTGCGTCTATCCCCGGCGCTGCGGAGGCTCCGATCCTGTGTGATACCGAGGACATCGACCTTGTCCTGATGGATGTGCAGACCGAGCACCGCGAAAACGGTCTGGCCGCCGCCGAAAAGATCCATAAGGCGCACCCGGGCATCAAAATCGTGGTCGTTACCTCGCTGATCGACCATGAAATTTTAAAGCGCGCCAAGGCGGCAGGTGCAAACAGCCTGTGGTATAAGGACGGCGATGAAAGGACCCTGATGCAGGTCGTGCGCAGTACTGTGCAGGGGGCGCATATCTTCCCCGATATGCCGCCGAGCGTAAAGATCGGCATGACGATGAGCAGCGACTTTACCCCTGCTGAGATGCGCGTGCTGCGCCTGTTGGTGCGCGGGCTTTCCTACAGCGGGATCGCCAAGGCGCTTTGTGTGGAGCCCTCGACCGTTAAATATCATGTCATCAATATGCTGCAAAAGACCGGGCTGGAAAACAAGCTGCAGCTTGCCATTGCCGCCAGTGAGGCAAAGCTGGTGGTGGAATTGGCAGAGGAATAAGACACCGCAGACGGCTGTCAAGCCTGAATCGGCAGGGTGACCGTGAACACTGTCCCCTGCCCGTCAGCTGGTTCAGCTGTAACAGTGCCGCCGTGCAGCAGGGCAATCTCCCGCACAAGTGCAAGCCCAAGGCCTACGCCGCCCATCTCCCGGCTTCTGGATTTATCTACCCGGAAAAAGCTGGAACACACTCGTCCTGTACTCCTCCGGGATGCCGCAGCCTGTGTCTGCAACACGCAGCACAGCGCTGCTTTTCTTTTGTTGGATCGTGATATGCACAGAACCGCCGGGGGTATTGTACTTGATGCCGTTTTCGACCAAATTAAAGAGCAGGCGGTAGATCAGGGTGTCGCTGCCCTTGATGCTGACATCCTCACATTCCTGAAAAAGGGTGATGTTTCGGCGCTGTGCCAGCGGGGTCAAGTCGGCCACGATCTCATCGGCCAGCGGGGCCAGCTCGATAAGATCCTCACGCGGGATCGACTGCAGATCGCTCATTTCCAGCAGTGTGCGGACAAGGCCTGCCAGACGGGACACCTGATCCGTCTGAAAGCGGAGCAGGTCATTGACCTCGCTGTCGGCATCGGGGTGTTCCTCAGCAAACATTTCCAGCTTTGCCTGCATGATGGCCAGCGGTGTTTTCAGCTCATGAGCGGCATTGCCGGCAAACTGACGCTGCAGGTCAAAGGACTGCGCCAGCCGGTCCAGCATACGGTTGACAGACTGGCTCAGGTTGCGAAATTCCGGGATCGTGTTTTCCTCTAAGCGAACCTCCACAAGGCTGTCCTGATCAATACGTTCGGCCTGCTGCGCAAGCTTTTTTCAAGGGCTCCAGCGCCTTGCCGCTGACGAAATAGGCAATCGCTGCGCTCAGCAGCGTTACCGCTGCCGTGATGCACCAGCTTGCGCCCGAAAACAGCCTTGGCATCGTAGACCTCCTGCGAAAACTGTACAAGAAAGTCCGACATCTGATCGTCCGGTATTTCAATCGTCAGGTTTTCCTCATCGCTCTGCTGGTATTGCAGGACATACCCGTTCAGGTTGTCCATGCCGGTGGCGCCGGAGCGGTAGAGCAGCAGATTCAGGCAGATGCAGGCTCCTGCAATCAGCACGGCGGTCATCAGCGTGATCCGCCACTGAAAAGATATGCGATTCATGGTTCATTTTCCTCCAACTCATATCCCTCACCGATGCGGTTTCGGATGGGTCATACCCCAGTGCGGTGCGCAGCTTTTTCTCAGTGCAGAGATATGTACGCGGATCGAGTTGCTGAACGCATCGACACTGCTGTCCCAGACATGCTCGATCAACTCCTCCTGACTGACAGGACGCCCCTGATGCAGCAGCAGGTATTCCAGCACGCCGCTCTCCTTGCGGGTCAGCGGGATGGGCTGGCCGTCTGCCATGGCAAGGCGGCTCTTGGTGTCAAAGGTCAGCCGCCCGCACCGCAGGCATACATCACGCTGGATAAACTGCCGCCGGGTCAGGCTGCGCACACGGGCCTCCAGCTCAGCCAGATGGAACGGCTTGGCCAGATAATCATTGGCACCTGCGTCCAGCCCCTCCACCTTGTCGGAAATTTCGCTGCGGGCGGACAGAATCAGCACCGGCGTTTCAAGGTCGGTCCTGCGCAGCGTGCGCAGAACGGTCATGCCGTCTACCTTCGGCAGATTGAGATCGAGCAGGACAAGATCGTACCGCTCTGCGGCAAGCAGCTCAAGCGCGGCCTCTCCGTCACCGCAGTCATCCGTTTCGTAGCCGGAGCGGCGCAGCTTTTTAGCTACGCTTTCCCGCAGGGTCGGTTCATCCTCTATCAACAAAAGACGCATAAGCGATCATCTCCCGTATTTTTAAGGTTCTTTTTGGCGCTGCACACGGCAAAAGCATTGCAGCGATACCTTTATAACAGTCATTATAGCAGATTTCGATAAAGTCTGCGTTAATTTTTTCTTAGCAGAAATTTTATACCGGCAGGTGTATACTAATCTCATCAAACAGAAAGGAGCAACCGAAAGTGATAAACAAAAAAGCAATCGCCCAGTCGGCGCTGCTGTTGGCCGCCGTTTTGATGATCGGCTTCGGCATCTGGCGCGGGGAGGCAGATACGGTGATGGCAAAGGCTATCCGGTTGTGTATGGAGTGTGTTGGCATTGGATAAGAAAAAAAAGTTCTTTTCTGGCCCGTTTCCGGGGCTGGATTCAGGCAGGCGCGGCGCTGCTGACGAACATCCACCTGCCGAATTTTGCCAAGGGTGTTCTGTATCAGGGCAAGGGAAAAACAGTCTGTGTACCGGGGCTGAACTGCTACTCCTGCCCGGGCGCGGCGGGGGCCTGCCCGATCGGCGCGTTTCAGGCTGTGGTCGGCTCGTCAAAATTCCGGTTTTCCTATTATATTACCGGCATTCTGATTTTGTTGGGGGTGCTGCTGGGGCGGTTTATCTGCGGCTTTCTCTGCCCGTTCGGCTGGCTGCAGGAGCTTTTGCATAAGATCCCCTCGCCCAAGTGCTCCACCAAGCGACTGAAGCCGCTGCGCTATCTGAAGTACGCCGTGCTGCTCATCATGGTGGTGCTGCTGCCTGCGCTTGTTGTCAACGAGATGGGAATGGGTGACCCGTTCTTCTGCAAATATCTCTGCCCGCAGGGGGTGCTGGAGGGTGCGATTCCCCTCTCGCTGACCAATGCAGGGATACGCGCCGCGCTCGGCAAGCTGTTCAGCTGGAAGCTTTGCATCCTGCTGGCGGTCGTTGTTGCCAGTGTAGTGTTTTACCGCCCGTTCTGCAAGTGGCTCTGCCCGCTGGGGGCCTTTTACGCGGTCATGAACCGGGTATCTCTTTTCCAGATGCGGGTAGACACCGACAAATGCGTGTCCTGCGGTGCCTGTGCGCGGGCCTGCAAGATGGATGTGGATATTACAAAGACACCAAACCACGCGGAGTGTATCCGCTGCGGTATGTGTATAAAATCCTGCCCCACCAAGGCGATACACTATCAGTACGGCTTTGGCGATAAGGCAGATAACAGTAAGGAGATTTGAGTATGAAACGAATTGCAGCAATTTTGACAAGCATGGTTCTGGTATTTTCCCTCGCCGCCTGCGGCAGCCAGCAGGCAGGCACTGCCGCCGGCAGTGAAGCAGCCTCCGCCGCACAGACCAGTGAAGCAGCCTCCACCGCACAGACCAAAACCGAGGAGCAGCTTCTTGCAGAGGAAAACGACATTCTGGGCGCGAACGATGAACTGTGGGAAAAGGTTTTTGCCTCAATGGACAAGAATGTGACGCAGACCACCCTCAGCAACAATTACGGCGATTTCCTTATGAGTGCCGTGGACAACGCGAAGGATCAGTTCACCGAGGAGGAGTACGCCTCCCTCAAGGCAGACGCTGATAAGATCCGGGAGATCGAAAATCAGATCGCAGCCCTTCCTCAGGAGGATGCCGCCAGCCAGAGCGCAGCGGAGAACGGCAGCACCTTCCCCCAGTTTGAGGGTAAGGACCTTGACGGCAACAGCGTTGACAGCAGCCTGTTTGCCAACAATGCGTTCACCGTTGTAAACTTCTGGTTCAGCGGCTGCAAGCCCTGCGTGGATGAGATGGATGACCTTGACGCACTCAACCAGCGCATCAAGGAGCAGGGCGGCGAGGTCATCGGCGTCAATACCGAGACACTGGACGGCAACGCGGACAACATCGCCACCGCCAAGAAAATTCTGGAATCCGCAGGCGCATCCTTCCGCAATATCTACTTTGACCCTAACGGCGAGGCCGGTAAGTTTGCACTGGGCATCATGGCCTTCCCCACTACCTGTGTTGTGGACCGTCAGGGCAACATCGTCGGTGAGCCGATCATGGGCGGTATTGATCAGGAGGCCAACATGGCTACGCTGGAAAAGCTGATTGCCGAAGCCGTTGCAAACGATACCGGAAAATAACAAAAAAATAAAGCACAGCCGTACCGAACCCCTGCTGCCCGATGGACAGCAGGGTTCGGTGCTGCCCGGGCAAAAACATTTACCGCATTGTGTCCCAAAACATCATACTTCTGGACTTGATTAGAGGGCAGTATCGTGGTAATATTAAAGAAATAGCACGAAACGGAGAAATACACGGTGACCAAGAAAGAACTCGCAGCGGTCTGTATTGCGCGGCTTAAGGCTGAATACCCGGCAAGTGACTGCACGCTGGACTATGACCACGCATGGCAGCTGCTGGTGTCGGTGCGTCTGGCAGCCCAATGCACCGATGCACGGGTGAATGTCGTTGTGCAGGAGCTGTTTGCCCGGTTTCCCGGTGTCAGGGAGCTGGCTGCCGCCAGCCCCGAGGAGATCGAAGCCATTGTCAAGCCCTGCGGGCTGGGCCACAGCAAGGCGCGGGATATTTCCGCCTGTATGCGGATGCTGCAGGATAAATTTGACTGCCGTGTGCCCGATGATTTTGATGCGCTGCTCTCCTGCCGGGGTGGCCGCAAAAGCGCCAACCTGATAATGGGGGATGTCTTCGGCAAGCCGGCCATCGTGACAGATACCCACTGCATCCGCCTGTGCAACCGCATCGGTCTTGTGGACAACTGCAAGGACCCGGCCAAGGTCGAGAAGGCGCTGTGGAAGATCATTCCCCCCGAGGAGGGAAACGGCTTCTGCCATCGCCTGGTGGATCACGGCCGCGCAGTCTGCACGGCGCGCACAAAGCCTTACTGTGACAAATGCTGTCTGGCCGATATCTGCCGGGCGCGAAAGGAATTTGCCAATGAATAAAACGACGGAAAACCGCCTTGGCGGCGAGCTGCGCAGCCAGCAGACCGCCCAACGCCTGCTGGAGGAGCTGCGCGATGGAATCTACGCTGCCGCACCACAGCTGCCCAGTGAGTTGGAGCTGGCTGAGGCGCTGGGGGTTAGCCGCACCGTGGTGCGCGATGCCCTGAGTGAGCTGGAGCGCGACGGTTATCTGGAGCGGGTGCGCGGCATCGGTACGCTTGTCAACCGTGATGTGCTGATGGTTGAGAACCGCATGGATCAGAAGTTGGAGTTCAACAAGATGATCCGCGCAATCGGCGGGTGCCGCACAGCGATAACCTGATGGTCACACGGGAAACCGCAACGCCCGAACTGATGGAGCGGCTGGCCCTTGACCCGGAGAAGGAACATACGCTGGTGTTTGTGCGCCGCCGCGTGCTGGCAGATGAAACGCCGGTGCTGTATTCCACCGATATTCTGCCGCTGGCACTGTTCGGCGGCAAGCGGCTTGATGCAATCGACTTCAGCCACCCGATTTTTGAGATCGTTGAGCAGCACTGCCGCGTGGAGGTAGCCGAGACATTGACAACGCTGCACGCTGTAATGGGTACACCGGGCATCCGCCGCCAGCTGGGGGTGCGGCCTGATCAGGCGCTGCTGCAGCTGGATGAGATCTGCTACTCCCGCACCTGCAAGCCGGTGCTTTGCTGCCAGACCTGCTACACGGATTTCTTTGATTTTGCATGGTGCGCAAACTGGTTTGATTGTAAGCGGCATATCGCCGCTTAGAATATAGAGCTATTATAAAGGGGATTGTGTATGAGACATTTGATCGACCCGGCGGATTTTACGCTGGAAGAAACGCTCAGCCTGATGGACCTTGCCGACCGTATCCACGATGATCCGGCCGCTTATAAGGATGTTGCCGCGCGCAAGCGTCTGGCAACGCTTTTCTACGAACCGAGCACCCGTACCCGCCTTTCGTTTGAGGCGGCCATGCTGAACCTGGGCGGTCAGGTACTGGGCTTCCCCGATGCCGGTGTTTCCAGCGCAAGCAAGGGTGAGACGGTTGCGGATACCATCCGCGTGATCAGCTGTGTGGCAGACATTGCTGCCATGCGCCACCCCAAGGAGGGCGCCCCGCTGCGCGCGTCCCGCTACAGCCGCATTCCGGTCATCAACGCCGGTGACGGCGGCCACAGCCACCCCACCCAGACGCTGCTGGACATGATGACGATCCGCCAGCGCAAGGGGCGTCTGGATCATCTGACCATCGGCTTCTGCGGCGACCTCAAATTTGGCCGCACGGTGCACAGCCTGATCAAGAGCCTGTCCCGTCTGCCGGGCATGAAGTTTGTGCTCATCTCACCTGAGGAGCTGCGCGTGCCGGATTACATCATCAGCGAGATCCTCGAACCTAACAACATCCCCTATGTTGAGACACGCAGCATGGAGGAGGCTCTGCCCGATTTGGACGTCCTCTACATGACCCGCGTCCAGCGTGAGCGGTTCTTTAATGAAGAAGATTACATCCGCCTGAAAAACAGCTATGTCCTGACAAAGGAAAAGCTGGCTCTGGCCCCCGCGGATATGCCGGTGCTGCATCCCCTGCCCCGTGTGAATGAGATCACGCTGGACGTGGATGACGACCCGCGCGCCGCCTATTTTGACCAGGTGCAGAACGGCGTCTATATGCGCATGGCGCTGATCATGACTTTGCTGGGTCTCAAAGACCCCAAGACCGGGGAGGTAGCGTTCAATGTTGAAGGTTGATGAAATCCAGAACGGCGTGGTCATTGACCACATTACCGCAGGCACGGGTCTGGCGCTCTACCACATGATGGAGCTGGAAAAGCTGAACAATGCCAGCGTGGCACTTTTGCAGAACGTCCGCAGCCAAAAGGACGGAAAAAAGGACATAATAAAGATCGAGGGCGATGTCAGCAAGATGAGCTTTGACGTTCTCGCCTATGTCGACCCGAAAATCTCCATTACCTTTATCCGGGACGGCAGGGTGACGGAGAAGAAACACCCCGAGCAGCCCAAGCGGCTGGTCAACGTCATCAAATGCACGAACCCGCGCTGCATCACTTCTATCGAGGAGGGCTGCGACCATATTTTTGCACTGACGCCGAGCGGCCGTTACCGCTGTATCTACTGCGAGCAGGAGTTCCGCGTCAAACCGTAAAGTGAGGTAACTGCGATGGAAAAGCCGAAGTTTCATCTGAATCCCAACGAGGAGATTGTCAAGACCATCCGTGAGGGCTTAAAGCGTACGGGCGGATACTGCCCCTGCCGTCTGCAGCATATCCCGGAAAATATCTGCATCTGCAACGAGTTCAAGCAGCAGCTGGCCGACCCAGACTATCACGGCCCCTGCACTGCGGCCTGTATGTGAAGGATTGAGGGCTGTTCCGAAGCTGATAAAAATAGGGAGGTATCCGTCTGCTACAGGCGGATGCCTCCCTATTTGTTTGTGCAGCGGCGTTACACACAAGCCGTCAGGGTATCCTGTGTCAGGATGATACGCCCGTTTGCGTCGGCGTCGGCCGTGTAGACGGTGCCGGGCTGGGCGGTGCCGTCGGCGATCCTGTCGGCCAGTGCCTGCTCTACTGCACGGCTGACCGTGCGGCGCAGCTCCCACGC
>ENA-OQLB01000972-OQLB01000972.1-human-gut-metagenome-genome-assembly--contig:-NODE-972-length-13780-cov-1.818941_pt1 | contig 13780 bp, 25 predicted proteins | sample MGYA00242656_ERZ504813 | MGnify/ENA primary metagenome ERZ504813 (study PRJEB26092, sample SAMD00036388) | human gut metagenome | host: Homo sapiens | study: EMG produced TPA metagenomics assembly of... | reverse complement strand
AGCAGGATAGTCGAGGAAAGGCAGGGATAAGACAATGGAGAATGTATGACCTGATCATGAAAAAAAGAAACGGAGAAGCTTTAAACCACCAAGAGATTCAGTATCTGGTAGAAGAATACGTAGCGGGAAATATTCCTGATTATCAGATGTCTGCATTTTTTGATGGCAGTGTATTTTCAGGGAATGACAGAGGAAGAGACACTTGCCATGACACTGGCAGTGGCTCATTCCGGGGATATGGTAGATCTTTCCGGGATTGAAGGAACTAAGGTGGATAAACATTCTACCGGTGGAGTCGGAGACAAGACTACACTGATCATTGCACCGATTGTAGCGGCATGTGGTGCAAAAGTGGCAAAAATGTCCGGTCGGGGTCTGGGACATACCGGAGGAACTGTAGATAAACTGGAATCGATTCCCGGACTTCGGACGACTCTGACAAGAGAAGAATTTTTTGAGGTAGTAAATAAGACGGGAGTCAGTGTAATCGGACAGTCCGGCAATCTGGCTCCGGCAGATAAAAAACTGTATGCGCTTCGGGATGTGACAGCGACTGTGGACAGTATTCCACTGATCGCAGTTCCATTATGAGTAAAAAGCTGGCAGCCGGAAACGACTGTATCCTGTTGGATGTCAAGACTGGAAGCGGAGCTTTTATGAAGACACTGGAAGATTCCGTGGCACTTGCAAAAGAGATGGTCTCCATTGGGGGAAAATGCAGGAAAACGTACGGTTGCCTGATTACCAATATGGACATTCCGCTGGGACATAATATCGGAAACAGCCTGGAAGTGATCGAGGCAGTGGAGACACTCAAAGGAAACGGACCACAGGATCTGACAGTGGTTTGTATGCATCTTGCCTCTAATATGCTCTATCTGGCAGGAAAAGGAACGCTGGATGAGTGTAAGAGTATGGTAAAAGAAGTGATCGCAAACGGGAAGGCACTGGAGCATCTGGCAGCTATGGTGAGAGCCAGGGCGGTGATGATGCGGTGATCTGGGATACGCAGAAGTTTGCAAAAGCTCCATATTCTTATGAAGTTTGCGCGAAGGAATCTGGATATATTACATTTATGGATACGGAGAGCTGTGGAATCGCTTCTGCAATGCTGGGAGCCGGAAGAGAGACGAAAGACAGTGGGATTGATTTCGCGGCAGGTATTATCATTCACAAAAAAGTGGGAGATATGTGGAAAAAGGCGAGTCTCTGGCGACTATGTATGCTCCAGAGAAGAATTATTTGAAGCGGCAGCGAAGCGTTATTTGTCAGCAGTGACACAAAAAAGTATACGTGCAGAAGAAGGAAAGCTTGTTTACGCACGTGTTACAAAAGAGCAGGTAGAGTATTTTTAAAAAGAAAGGCGGCGAACAAAAATGGATCAGAAAGAAATTTTGAAACATGTGGATCACACACAGCTGAGGCATTTGCCACTTGGGAAGACATTCAGAAATTATGTGAGGAAGCGATCGAATACGAGACAGCTTCTGTATGTATCCCGCCATGCTACATCAAGCGGGTGCATGATACGTATGGAGAGAAGATCAATATTTGTACAGTAGTGGGATTTCCACTGGGGTACAGCGTTACAGAGGCAAAGGCGGCGGAGACAAAAAAAGCACTGGAAGACGGTGCATCTGAAGTAGATATGGTAGTGAATATTTCCGATGTGAAAAACGGAAATTACGATGCGGCACAGGCAGAAATTGCGGCACTCAAGAAGATTACAGGCGATAAGATCTTAAAAGTGATCATTGAGACCTGCTATCTGACAGAGGAAGAAAAGATCGCGATGTGTAAAGCTGTGACAGCGGCGGGAGCAGATTACATCAAGACTTCCACCGGATTTGGAACAGCCGGAGCAACACTGGAAGACATCCGTTTATTTAGAGAGAATATCGGACCGGACGTAAAAATGAAAGCAGCGGGCGGAGTCAAGACAGTGGCTGATATGGAAGCATTCCTGGAAGCAGGATGTGATAGAATTGGTACCAGCTCTGCAATTCAACTGATTCAGGGCGAACAGACCAGTGGATATTAAGGAGGAGAAGACATGAAAAAGAAAATCTTAAGTCTGCTTATGGCAGCAACACTCGTTGTCGGAATGACAGGATGTGTACAGAAACCAGGAAGTGAAGGATCTGATGCAAAAGATGGAGACAAAGGCGGAAAAGGCGGTTATGAGCTGGCACTGATCACAGACGTTGGAACCATTGATGACAAGTCATTTAACCAGGAACATGGGAAGGACTTGAAAAATACGCAAAAGACAACAACCTGACACACAAATATTACAAACCAACAGAAAAATCTGATGAGGCTTGTATGAATGCCATTGATCTGGCAGTAAAAGGCGGGGCAAAAGTTATTGCAACACCGGGATTCTTGTTTGAGTATCCGATCATGGAGGCACAGACAAAATATCCGGATGTAAGCTTTATCCTTGTAGATGCAGAGCCAAAGGATAAGGACGGAAATGTACAGATCGAAGACAATGTAATGTCTATCATGTATGCGGAAGAGCAGGCCGGATATCTGGCTGGATATGCAGCGGTGACAGAAGGATACAAGAATCTTGGATTTATGGGTGGTATCGCGGTACCTGCGGTTATCCGCTATGGATATGGATTTATCCAGGGAGCAGATGCGGCAGCAAAAGATATGGGACTCAAAGCAGGGGACATCAAAATGAAATATACTTATGTAGGAAACTTTGATGCATCTCCGGAAAACAACGCAAAAGCAGCAGCATGGTACAATGAAGGAACAGAGTGTATCTTTGCATGTGGCGGCGGAGTTGGAACTCTGTTATGAAAGCGGCAGAGACAGCAGACAAAGTTGTGATCGGTGTAGACGTTGACCAGTCTGTAGAGTCTGAGACAGTCATCACTTCCGCAATGAAGAACCTTGGAGATTCTATTTATGGAGCACTGGAAGATTACTATAATGACAGCTTCCAGGGAGGAAAAACAGTGACTCTGGACGCTTCTCAGGATGGTGTAAAACTTCCAATGGAAACTTCTAAATTTAAAGTATTCACACAGGAAAAATATGATGAACTGTATGCACAGTTAAAAGACGGTACAATTAAAGTTGGAAATGACCAGACAGCAGAGGATGCAACAGGTGTTCCGACAGAAGTTGTAAAAGTAGAGCTGATCAAATAAGAATGGCGTACATGTATCCGGCTGGCAGATTTTAAATGTCAGCCGGAAATTTTTTCACGGAAATGTAAGAACTTCTGTTTTTTTCGGCGATTTGTTTTATAATAGTAAGGAGACTATTTACCAGATACAAAGGAAGGGGATGTATGGGAACAGATCGTCTATATCAAGTGCTCCCTATTATGCGGGAGCTGAAAAAAGAACGACGGGAAGAGGTTGAACAGTTTTTCAGGATGCTCCAGATTGGCTGCTGGATTCTTTCCGTGTGGTGGAACTGGATAAAAATGTTGTATTTATCAGAGAAAATCAGCCAGTAGATACCGTACACATTATTGTGAGGGGATGTTTAAAATCACAGACTATCGGGTATACGGCATTGCCTATGACTTTATGCAGTTTGACGGGATCAATGCCATGGGCGGGATGGAGCTGATCATGGATCTGGATACGTATCAGGCAACCCTGCAGACGATCACACCGTGTACGTCGATCCGCATTCCGGCCGATGTCTATGCAAGGTGGCTTCGCACAGATATCCGTGCGCTGAAGCAGGAAGCCAAGATCATGGGACATTATCTGTATGAGCAGGGAGTGACCAGCCGGACCTATATGTTTGTGCCGGGGACAGACCGGGTGGCGGTTCTTTTTGAACACAGATATAAAAAAATATGCAAAAAACGGAAAATTAACATTACCAATACAAGACAGGAACTGGCAGAATATTCGGGCTTAAGTGTAAAGACCGTGAACCGTGCGGTAAAAAAAGTTGAAGAGCAGGGGCTGATCAGCCGTAGCGGAAAAACATTTTATATTGATGAAGGGCAATATGAGCAGCTTCATGCACTGGTATCCAAATTAATTGAGCCATTGATAGAAAGGGGTCGAAATGATGAACCAGATTTATGAAAATTAGTAAAATGCGCAGATGCAGTGAAAAGTAAAATTAAATTTCAGCCGAAGGTGGCATTGATCTTAGGATCCGGTCTGGGAGACTATGCAGAGACCATGCAGGTGGAAGAGACGATGGAATACACTGAGATTGAAGGATTTCCGGTGTCTACCGTGGCCGGACACAAGGAAGATTTTTATTTGGTTATGTAGAAGGTGTCCCGGTTGTGGCAATGCAGGGAAGAGTGCATTTCTATGAGGGATACCCGATGCAGGATGTGGTACTTCCGGTACGTCTGATGGGAATGCTGGGAGCAAAAATCGTGATGCTGACCAACGCAGCAGGAGGTGTGAATTTTGACTTTCATCCGGGAGATCTGATGCTGATCACAGATCAGATTACGACAGCGGTTCCGAGCCCTCTGATCGGACCGAATATCGAAGAACTGGGCGTTCGTTTTCCGGATATGAGTGAAGTGTATAACAAAGAATTGCAGGATGTGATCCGCAAAGCCGGGACAAACACAGGTGTTGCTCTTAAGGAAGGTGTTTATATGCAGTTTACAGGTCCAAGCTATGAGACACCGGCAGAGATCAGAATGTGCAGAACACTGGGAGGAGATGCGGCCGGAATGAGCACAGCATGTGAAGCTATGGCAGCAAGACATATGGGAATGAAGGTGTGCGGAATTTCCTGTATCACGAATCTGGCAGCAGGAATGTCCACGCAGAAGCTGGATCACAAAGAAGTACAGGAGACTGCAGACAGAGTGGCAGAGGACTTTAAGCGTCTTGTCACAGAATCGATTCGTCTGATTGGAGAAACTCTGGCGTAGGATGTGCAGCAGTGCAAGGAGAGTGCGCAATGAAAAAAGAATTTAAATTTGGAACAGATCTGGATGGAAAAGCAAAAGAGGAATTGATCCGTCTGGCATATGAGGGAAAAGAGAGATCATACTCTCCTTACTCCGGATTTCAGGTAGGCGCTGCCTTCTGGCAGAAAACGGAACGGTTTATCTAGGATGTAATATCGAAAATGCGGCATACAGTGCTACAAACTGTGCAGAAAGAACTGCGCTTTTCAGGCAGTGTCAGAGGGCGTGAAAGAATTTCGGGCGATTGCGATCGTCGGAGGTCCGAAAGGGAGTAAAAAAGGAGAACTTTGTGCGCCTTGTGGAGTATGCCGTCAGGTGATGATGGAATTTTGTGACCCAAAAGAATTTCAGATCGTTCTGGAGGACGGAAACGGTGGATGTTTTGCAAAAACACTGGAAGAGATACTGCCGTTTGGATTTGGACCGGCAAATTTGAGAGAAGAGGAGTGAAAAAGCGTATGACGGGAAAAAACAGACTTCCCAGGCTGGATCTGCACTGTCATCTGGATGGATCCTTAAGTCAGGGATGTATTGAAGAACTTCTGGGAAGAAGTGTAAAACTGGAAGAGCTGCAGGCAGATATGGATTGTCAGAGTCTGGCAGAATATCTGGAGAAATTTGAGATTCCGCTGGAATGTCTGCAGACAGAAAAGGGGCTTGAGCGAGCCGGTTATGATTTGATGAAAAGTGCCGCATCAGACCAGGTCGATTATATCGAGGCACGGTTTGCACCGCTTTTTTCCGGACAGAGAGGTTCTGTCTACAGAGCAGGTCATTGAGTCTGTACTGCGGGGAATGGAGCAGGGCAAGAAGGAATTTGACATTGATTATGGTGTGATTGTGTGTGCCATGCGCCATGAGAAGGAAGAGGCAAATCTACAGATGTTAAAAGCTGCGAGAGAGTTTCTTGGAAACGGTGTCTGTGCAGCGGATCTGGCAGGAAATGAAGCGGCATTTCCGATGTCGCAGTTTATGAACCTGTTTGCGGAAGTAAAACGGATGGAGATGCCGTTCACACTTCATGCAGGTGAGTGCGGCAGTGTGCAGAATATTCTGGATGCAGTGCAGTGCGGTGCTTCCAGAGTGGGCCATGGAATTGCGCTTCGCGGGCAGAAAGAAGCAATCCGGATCTGCAGAGACAGACACATTGGAATCGAGATGTGTCCGCTCAGCAATATGCAGACAAAAGCGGTAAAGGATCCTGCGGATTATCCCATCCAGGAGTTTTTGCGGGAGAACCTTCTTGTTACGATCAATACGGATAATCGGATGGTCAGCCAGACAACGCTGGAAAAAGAGTTTGCGTTTCTCAGAGAACAGTATGCAGTGACCAGAGAACAAGAAGTGCAGATGACAAAAAATGCCATTGAGGTGGCGTTTGCGTCTGATGAAGTGAAAGCACAGTTGTGGAAGGCGATGGAATTATAAGAGTAACAGAGATCATATTCAGGGTTTGAGAATATGGTCTCTGTTTTTTGTATTGCAGACGATGAAAAAACTGTTGTATAAGAGGAATTTATGGTAAAAAGTGCATAAAAATAGAGAACAAAAATTGTTTAAATCATAGAAAACAAATAAATGAACATATAAATGATAAACGAACATATAAGTACGTTGTAAAAAATCATAAAAGATGCTAATATGCATATAACGAAACAAAAAACAATCGTAAAACGAAGGAGGAAGCAACGTGAGCAAGATTGATGAAATCACAAGAGAAAATTGGATCATGAGTACATTTCCGGAGTGGGGAACCTGGCTGAATGAAGAGATTGAGAATGAAGAAGTAAAGCCGGGAACCGTTGCAATGTGGTGGCTTGGATGCACCGGAATGTGGTTCAAGACTCCGGGAGGATGCAACATCACCGTGGATCTCTGGTGCGGAAATGGAAAGAGATCTCACGGAGACGGAAAGATGAAGGTTGGCCATCAGATGGCGAATATGTGTGGTGCGAGAGCAATGCAGCCGAACTTAAGAGCCGTTCCATTTGTAATCGATCCATTTGCAATCAAAGGTGTGGATGCTGTGCTTGCAACACATTATCATCAGGATCACATGAGTGCGGAATATGCAGCCACGTGATCAAGAGCGGTATGATGACAACAGATGAGAATGGAAAAGAAATTCCGGTTCCGTTTATCGGGCCGAAAAAATCCGTAGAGCTCTGGGAGAAATGGGGAGTTCCGGCAGACCGGTGTATTACGGTGAGACCGGGAGACAGCATCAAGATTAAAGACATTGAGATTATCGCGTTGGATTCCTTTGACCGTACCTGTATTGTGACAACAGATTCTCAAGGAGAGGACAGAGAAGAATTGACAGGAAAATGCCCGACAGATATGATGATAAGGCAGTCAATTACCTGATCAAGACACCGGGAGGAAATATTTACCACAGTGGAGATTCTCACTACTCAATCTACTTTGCAAAACATGGAAAAGATTATGACATTGATGTGGCATTCGGATCCTACGGAGAGAATCCGGTAGGTATGCAGGACAAGATGACTTCTGTAGATATTCTCCGTATGGCAGAAGCACTTCGCTGTAAAGTTGTTGTCCCGATTCACTATGATGTATGGACGAACTTCATGGCAGATGTCAACGAGATCAACGTTCTCTATCATATGAAAAAAGATCGTCTCGGATATGAGTTTCATCCATTCTTCTGGGAGTCGGAGGAAAATACGTTTATCCGACAGACAAGGAGAAAAGAGCATATCATCACAGAAGAGGTTTCGAGGACTGCTTTGAAGCACCACAGAATATTCCATTCCGTTCTCTTCTGTAATTGCCGGAGGTGGAAGTGATGCTGAGAGAATTTGTAGAGAAAAAACATGTAAAGTTTGCAGACAGTGCACCGGATTGGCGGGAGGCCATCCGGATGAGTTGTGAAGTGCTGGAGGCAGATGGAACAATAGAAGAAAATTATAAAGAAGATATTATCGCATGTGTGGAAAAATATGGACCTTATATTGTGATCGCGCCGAACATTGCGATGCCGCATTCTCAGGAGGGTGCAAAAGGAGTGCATAAAACAGAGATTGCGTTTATGAAACTGAAAAAACCGGTGAGCTTCGAAGAAGGCAATCCGGAATTGGATGCACAGCTATTCTTTACATTGGCTGCCTGCAATAATGAGCAGCATCTTCAGAATATGAGCAGACTTTCCGAAATGCTGATGAATGAAGAATTGGTTGAGGAACTTGCCGATGTCGAAACCGAAGAAGATCTTTTAAAACTCCAGGAAAAATATCTGGACGCATAAGGAAACGGCAAAGGAAACGAGAGGTAAAAAAGAAAGCATAGATACAGGGGTGAACAAATGGATATATTAATGACTGTATGGTCGTATTTTGCGACAAATATTCTTCAGCAGCCGGCGTTTATGATTGGTTTGATCGTTATGGTAGGTTATATACTTCTGGGAAAACCGTGGTATGATACTCTTGGCGGTACACTCAAAGCAATTGTAGGATATCTGATCTTGACAGTTGGTTCCGGTGGACTGACAAATAACTTCCGGCCGGTGCTGGTAGGACTCAAAGACCGATTTAATATGGATGCGATGGTGATTGATCCATATTTTGGACAGAATGCAGTAACAGTAGGTGTAGAAGAGGTATTTGGAAAAGGCTTTGGAGATGCTATGATTCTTCTGTTTATTGCATTTATTGTCAACATTCTTCTGGTACGCTTTACAAAGTACACAAAGATGCGTGCACTTTTTACTACAGGTAATGTACAGGTACAGCAGGCAGCGACTGCTTACTGGCTGATTATGTTTGCCTGTCCGGCGCTTCTGACAAATAGAGTCGGAATGCTGATCGTTATGGCATTGCTTCTTGGAGCGTATTGGGCAGTTGGTTCGAACCTGACGATCAAACCTTGTCAGGAGGTAACAGATGGAGCAGGTTTCTGTTTGGCGCATCAGCAGATGTTTGGGGTTGCATTTTTCTACTGGCTGGCAGGAAAACTGTTTGGTAATGAGAATAAGAAAAATAAAGGCAAAAAAGTAAAAAGAATCGAAGATATCGAGCTTCCAGGATTCATGTCTATGTTCAATGACAATATGGTTTCCGCGTCTATTTTGATGCTGGCATTCTTTGGAGCAATCCTGTGTGTACTTGGAAGAGATTATCTGATCGAAGGCGGATTTATGCAGGAAGGACAGAGCATGGTATTCTATGTGATCCAGACTTGTCTGTACTTTGCAGTATATCTGGCAATCCTTCAGCTTGGGGTTCGTACTTTCGTTGCTGAGCTGACAGCATCCTTCCAGGGAATCGCAGACAAACTGCTTCCTGGATCTGTTCCTGGTGTGGACTGTGCGGTAATCTTCGGATTCGGAGCTCCAAACGCAGTGACACTTGGATTTTTGGCAGGTTTCATCGGACAGATCGTTGCAATTGCAACACTGGTACTGTTAAAGAGCCCGGTACTTGTAATCTGCGGATTCGTTCCGGTATTCTTCGACAATGCGACCATTGGTGTATTTGTCAATGAAAAAGGCGGTTTGAAGGCAACATTGATCCTTCCGTTTATTTCCGGTCTCTGCCAAGTATTTGGTTCAGCGCTCATTGCAGGATGGGTTGGAATGGCTGCATACGGCGGATACTTAGGTATGTGGGACTGGGCAGTGGTATGGCCGGTATTTACAGTTGTGATGAAGTACTTAGCTACGCAGGTATTGCGATCGTATTTATTGCTCTGTTGGCAATTCCACAGATTCAGTACCGCAAGGATAAAGAAGGATATTTCCTGATGACAGAAGATTACGAGGCTTATAAAGAACTGAAAGCGAAAAAGGCTCGGGCAGAATAGCCTGAAATAATTGAAAGAAACATCATATCGTCATATAATTAAGAAAAAGAGCAAAGGAGAGATTCACAATGACAAATCAGAATTTGAAATTTTTAGTATGCTGCGCAAATGGTTCCGGTTCCAGCCTGATGGCTCAGATGGCACTTGAGAAGGTTCTGAAAAAGAATAACATCAAACCTGGCAAGGTACATCATTGTCCGCTCTCAGAAGGAAAGAGCAGTGCAGTTCAGTACGATGTACTTGTGTGTGCACAGAATTTTGCAAATATGTTTGAAGATGCAAAAGCAAAGGGTGTAGTTGTAATTCCGCTGAAAAATGTGATGTCAGCTCCTGAAATCGAGACAAAATTAAAAGAGAACGGAATTCTGTAGATTTGTTGAAAGACAGCAGAAAAGAAGTGAGGTGAGGAAGATGAAGAGAGAAAAAGCATATGTAGATGCAAGAAGGAAGAGTATTCTGGAGCTGTTGCGTGAAAATCCACCGTACGGGTGGATGAACTGGCAAAGCGGATGGGAGTTTCTTTGATTACGATCCGCAGAGATCTGCAGTATCTGGAAGAGCAGAAGCTGTTGGTCAGATTTTACGGAGGCGCCCAGGTGGCAGACCGGGAGACTGCGGAGAAAAATGAAGTGCAGATGTACCGTAAGCTGATCGCGAGGTATGCGGCAGGACTGGTAGAAGACGGCGATTCTCTCTTCATCAATACAAGCCGCAACGCATTGCAGATGCTGGATTATATCCAGTGTCGCAATGTGACTGTGATCACGAACAATGGAAAAGCAATCGGCAGAGAATATTATGATGGAATCAGTATTATTCTGACCGGAGGAGAACTACGGCATCCCAAAGATGCCATGGTCGGCGATTTTGCAATCCGAAGTGTACAGAATGTATTCCCGAAGAAAGCGTTTATGGGGTGTTCCGGAATTTCTATGCTTTCCGGAATGACAACGGAGATTGCGGCGGAAGTAAAAGTAAATGAGGTGATGATCCAGAATGTGACAGAGGATGTATATCTTCTGGCAGATCATACAAAAATCGGAAAAAACAGCAGCTTTACAAGTTCGCCGATCCAGGGAATCAAGCATTTGATCACAGATGAAAAAGCACCTCAGGATGTACTGGATGAACTGCGCAGTGCGGGCGTTTTGATTCATCAGGTACACAAAGGAGATTTTGAAATATGAAACCATATACCTTAGGAATATATGAGAAAGCAATGCCGGCAGAATTAAGCTGGAAGGAAAAGATGGAGACAGCAAAAGCTGCGGGCTATGATTTTATAGAGATCAGTATTGATGAGACAGAAGAAAAGCTGAAACGTCTTGACATGGGAAAACAAGAGCGTCTGGAACTGGTCCGTCTGATGTATGAGACGGGAATGCCAATCCGTACAATGTGCCTGAGCGGACATCGAAAATATCCGTTGGGAAGCAGCCAGCCGGAAGTTTCCGGTCGTGGTATGGAGATTATGGAGAAAGCACTTGAACTGGCAGAGGATCTCGGAATCCGTATCATTCAGCTGGCAGGGTATGATGTATATTATGAAGAGGCAGTGAAGAGACCAGAAAACGGTTTGCCAAGAATCTGAAAAAAGCAGTTGAGATGGCAGCGGCAAAGGGCATTGTCCTTGGATTCGAGACAATGGAGACTCCGTTTATGAATACCGTTCAAAAATCCATGAAATATGTAAATCTCGTTGATTCGCTGTATCTGAATGTGTATCCGGATCTCGGCAATATCACCAATGCCGCAAAGGCAGAGGGCGGAGATGTACTTAAGGATCTGGAGACCGGAAGAGGAAGGCTGGCAGCCATGCATCTGAAGGAAACAGTTCCGGGCAAGTTTCGGGAGATTCCGTTTGGAACCGGACATGTAGATTTTGAATCCAGTATCCGCAAAGCCTGGGAACTGGGCGTGCGTCGCTATGTGACGGAATTCTGGTATACAGGCAGTCCGGCGTGGAAAGAAGATATTGATTTTGCTGTGAAGATGATGACAGAGATTCTGGACAGGCAGACCGTATAATGAAAGAGAGGGAAGATCAGGTCATGAAAGTGAGTAAAAAAGTCATATCAAATCTTACAAAATGTTATTCGATTGCACCGCTTACATATCAGGGAAAGAGACATATTCTGGTAGCGGCAGAAAAGCAGGATCCATGTTATCTGTTTGATCTGGAGGGCAATCAGGAAGAGACAGTATGGGAAGGTCCGGAGGAGTCATGAGTATGGTGCAGGTTCCGGGAAGTGATGGTGTTTTTCTGGCAACGCACAAATTCTACTCTCCGAATGATTCCAAGGAGGCAAAGATCATCATTGCATCGCCGGGACCAGACGGAATCTGGGAAATCCGTACGCTGGTCGATCTTCCGCACGTACATCGGTTTGATATTGTGACAAGAAACGGTGTGAATTATCTCATCGCGTGTGCACTGAAATCCGGACATGAATATAAGGATGACTGGTCTATGCCCGGCAAGGTTTATGCGGCAGTGCTTCCGGATGATCTGAGTGGATTTGATGAGGAGCATCAGCTGAGTCTGCAGGTGATCCGGGAGAATATGCTGAAGAATCATGGATATTACAAGGTGACAGAAGATGGTGTGGAGCAGTGTCTGATTTCCTGTGACGATGGTGTATACCGTTTTACACCGCCGGAATCAGAAGAACAGGACTGGACAGTGGAAAAACTGGTGGATGAGGCAGCAAGTGATGCTGTACTAGTAGATCTGGATCAGGATGGAGAAAAGGAACTGATTTTGATCTCTCCATTCCATGGGAACATATTTATTTCTATAAAAAGATTGATGGAGACTACAAGAAGTATATACTTATGATACTGCAGATTTTGCACATGCGATCTATGGCGGGACACTGCTTGGCAAGCCGGCAGTGATCATCGGACACAGAAAAGGAGAGAGAAACCTTCTTCTCTTTACCTGGGAGCAGGAAAAAGGGGAGTATCAGGTTGAGATTCTGGATCGGGACTGCGGACCGGCCAATGTGTTCAAGTATGAACGGGGCACAGAAGAGGTTCTTATTTCTACGAACCGTGAGATCGATGAAGTTGCAATGTATACGTTTGAAAAGTAGATGGGGAGGAAATGCAAAATGCTGGAACAGTTAAAAAAAGAAGTGTATGAGGCGAATATGCTGCTTCCAAAATACGGACTTGTCACTTTTACCTGGGGAAATGTCAGCGGGATCGACCGAGAGAGCGGATTGTTTGTGATCAAGCCAAGCGGTGTAGAATATGACAAACTGACTCCGGATGATATGGTTGTGGTAGATCTGAATGGAAATAAAGTGGAGGGAAGATACAATCCGTCTTCTGATACGCCGACACATGTGTTCTTTACAACCGGTTTCCGAAGATTGGCGGAGTGGTTCATACACATTCCACATGGGCAACCAGCTGGGCACAGGCAGGAAGAGATATTCCATGTTATGGAACAACGCACGCGGACTATATTTACGGAGAGATTCCATGTGTGCGGAATCTGACAAAGGAAGAAATCGAAGAAGCATATGAGAAGAATACCGGTGTTCTGATCGCAGATGAATTTGAGAGAAAAGCAAAGGATTATCTGGCGGTGCCGGCAGTCCTCTGCAAGAATCACGGTGTATTTACATGGGGCAAGGATGCGCACGAAGCAGTTCATAATGCGGTAGTGGCAGAAGAGGTTGCAAAGATGGCGGCACGCTGTGAGATCATCAATCCGGATGTGAAGCCTGCGCCGCAGGAATTACAGGACAAGCACTATTACAGAAAACATGGTGCGAATGCCTACTACGGACAGAAATAAGAGGAAACAGATATGGTAAAAGCGTTTTTTTTCGACCTTGACGATACACTGTATGATTATACAACGGCAGATATTCTGGCAAAAGAAGCGGTACGTGAGTACTGCCTGCAGAATCTGTCGATTTCAGGAGCTGTATATGACAGGCAGCTTGCGAAAGCGTATGTTGTGGCGAGAGGAGCGGATCGGAAGAGAATGTGCGGCAGTGCATTAATCGTCTGATC
>ENA-OQLB01000971-OQLB01000971.1-human-gut-metagenome-genome-assembly--contig:-NODE-971-length-13784-cov-1.463865_pt1 | contig 13784 bp, 14 predicted proteins | sample MGYA00242656_ERZ504813 | MGnify/ENA primary metagenome ERZ504813 (study PRJEB26092, sample SAMD00036388) | human gut metagenome | host: Homo sapiens | study: EMG produced TPA metagenomics assembly of... | reverse complement strand
GACCAGGAACCCGCCAGCCCAAGATCTATGACGGAGAAGGAGCTGTGAAAGATACTGCATATGAGGTGCGTCGGGCCAGAAATCAGGGAATTTTCGTAATTGGTATTTTTGTAGGGAATGAAGAAGAGCTCTCCGTGGAAAAGAGAATCTATGGAAAAGACTTTGCCTATATTCGTAATATCAGCAATTTTTCCCGTTATGGTAGGAACTTTTTTTGCGAAGACAAATTGATATGGAATAAAAATGGAGGAATCACTATGGGTAAAATTGAATTTGCCAATTGCCAGGATGTAAGAAATCAGAAAAAGATACAGGAATTAGATTGTCCACGCTGTCATGAACCGGGAGGCATTGAAGCCTTTGTGAAAGAGGGATACTTGCAGAGGACGGAGTATGTGATAACTGTGGATATATTCTTCCAGAAGGAACAGAACTGGAGGAAGTGGAGTAAGAAGCATTTAAGGAAAGTAAAAGTCATTAAATAATCAATTACGGGTAAAGGAGTAAATGTAGAGATGAAAATAGCAGTTTGCGGAAAAGGCGGATGTGGAAAAGTACAGTAACCAGTCTTTTGGCTAAGGCTTTAGCCAGACGAGGAAAAGAAATTTTGGTAATTGATTCCGATGAATCTAATTATGGTCTGCACCGACAGCTAGGTATGAAGCTTCCCAGAGATTTTACAGACTATTTCGGTGGTAAGCAAAATGTTTTAAATGATATGATGTTATCAAAATTTACTCATCAGTTTTTTGAGGAAACCTGGACTATAGATGATATACCGGAAGATTATTATAGTCTGAAGGACGGTGTAAAACTGATGAGCAGTGGAAAAATTCACCAAGCAAATGAAGGGTGTTCTTGTGCTATGGGAACTGTTATGACTCAATTTATCCAAAATCTCAGGCTTACAGAAGACCAATTTGCGCTAATGGATATGGAGGCTGGTATTGAACACTTTGGACGTGGAATTGATAACGGTGTAGATTTGATATTGATAATTATAGATCCATCCTATGAATCCCTACAGCTTTCCAAAAAAATCGGGGAATTATCGGAAAGTATTAGAAAACCATTTTATTACGTTCTCAATAAAGTAACAAAAGAGAATCAGGAAATGATGTATGAAGCTGTATGGAATTCAAGTCGAGTCGCTGTATCTCTTAGTGCGGATACTAGTATTATGAGAGAGGGACTGATGGGGAAAGAACTATCAGAAAAACCAGATGCTATTGAAAACTTAACAGAATTTCTACTTTCTATTTAAAGAATGAGGAGATTTACTGTGGATATATGATAAAAGAAAACCAGATTATACAGATATAATTTGTAATATTACATCCACTTGACGCAAGAGAGATGCAGTGATATACTGGAACAAAAGTTATTTATAAATAACAATAAAAACCTGGGACTATATTGTGTGATTGAACAGTTACAAAGAATGTAATTCTTGTGGAGGGTATAGGATGATACAGATTGCAATTGTGGAAGATGAAGAAATTTATGTAAAACAATTAACAGAGTATATCCGAAAATATCAAACGGAAAGGGGAAGATCAATAAAGGTTACAGTATTTGGTTGATGGAGAAGATATCACTGAAAATTACAATGGCGGTTTTTGACATTATTCTGATGGATATTCAAATGCGGTTCATGGACGGTATGACAGCAGCAGAAAAAATTCGTCAAATGGATCAGAAAGTAATTATCATGTTTATTACAAATATGATTCAATATGCAGTACGTGGATATGAAGTTGATGCAATGGATTATGTAGTAAAACCAGTTGAGTATTTTTCTTTTTCGCAGAAACTGGATAAAGCAGTTGGTCGTATGCGTTCTGAGGTTAAAGAATTTCTTACGATTCCGATTGGGGAAGGAGTTGTAAAGATAGATATAGCAGATATCTATTTTATTGAGGGGCAGAGACATAATGTAATTTATCATACTTCGAGAGGAGATTACTGTTCAAGAATTACGATGAAAGAACTCGAAGAAAAACTTGCGGTACATAATTTTTTTCGATGTGCAAAGGGATATCTGGTAAATATGAATCATGTAGAGGGATTTGTTGGTTCTGATTGTGTGATCCATAATGTACATATACCTGTCAGCAGAACCAGAAAAAAAGAATTCATGAATCTGCTTCTGCAAAACCTCAATATGGAATGATTTCATGCGAAATGGAGAATACTATGTTATATCAGGATATTCCAAGAATTTATACGGCAATAGCAGAGTGGGGATCATGTCTGGTTTATCTTTATATCCTAAAAAAAGAAAACATGAAATCTGTACATTTTCTTATAGGCAGTCTTTTCATGTTGGCAATGCAGAGTATTTTTTTGACTTTGACAGGCAGCGTAACTGAAATTTTGTGGATTCCCTGTATGATGATCGCTGCAGGTATGATGTATGGATTTCTTATGGTCGGAGGAAATATGAAGCCTCTGGGAGCGGCTTATTGCTGTGCCCGTGCATTTGTTCTTGCTGAGTTTGTAGCTTCGCTGCAGTGGCAGATTGTATCTATTGTACAGGCATGGGGGAATCAAAGCATCTGGGTTGAAATTCTGATCACGATGGTTATTTTTGGAGGCTGCTTTACTATTAATATTTATTTAGAAAAAGATCTCCTGAAGCAGAATTATCTTGAACAGATGACAGTAAAGGAAGTAGCAGCGGCGGCAATCATGGCTGTTGCAATCTTTGCTTTTAGTAATCTGAGCTTTTTAAATGAAAATGCACCATTTGCGAGCAGAGAACGTGCAGATATTTTTTCTATCAGAACACTGATCGATTTTGGAGGAATTGCAATCCTGCATGCTTATCAGAGCAGGATCAGTGAGTATGTTGCCGAGAAAGAACTTTCAGTAATGAACGTGATGCTGAAAAGCCAGTATGATCAATACCGAAATTATCAGGACAGCCTGGATCTCATACAAATGAAATACCATGATCTGAAACACCAGATAACGGGACTTCGTGCGGAATCAGATGAAGAGAAACGAAAAAAATGGATTGATTCCATGGAAAAGGAAATCGCTGCTTTTGAAAATATAAGCAGAACGGGGAATCAGGTACTTGATACGATTTTGGCAGCTAAGATTTTCCATTGTCGAAAAAATCATATACAGATTACCTGTGTGGCAGATGGAAAATTATTGGATCATATGCATGTAACAGATATATGTTCTATATTTGGAAATGCTTTGGATAATGCGATTGAACATGTAATTTTGATTCCAGATCCGGAAAAAAGACTGATCCATCTGACAGTATCCGCTCAAAAAGGATTTGTGTTCATCAAGATAGAGAATTATTGTGAAGCAGAAATTTCCAAAAATGAAGAAGATCTGATTACAAACAACAAAAAAAGACAGTAAAACCATGGTTTTGGATTGAAGAGTATTCGTAAAGCTGTAGAAAAATATGATGGTTCTGTAGTATTTGGAGTACAGCAGAACTGGTTTGAATTAAAGATTCTTTTACCCAGAGTATTGTAATGCTCTGGGTATTTTTGTATTTTGTGCCATATTTGCTGCATCTTGTGCCAAAAACGGCACGAAATAATGACCATGTTATAGTAATGCCAACAGGAAATGATACCTGAAAAAGACAAGAGAGTCAAAGGAGGAAAAAGAGAATGATCAGTGTTGAAATGGAAGATGTTCTGGCGGTATTACAATTATGCAAACCGTATATTATCGGTATTATTGCTGCACTTGTAATTGGAATCGTAATTATGATCGCATGCCGCAGGATGTCCAGGGGCAAAAAATTTCTGATAAGAGGAGAAGCTGCGATTGCAATGGTTCTTGCAGTTGTTGTCTGCGTGAATATGATCTGTTTTGGACCAATGTCTACGTTGATTGGACTGGCAACGGGAAATGGAACTTTAAGCGATGAAACAAATGAAGAAGCTGCGGAAGTAGCAGAAGAAATTATGGAAGACGGAATTGTTCTTCTGAAGAATGAAAGCCTGCTTCCTTTAAATGAAACAAAAAAACTGAATATTTTTGGCTGGGAATCTATTAATCCGGCTTACGGAGGAGCTGGTTCCGGTGGAATTAATGATCTGTATGATATTGTCAGTCTGAATCAGGGACTTGAAAATGCCGGATTTTCTATTAACCAGGAACTGGTTGATTTTTATAACAATTATGGTGCAGATAATCCGGAAATGTCTATCCAGAAACAGAGCTGGACATTACCGGAGCCACCTGTAGATACTTACGATGATGAGCTTATTAAAAGTGCGAAAGAGTATTCTGATGTGGCAGTTGTGGTTCTTTCCAGAAAAGCGGGTGAAGGTCATAATGATATTCCTATGGATGTAAGAAAAGCAGCATATGATAATAATTCAGATGAATATGATGATTTTCCTGAGGGAGAGCATTATTTACAGCTTTCACAAACTGAGAGAGATATGGTGGATATGGTTTGCTCAAATTTTGATAATGTGATTGTGGTTTATAATGGAGCAAATCAGTTTGAACTTGGTTTCGCAGATGAATATCCTCAGATTAAATCTGTTGTATGGTGCCCCGGAACGGGAAATGTGGGATTTAATGCACTTGGTAAAGTATTTTCAGGTGAAGTCAATCCTTCCGGAAAAACACCGGATACATTTATTTATGATATGACGACAGCTCCGTGGTGGAATAATGCAGAAAAAACGGAGTATACAAATCTGGCAGATATGGCCGTTGAAGGAATGAACGCAGGAACTGCGCAGGTGTATGCTCCGGCATTTACCAATTATGTGGAAGGTATTTATGTAGGATACAAGTACTATGAAACAGCTGCACAGGAAGGTGCGATTGATTACGATAAGACTGTACAGTATCCATTTGGATATGGTCTGAGTTATACGGAATTTGAACAGAAAATGGGTGAACTGGAGGAAAAAGACGGACAGATTTCTGTAGATGTAGAAGTAACCAACACAGGAGATGTTGCCGGAAAAGATGTAGTAGAAGTGTATTATAAACCGCCATATACAAATGGGGGAATTGAGAAATCTTCTGCAAATCTGATCGAGTTTGCAAAAACAGAATCTGCTTCAGCCGGGAGAATCTCAGACTGTTACAGTTACATTCAGTATAGAAGATATGGCCTCTTATGATGAGAATAATGCAAAAGCATATGTTCTTGAAAAAGGCGATTACGTGATCTCTATTAACAGTGATTCACACACTGTGCTGGATCAGAAAACTTATACTGCAGATAAAGATGTAGTATATAAGGGAGAAAATAAAAGAGCATCAGATGATACTGCAGCAACAAATGTATTTGAAGATGCAAAAGGAGATATAACATATCTGTCACGTGCGGATCATTTTGCAAATTATGAAGAGGCTACAGCAGCACCGGCATCTGCAGAGCTGGGTGAGCCATATGTTTCTGAATATCATCTGAACAGCAACTTTGATAAGACTACATATCTCAATGATGAGGATGTAATGCCGACAACGGGAGCAGATAATGGACTTACATTAGCTGATATGCGTGATGCTGATTATGACGATCCTCGTTGGGAAAAACTTCTGGATCAGCTTACTGTTGACGAAATGGCAAATATGATTGCAATGGCTGGTTATCAGACAGCAGCCATGGATTCTGTGGGAAAAGTGGCTACACTTGATTTCGATGGACCAGCAGCAATTAATAACAACTTTACAGGAGTTGGTTCTATTGGATTTCCAATTGAAGTTGTGGTTGCTTCCACATGGAATAAAGAACTTGCACAGGCCTGGGTGAATGCATGGGCAAGATCAGTCAGGAAATGGGTGCAGAGGCTGGTATGCACCAGGTATGAATACTCATAGAACCGCATTTGGAGCAAGAAACTATGAATACTTCTCAGAAGACGGAGTTCTTGCAGGAAATATGGGAGCAAAAGCAGTAGAAGGTGCAAGGAAATATGGAGTTTATTCTTATATCAAACATTTGCTCTGTATGAGGGAAACGCAAAGATGGTAAGTGTCTGGTCAAATGAGCAGGCGATTCGGGAAATCTATCTGAAACCATTTGAAATTTCTGTAAAACAGGGCGGAGCAAATGCGGTTATGGTTTCCTGGAGCTTCCTTGGAGATAAATGGACTGGAGAATGCAGTAACCTTATGAATACAGTTCTCAGAGAGGAATGGGGATTCAGGGGAATGGCACTTACAGACTTCTTCCGAAACAATGGTCATGGATTTATGAATGCAGATGCAGCTTTGGCGAATGGAGTAGATGTAATGTTGTCCACATTCAACGGAGAAGAGAATAATGTAGCCAATCCGGAGCATCCGACATCTGTACTTCAGATGAGAAATGCCTGCAAAAATGTCATGTATACAGTTGTAAGCAGCTGGCTTATGACGGAGAACACGAAGAAACAGGTATGGAAAACTGGAAAAAAGCAGGAATTGGTATCGACATTGTAATAGCACTTTTCATGGCAGGAATGGAAGTACTGGTAATCAGAGGATATAAGAAAAGAAAGAATGCTGAATAAAGATGAAAGTGGGATGGAAAACAGTTATGAAACAGCAAAAATTGGTTGAAAAGATGACAATAGAAGAAAAGGCAGCGATACTCAGTGGAAAAACTGTCTGGCAGACAGAGAAATTGACAGGCTTTCCATCCGTCCATCTTTCTCTCAGATGGACCGCATGGAATCAGAAAACAGGCAGGAGCAGGAGACCATCTGGGACTGAATGCATCCTTGAATCAACTTGTTTTCCCACAGCAGCGAGATTGCAAACAGCTGGAATCAGGATCTGGGGGAAGAGATTGGACAGGCTCTTGGAGAGGAAGCAGCAAGTATGGATGTAAATATCCTGCTTGGTCCGGGATTAAATATTAAAAGAAGCCCATTATGTGGAAGAAATTTTGAATATTTTTCAGAAGATCCATATCTTTCCGGGAAGATGGCAGCGTCATATATTCGTGGAATACAGAGTAAAGGCGTTTATGCCTGCCCGAAGCATCTGGCGGTTAACAGTCAGGAACTTCGGAGAATGGCAATGGACGCAGTTGTTGACGAACGGACATTAAGAGAAATTTATTTGACCGGTTTTGAGATAGCTGTTAAAGAAGGACACGCAAAAGCAATCATGAGCAGTTACAACCAGATTAATGGGATTTATGCTAATGAGGACAAACATCTTTTGACAGATATCTTGCGCAAAGAATGGGGATTTGATGGAATTGTAGTAACAGACTGGGGCGGAAGCAATGACCATGTGAAAGGTGTTGCTGCCGGCTCAAATCTGGAGATGCCGTCCTGTGGGTACGATTCTGCAAGAGAAGTGATTGCTGCTGTCCAAAATGGAAAGCTGAAGGAAGCAGATTTGGATGAAAGAGTTGGAGAACTGGTGGATGCAGTGATGGAACTGACATCAGGGAAGAAGCTTTCAGATAAAAACTTTGACAGAAATGCACATCATCAACTGGCAAGGAAAGCAGCAGCAGAAAGCATGATTCTTCTGAAAAATGAAAAACAGATTCTTCCGCTGGATACAAAAAAATCCATCGCTGTTATTGGAGATTTTGCTTTTTCACCCAGATATCAGGGGGCAGGATCTTCTATGGTCAATCCAACAAAAGTAGAAGATATATCATCGATTTTGCAGCAATATGATCTGAATATTCTGGGAATGACAAGAGGCTATCATAGAAATGGAGATGTAGATGAGAATGATAGAAAGTTTGCATTAAATTTGGCTATGAATGCGGATATTGTGATTTTCTGCTTTGGTCTTGATGAGATCAGTGAATCAGAAGGACTGGACAGAACCCATATGCGTATTCCGCAGGATCAGATCGATCTTCTGCAGGATATCAGTAAAGTGAATGAAAATATTATTGGAATACTGAGTGCAGGATCTGCGATAGAAATGCCATGGCACACCTGTTGTAAAGCGATTTTGCATGGCTATCTGAATGGACAGGCAGGCGCTTCTGCAACATTGGATATTCTGACCGGAAAGGTGAATCCATCAGGAAGACTGGCAGAAACATATCCCATCTCTTATGAACAGACACCGGCATTCCGATATTATCCAAGCAATGAGAAAACATCGGAATACCGCGAGAGTGTTTATGTGGGATATCGCTATTATGATACTTCAAAAGTCCGGGTGCAATATCCATTTGGCTTTGGGCTTTCCTATACGGAATTTACATATTCTGATCTTATCATAGAAGAGGATGGAATCAAAGTTTCGGTTACCAATACAGGTGACAGAGACGGAGCTGAGGTTGTTCAGATGTATGTAGGACTTCCTAATGCAATCGTATTCCGACCGGAAAAAGAACTGAAAGGTTTTGCAAAAGTTTATCTAAAGGCAGGAGAAAGCAGACAGCTCAGGATTCCGTTTGATGATAAGACATTCCGTTATTGGAATATAAAAACGGGACAGTGGGAAATAGAAACAGGAACTTATCAGATTATGGTAGGAGCCAGTGTTGCAGATATTCGTTTAACAGGTATGACTGAGAGAACAGGAAATAGTAAAGGGTATCCGTATAATCCGGCAAAAATGCCTTACTATTATACAGGAATCGTGCAGAAAATATCAGATGAGGAATTTCGTGAACTTCTTGGCCATGAGATACCGAACAGAAGATGGAGTGGAAATCTGGAAATCAATGATGCAATTTGTCAGATGTATTATGCAAAAAGCCGACTTGCAAGACTGATATATAGATGTCTCACAAAAATGAAAAAGAAGAGTGAGGCACAGGGAAAGCCAGATCTGAATATTCTTTTTATTTACAATATGCCGTTCCGGGGGATTGCCAAGATGACCGGCGGGGCAGTCAGTATGGAAATGGTATATGGAATTGTCGATGCTGTGAATGGCCACTTTATGCTTGGGGGTAAAAAAAATAATTGGCGGATATTTCAGAAACAGAAGAAATAATAAGAAATATGAAAAATTATTAAAAGGAGCCGGAGGGAAGTGCAGATGAATCGTATAAAAATATATGGAAATGTTTTGAAGAGAAACATTCTGCTATTGCAAAATGGCTTTATCAGATATTCTATTTTGTTATATTCAGTATGGGCGTGACAGTATTCCAGTATCTTGTATTTACATTTTTACCAGGGATTTTGGGAATTGGTCTGGCTGGTACAGAATTTATGTGGCCAAAGGTTTCCATGAATCTGTTTGGAGTAAAATTTACATGGAGTTTGCTGGGGTATAATGTATTGCGTGATGCAACGGGGAATATACTGATCGGTGGTGGACTTGGCTATTTTATCAGTTATGAATTGGGTCATTTCTTGCACAGTGTATCAATTTTCCACTTCAGAGAAATATTACTTTTAAAAGCCATGGAAATCCTGTATATCAGGCAATCTGGTATTTTATAGCATGGGTGGTAATTTCACTGATTTGTAATGGATTTAATAATCTGTGGATGCCAGTTGCATCTGCATATGTGGCACCGGCAGTCTATAACATGCTTGTGACAATTATTACAGGTGGAGTTTCCATGGTGATTTTTTTCTTTGTGTTTAAAATTATTTTCCCAGAGGGGAAGGCTGAATAGAAGAAAATAGCAAGATGTTAGAAACTGGTAGTCAATCGGATATGATTTGGAACATCATAAAATCAACAAGGATAAAGGTAAAAAAATATGAAATAAAAGACAAAAAATTCTGATTGTAGATGATTCAAAACCGGTGTTTATGAAAGAGGATCTACTTCCCGTTATGGGAGATAATCAAATGATCCAGGATCTGCCCTCGGCATTTATCCGGGTTTTGGAGGAACAGAACGCATGGAAAAAATAATGGAAAAGAATATTCTGATCCGGGATATAGAAACAAAAAATATCATGACTAAATCCAGTCTTCCGGTAGGGGGATATTCTGTCAATCCTTATGTAGGATGTACCCACGGCTGCAAATACTGCTATGCCTCTTTTATGAAACGGTTCACCGGGCATACCGAATCGTGGGGAACATTTCTGGATATAAAACACTGGCCGGCAATTAAAAACCCGAGAAAATATAAAGGCCAACGGGTAGTGATTGGTTCCGTGACAGATGGGTATCTGCCCCAGGAAAAGGAGATAAGAAATACCCGCAGGATTTTAGAACAGTTAAAAAATAGCGGTGCAGAAATCCTTATCTGTACGAAATCGGATCTTGTACTCCGGGATATTGACTTGCTAAAAGAAATGGGAAAAGTCACTGTCTCATGGTCGATCAACACATTAGATGAAAAATTTCAGGCAGACATGGATCAAGCTGTCAGCATCAGCCGCAGACTTGAGGCAATGAAGCAGGTATACGAAGCCGGAATACGCACGGTTTGTTTCATTTCCCCAGTATTTCCGGGCATCACAGATTTTGAAAAGATTTTTGAACGTGTGAAAGATCAGTGTGACTGGTATGGTTAGAAAATCTAAATCTCCGCGGTGGTTTCAAACAGGAGATCCTGGATTATATTCAGAAATGTTATCCCCACCTTGTTACCCTGTATGATGAAATCTATCGCAAGGGAGATCGAAGTTATTTTCGGGCATTGGAAAACCAGGCAGCACAGAATGTCCCAAAAATACGACTGTCCTTTTGTAGACAACGAACTGCCTTATGGCCGCGCAGAGCCAGCCATCCTGTAATCGTGGACTATTTCTATCATGAAGAAGTACGGGGATCGGAAAATACAGGGCGGCGCAAAAAATGATTGAATAAGTTGAGATGTAAAAGAGGTGCCTCAAGAGACTGAAACAACTCATAGTTTTCCATGAATGTTACAGTCTCTTTATTATTATCAGTATACTCCACACTCTGGTTGGTATCAATATCAAGATGAAGCAAAGGCTTTTCTCCCTCCACTGCCCGGTATATATCCAGCATAGGTAATTTCATCTGCAGGTTTGGTAAGACAGGCGTTTGCCTGGCCTTGGGTATTGGAGATAAGGCTTGCATTTTTCAGCACGGCCATCAGCTGCCGGATATAGGCAGGATTTGTTTTTACACTTTTTGCAATCTGGGCACTGGTCAGATGCTCTTTTTCTTCTTGTAATTTATATTTTAACATGGTACAATTTTGATGTAATTTTAATAATAACAATAAAAGAAAGGAAAGTCAACATGCAGCCAATGAAAAATATTGTTTTTGAAAATGCATATCAAAAAAATGCCCGGACCTTATTAGATAAACTTAATTCTGCTGAAGCCATTCTGGTAGGAGCAGCAGCCGGCATGTCCGCTTCCTGTGGCTATAATTTTTTCTATCAGAATGATGCGATATTTCAGAAATATCTGGGGATTTCCATAAAAAATATGGATTTACCGGAGCCTTTAACGGATTTTACTATCATTATCCTTCCCCGGAAGCTCATTGGGCATTTCTTGTACGTATGGGCTATATGGAATATGAGTGTCCTACAGGACAGCCTTACTACGATCTCATGGAACTCCTTGAGGGTAAAAACTATCATATTATGACCACCAATCAGGACTTCCAGTTTACCCGTGTGGTGTCCGAAGAAAAATTAAGCGCCATCCAGGGTGATTTCCGCTATTATCAGTGCAGTCGCCGATGTCATGACCAGATTTATTACAACAAGGATATGTCTATGCCATGAATGCAGCTATTGACGAGAATCTGTGTATCCCCGCCAAAATGATCCCCCGCTGTCCAAAATGCGGAGCCAGATGGAGCCTGGTACGGGGATATACATTTCTGGAAGGTGCCAAGTATAAAGACGAATACCGGAAGATCAACGAATTTCTGGAAAAGAATAAAGAGAAGAAGATCCTTTTTCTGGAGTTGGGCGTAGGACGAATGACCCCTATGTTTATCCAGGAACCTTTCTGGAATCTCACATACTCCCTGCCTAAGGCGTTTTACATTACCATTAATCCAAAGGACGCCATTCTTCCCAGAGAAATAGAACAGAAGGGGCTGGCTATCAAAGAAGACATTGCCTGGTGCTGCAGGAGGCAGTGAGGGTAAAGAAAGAGGAAAACAAGGAGCATGGAGAAGCATAGTCACAAGGACATCCCTGGAACAGCAATGGGCCTACTATACAAAATATATTTACAGTATGTGGCATCTGCCTACAGGTCAGCTATATCTGGCTCTTAAGGCTGTACTTGCCGGAAAAGATTAGAGAGATGACACCGGGGGTGATCAGACTGCCTTTCTGGGACATGACGGCCCGTAACAGCCAGGTGTTTTACGTCTGTCTGAACCAGGAAGCCTCTTCTGCTCCGGAACATTGAAAAAAGGGAGAAGTCTTTACCTGCAAGGCAATCTGGCAGATATATTAAAAGAACTTCGGATACAGTTGGAAAAGGAGAAATAACATTATGGAAGAAAACTTCAGAAATATTTATAAAGCTATCCAGGAAGCAGACGCTCTTCTCATCGGCGCCAGTAATGGATTATCTATTTCAGAAGGATACAATATTTTTGCAGATGATCACTGGTTTCAGAAAGATTTCGGAGATTTCCGCAGCAGATACGGGATCAGAAACATACTGCAGGGATTATTCTTTCAGTATCCTACAGAAGAATCTAAATGGGCATTTTTCAGCAGACTGATCAGCCGGAAATGTTATCTGGAACAGCCCGGTCCTGTAATGGAGAATCTGTATCGTCTGGTTGGTTCCAAAGATTATTTTATTGTGACCTCCAATGGCGAGGACCATTTCGTGCCTGTAGGATTTGACAGGGATAAAGTCTTTGAGATGGAAGGCCGTCTCACCCAGTCCCGGTGCCAGAATGGATGCGGAACAGATCCTTACGAAAACCAGAATGAAATTCTCAAAATGGCGAAAGCTGAAAAAAACGGACAGATCCCCTCAGAACTGGTCCCCTGCTGTTCCTGCTGTGGAGGGCCAGTTACGGTCAATATGGCAAACAGCAATGCATTCTTCCAGACCGAACAGTTCCAAAAGAAAATGCAAGACTATCAGAACTTTATTAAGAAATATCATGGTAAAAGACTAGCGATCCTGGAATTGGGCGTGGGATGGCGAAACCGTATGATCAAAGAGCCTTTCATGAGCTTGCTGCCTCTGAACCTGAAGCAGTTATATCACCTTCAATAAAGGAGAAGTCTATATTCCTTCAGCAATTGCCGGAAAGTCGATCGGGGTAGATGGAGATATTGGGGAAGCGCTGAAAGAAATATGTCTGGCAAGAGAGAACCTATAGGGTTGTTTATATATTTCTATTTAGACAATTAATTTTTCTGAATGGACAATGCAAAAAAGGCACTGAAAACCGTAGAAATATTGGATTTTCAGTGCCTTTTCTATTAGTTAAAGAGAAAAAATATAATAAATTTAAGTTTTGCTAAGTTTCGCTAAATTCTATTCGTTTGAGCATCGCCATTGCTTTGAAGGTTCACGTTTTCCACAATCATCACAAGTCTGCGGCCAGTTGATTTTCCATTCAAAATATTCATCTCTGGTAATTTTACCAGATTTCAGTTCTTCTTTTCTAAGAGTCCATTCTTTCAAAAAATCATTAAGAATCCCATAATTAAACCACATGCCAACAGGTGGATGAGCAGGCCAACTATCGGAATTGTGGTAGAGTCTAGAGGTATCGTCACTGGAATTTGATTTTTCGCCTGGATAAGTTTCTAGTTGAAAAAGATTGATCATGCCGGGATTAAATTCATCAATCCAGAACAAAATTTCCATCAGTCAGAAGCATTCATCCAAATATATTTTTTCCAAGACTTTTGTCGATAAAAATGTTGGTCAAATTACAGAAAATCAATGAGCGAAGAGAAGTGAAAAAATCCCTGTGAAGTA
>ENA-OQLB01000970-OQLB01000970.1-human-gut-metagenome-genome-assembly--contig:-NODE-970-length-13799-cov-2.299078_pt1 | contig 13799 bp, 18 predicted proteins | sample MGYA00242656_ERZ504813 | MGnify/ENA primary metagenome ERZ504813 (study PRJEB26092, sample SAMD00036388) | human gut metagenome | host: Homo sapiens | study: EMG produced TPA metagenomics assembly of... | reverse complement strand
CCCGCACCGACTGCGTGTGCTAACAGCGTATTACCGCCGTACAGAATGTGTGCAACCGCATTTTTCTGATGTTCACGGAGTTCGATTTCCGGGTTCATACCGTTGAAAACAATATGACTTCCGTCGTACTCACGGGGTCTTATGCTATTGAACTTTTCGTTATACATCTTCGTGAGTTTTTCTCGGCGGGCAGGGTCAGCCATATCCAGTCCTGAAAGCCCTGCTTTATGAGTTCCTGCTTTGCCTGTGCGATTGCCGTCTCTTTTTTATTGAGAACGGCTTTCTTTCTGCCTTCCTCATCTTCGATATAGTCAAAGATTCGGACATCTTTCAGGTTCAGTGTTTCCTCAATTATCTTATATGCGTTGATGCGGGAAGTACCGTATGTGCTGTACGCTTTTACATTGGAACGGTCGTAGCTCTTTCCCTCAATGTTCCATTCGCCGGTAAACTGAGAGTAGTGAACCTTGATATTCCATTGTGCATAGCGTGGGGTGTCGAGAAACTCAAACATAAACTGTTGGAATATTTCGGGCGGTATCCAAGTCGCACCGAGCCTTACGGAAATCTCGCTTGCCGTCAAATCCTTTGGCTGCACCTTTTCAAGTGCCTGCACATTGACGGTGTAATCTTCGGGATACAGTGCCGCAGACCTTTTGGCTGTCGCCAGCTTCTCACGAACATTGCCCGACAGATATTCGTCTGCCATCAGATACTTCGGCTCATAGGAATTACCGTACTCATAAAGGGGATTTAAGAAGATTACACCCTTTAAGTCAGCGAATAATTCCTCCTCACTTTTGCCGGACAACTCCATCATATATTCCATATCAATGGCTGCTTTTTCGCCATAGAGACAGCGAGAGCCTCGTCTGCGGTGTCAACCTCCGTTACCGGCTTGTGCGGTTTAATCGTCCTTTTGAAGAACATATCCGCCTTGCTTCCAGTTCGCCATCTTCATTGATAACCTCAAGAGCGGAGAGCAGAGCATAGGAGCTGTCGTCGGAAAAGGCAGAAGTATTGGCACGGCTGTTAATCAGTCCGTACTTCTTTGTAAAGCTGTCATACAGTGTGTTCAGCTTATCCTGTGCCTGTTTGATTTCGCTGTCCGGGTAATCCTCGGTTTGCAGTTCAATCAAGTTACGGACGCAATCTCTTATCCCAATCATACCCTTAATGCGGTTCTCAGCGGTTGCAGATACCTCCACCGGGGACATACGGGAGTTCTCACGGAAATAGATTTTATCGTCTAAAACAGTGTAAGAGAAGTTCCTTACCATAGGGTCTGCCGGGATAGAATTATCTTCTTCCTCCAGTTCGTCGGCAACCTCGTATTCGGAGATTTCTCCGTGAATGTTTGAGACTGCTTCGTTCAAAAGCTCCGAAAGGTCGGCATTTTCAAACGGTTCACAGGTTGCTTCCGGTCCGAAGCGACCGCTTACCATTTTCATTTCGCCGAGTATCATTTCCGGGTGCTGAACAAAATATGAGTTCATCCTTATACCGTTTTCGTCGGTGTCAAGATGAACCCAATCCGGCTCAATATCTATGAGTCTGTCTCGCTTTTGCAGAAACAGAATATCGGATACGACCTCTGTCCCGGCATTACCTTTGAAGGTGTCGTTCGGAAGTCTGATTGCTCCGAGAAGCTCCGCCCTCTGTGCGATATATTTACGCACATTGGAGTTTTCCTTGTCCATAGTTCCTTTGCTTGTCACAAGAGCCATCACACCGCCGGGGCGTAACTTATCAAGCGATTTTGCAAAGAAATAATCGTGGATTAAGAAATTGTACTTGTCGTATCGTTTATCGGAGACTTTGAAATCTCCGAAAGGCACATTGCCGATAATGCCGTCAAAGAAGCTGTCGGGGACATTTACTTCCTCAAAGCCCTGTGCCGCAATGGAAGATTTCTGATAAAGCTGCTGAGCGATACCGGCTGAAATGGTATCAAGCTCAACACCGTAAACCTTTGCGTTTTCCATTGACTTGGGCAGCATACCGATGAAATTACCGATACCGCAGGACGGCTCAAGCAGGTTGCCCTCCTGAAATCCATCTGTTCCAACACCTTGTAAATGGCGGTAGATACTTCGGGCGGAGTGTAAAATGCAGTCAGTGTGCTTTCTCTTGCCGACGCATATTCCTCCGGCGTCAGGATGTTTTTCAGCATTGCATACTCTGTATGCCAAGCTCCTGCTCGTTCGTCGAAGCTTCGGGAATACCGCCCCAACCGACATATCTCGACAAGATTTTCTGCTCGTCAGGTGTTGCAAAACGGTTTTCGTTTTGACAATCTCTCAGGACTTTTATTGCTGCATAGTTTCGGTGGAAGCGTTCTTTCTTGTTCACTTCTTCAACCTGATTATTGGCAAGGTCAAAGTTGTGTCGTTCGGACATAGGAATATCCGGGTGGAGGTCAAAGCTCTTTACTTTTGACTTTTTCTTTTGCTCCCAAGCGGGGACAATCGGTTCAGGCTCTTTGTCGTAACCGTTGCCGATACGAACACCCTCGTTATACATTTCCTCATCGCTGTCAAAACCGTTTTGAGTAGCAACGATTTCTCTGTAATCCTCAATCGGTACATTCCCGATATTTGTTGCCACCATATCAGCTCTTTCAGTGTTTTCAATAAGAGCTTCCATTGTGGCAGAGGTACAGTCGGTCAAATCCGGTGTCCTGTGAAATTCTCGGTCTGCGTCCACAAACCATTCCGTACCTACATCGGCAAGCTCCTGATTTGCAATGCTACCGAGATAATCAAAGAAATCCTCTGCCGAGTCATACTCCGTGCGACTTGCTGTATCTCGTCAAAAGAAAGAGTATTTGTAACATACTGACCTCCGGCATTGCTGTCGGGGTTATAGTACATCCAAGTTACACTTTCATTGTCCCGGTCAATAAAGAAGGCGTCGTCATAACCGGTTTTCGGACTGAAATCCGGTACGGTTTCAGTATCGTTTTGAGCTTTATTTTCGCCTGTAACGGTTTTTTCTTCCGCCGGTAATACACTGACCTTCAAGTGGTCGTTCATCGGATTTTCACGCACTTTGCGGTCAATTCTTCCCTTGAAGTTCCTTGTTGAATAAGGGCATATCGAAGTCATAGAGCATTACACGGTTTTCATCAAAGGACAAAATCTCATACTGAGAAGCCCCAATATACACGCTGTCGCCGAGATGATATTCATACTGCGCTTCCGGCTCGTCCTCTTTGTTTTCAGGTTCAGGCGGTGCGGTAGAAAGTATCTCACGGTTTTTCTCTGCTCTGCAAGCTCGGCTCGCCGTTCTTCCTGCTTTTCAAGCCATTCAGGGTACTTTTCTTTTTCCTTTGGGTTTAGGTATCTGTCCATACGGATAAGGTCTCCGATACGCTTTTCCACCTGAGACCAAGAAAGAGTAATGTGCGGCTTGTCGCTTCCGATACCTTTTGAAATTGTGATACCTTTTCCGTCGTGCTGTTCGTCAATGCCTGCACCGATGATGACCGGATAAGAGCCGCCCCAACCGTATTCGTTTTTCAAGAAGTCGGCGTTCTCTTTTGCGGAAATGCTCTTTTCAAACTGCTCATAGATACGCATTTTACCCTCGGAAACTCCGCTTCCACGGGTCAATACAGCGTCTATGATTTCCTGAGAAAAAGTAAAGGCAGAGGTTTTTTGTTCCTCTGCCTGATTTCCCATAATGAGAGTCAACTGACCGTCCATAGACGGAATCGGTTTCATTGTATCGGTCAATTCTCCCAAAAGTCTCATTGCTTCAAAATGCTGTGCGATAACGCCCCAGTCGTAGAAACTCTGAGCGGTTCTGTTTTCGTATTCACCCTCCCACAAGTGGAGGACATTCTGAAATGTTTTGTATCCCACAAGCCTGCCGTCGTTTAAGGTAAGCCGGGTGTAGTCGTTATTGAAGATACCCTTGATATATTCGGTACGGGTCGCATTGTCCGTATTTCTCTCATAGAAGTCTTTGATTTCTTCCTTTGAAGCGGACAAATGCGGGGTAGTACCGAGTATCTCTCGGATAGTATCATCGCCACCGAAAAACGGCAGGCTCTTGTCCTCGTGGTTTCTGTCGTAATACTCTAAGCGAATATTACCTGATTCTTCACGATTTCCTGTGCCGAGTTCCTGATGTTGTTCATCAGGCGAACCCACTTCATCATATCTTCCGCTTTCATCTGCTCCGTCAGCCCGGCTTTCTGTGCCATCTGCTTCACGAGAGTTTCCTCCAGTTCGCTGGCTCTCTGCTGAACCTCCGCCAAGTGACTGTTCAGAATCCCTTTCGTCAGAAGATTGTAATACAGGATTTTGTGATGTTCCTTCAGATAAGTTCTCCTCATCTGCGACCATCTGCCGAGAGTCACTTCCGTCTGCTCCGGCAGTTTCAGGTTCGGAAGATTGTAATCTCCCACCATCGTGTATGTGATTTCGCTCATCGCTTTGACTCCTTTCGTCTTTGATGTCTTTATTGTATTCGGATTGCTCCTGTTCATCAATTATGCGATTTTCCTTGCTGAGCGTGCTGATTGTTCTGCTGACAGGGAGCAACGCCATTTCTGCAATGTCGCTTGTAGCAATACCCACCGCATTGAGAACTTCCTGTGAATTAAAACTTGAAATACCGGCAAAGTCATCGGGAGAATAGACCTTGTCTGCGTTCAGTCCCAATCGTGCCATAACCATATATGATACGCTGTTTCTGACAAGCTCCAAATACAAGGCATTTGCTTCGTCGGCAGACAAATACTCAATATCGCTTCCTGCACCCAAACTCATAAAGTCGGAGATATAGTCTGCGATGTTATCCTCAACGGCATTGGCAATGCTCTCTTTGACGACATTTTCAATACTCGTTGTATCGTTTACCGCACCGAAAGTATTTTCAAGTGTTTCAATAACTTCTGCTTCATATTCGGGTCTCATCTCCCAAATCGGAACAGGGCGGGAATGCGACTTTCGTGGGTGTCCGATATATCAAAGTAATGAATCAGCCTTTGACGGCTTCTGTCTGTGTCCTCAAATACGGCAATACCCTTTGCTCCTCGGTTTACCCAGCGACCGAAAGTACCGTTCCATCGTTCGATTTCAAGCACGGCTGTTGCGTCGGGTCTTTGGGCATAAATGAGAAGCTGTTCATCAAATCGGAGCCTGAAATTTCTGCCTGCTGTTTTCAGAAACGATTGCCAGTTTACCGGATTGTCTGTAACTGCAAAACAGGTTCTTTCATACAGCTCTGAAATCAGGTCAAATTTTCTTGCCACCTCGTCTGCACCTCCTTATCGTGTTTTTTCTTTGTCCTTTGCGGATTTCGTGTTTTCTTTTGCGGCTGGTTCTACGGTATGACCGTTTCTCTCGCAAAGCTCGGCAAATTCGCAGATATGGTAGAGATTTGTGCCGACCTCCAAATGGTAGTCGTCGATATATCTGCAAGTTCTCTCCATTGTTTTGCCGTCGCCGAGCTTGATTGAGATTTTTTCTCCGTCCGCAATGCGAAACTGCTCCTGATAGTGCGGTTGATAAATCGGATACCTCGCTCAGCGTTTTTCAAGTGGGCATTTAGCCACTCTTTCTGATAGCAATAGCAGTACAGATTGTACTCGCCCCTGTTGGGGTTAAATCTCATAAGATAGCTGTACTTTCCCGTATCAAGACGGATGCCGTAGTGGTTGCAGTCATCATTAAAGGAGCTGTCGGGAGTGGAATAACAGTAAGAGGACATAGCCTTTCTGCCGGACAAAACATCGCCGTCACGCAATCCGTTTATGACTTCATCAAATTCAGCCTTAAATTCATCGGTTTTCAAGTCTTTTCTGAAATCGTTCCAAGTCGTCCAAAACTCGTTCCCGTTAGAACCGAAGTCGGCTCTCAAATATCCGATAAGACCGGTCTGCATAGAGAGCTGCTGACTTTGGCTGAAGGTGTATTTACGCTCTGCTTCGGTCAATACTCTGTAATCCATTTTCATCACCTCGCTTGTTCGTTTGTTTGTCTTTGCTTTGGAATAGGAAAACCATAAACTCCGGCAATGTCATCGCCGAGCCTTTTGGTAACTCGTGTGATGTCGGCTCTTGTGGCTTTTCCGTTATAGATTTTATCTTGCAGATTTTCAATCTGCGTATCGGTAACACCGTCTTTGAATACACGGTAAAGATAATGGTTTGTACCGTCGTGATGAACGGCGTCGGCACGAAGGTCGCCGTACTTATCCACATACCATTCGTTGTAATCGGTATCGGAATAAAGGCAGTCCTTAATGTTGCCGGAATCAATCATCTTGTAGCCCGACACTCTGCCGTTCCATCTGCCGAGGTCGCGATAACAATAATCGGCTGTGAAAGCTGAATATTGAGATTTACTCGTTCATCATAAAGATTTTCGGCATTGGATTTTACCATAATGTCGTAAAGCTCATCATCGGAATATCCGGGATACAGTTCCTCCAAAGACTCTCGCCAATCATCAAGGTCAAGGCTAATGTCGCTCCAAATGATATGGCGGTCATTCTGTTCCTGCCTGCTCATCAGTGCCACCTCCCAAATAAGAGAACAGCTTATTGGCTTTGGTCTGCTTCTGAAACTCGATAATCAGACTCATATCCGGAATAGTGATACCCGGAATTTTCAAAATGCTCTCCATGTCGAGCTGCTGCAATTTCTTTTCGGTATTGCAGCCTGCGTCAAACAGTTTCGTCAGAAGCTTTGTCTTTTGCTGAAAAGTGAAATTTTCCTTCATTGCTTTGTCCTCCTTATCGTTCTTTGTCTTTATTTCGCTTCTTGTTTGAAAGCTCTTGTGCCTTTTCCTTTGCCCATTCAGGCAGACGCTCAGGCTTTATTTCGCCCATAACATCCATTCTTTCATATCGGGTTGATTTGCCGGTGTGAAGATTGGTACAAAACACGGCACTTCCACGGCTGTTTGCCGACGCACCGAAACCACCTGTAACATAGTAGAGCTGTCTGTCGGCTCTCTGAAATTCAGGCTTTAATACCTTGGGGTCAATGGCTATGATTTTGCCGTTGATGTCTTTGGAATAGTGGTCGGGGATACAGTCGGCTTCTGTTATGAGTGTGATTGGAATATCCAGTTTTTCGACCTGTTCCTTGAAAAGCTCCGCTTCATTTGCCACACGGCTTCCGAAAAGGTGTACGATTTCGATATAGTCATCGCTTACCATACATTCCGAACACAGTTCAAACAGGTCGTTTCGCTCTGCAAAGCCGCACATAAATTTATCGCCGTTTGTACTTTGCTCATTGGAAGCCAAGATAACTTCCTTTTCGCCCACATTGACCGAGCAAAGAACAGTGTATTCACCGATTTTTCTTTTTCCCTCGTTCATATCCACACCTCAGCTTACTTCAATCACAATTCTGATGTTTCCGCAGTCGCAGCCACTGCACTGCCTTGACAGTTCGGGAAATAGGGATTGCACTCTCTGTCTTGCTCTGCGGATAGTCTCAAAGCACGGCAAGCCGTAGCCTTTATAGTTGTTGACTATATCCTCAAGCGGTAAATCTCCGACTCTCATATAGCTGTATCGGTTGTAATAGCAAAGGATAAGCTGCATATCGTCATACCTCGTTTCGGGGCATTCTCTGAGTATTGCAAGCACCTTGCTGTCAACCGTCTTTTGCTTATTCATAATGCACCTCCGTAAAAGAACGGTGGGCGAAGTTTTCACTCCGCCCACACAAGCGTTCCTTATTTCTTTCTGTTCTTAATCTGCAAGAAGATAAAGCCGCCGATAATAAAGGCGACTAATACAACTGCTACGATTGTTTTAGCGTCCATTACTCATTGTCCTCCTTCTTCTTTTTTCTGTACGCAACAACGGCTGTGCCGACAATACCGAGGGCAGAAAGTCCCGCAAGTGCCGTCCACAAGCCACATTGCTGTTATCTCCGGTCTTTGGTGTATCTCTCAGCTCATTGTGCATTTCCACAACGGTAGTAGAACCGACCTTTACGGTTGCAATCTTATCCGCAGGAAGCACATAGGAAGCAGAAACACTATCCTGAACCTCGGAAATGGTGTAATCGCCGATACGAAGTCCCTCGATAATGATTTCGCCGTTCTTATCGGTCGTGAAGCTTCGGTCGTAACCGTTTACTCCTGTAACTCTGAAAGTGAAGCCTTCAACCTTACCGTCAGAGGAAGTTTTAACGATTTTCAGGTTTCCTTTCATAGCTGTGTTAATAAAGCCGACGCCGGCTTTGTTTTCTACCTCGTAGGTGGTTTCATCTTTTTCAATGAAAACAGAGTACACACCCTTATCAAGCTCAAAGCCATCCGGTGCTTTGGTTTCTCTTACAAGGTATTTTCCGTAAAGAAGTTCCTTCATCTCGTAAATACCGGTAGAGGTTTCGGAGAGAGTTCCGATAAGCTCGTCGGCGTCATCCAGTTTACCGTCGCCGTTTACATCTTTGTAAACCTCAAAGGTCGCTCCTGTCAGCTTGTTGTCCGGGTAATCTTCATCGACCTTAGTAACTTGATATTGCCGTGAACATACTCATTGAATCGATTTCGACCTCAATGACCTGAGCGACCTCGGAGATTTTAACTTCATAAGAAGTTTCATCAAGCACGAAGCCCTCCGGCTGCTCGATTTCTCTTACAAGCCAGTTGCCATACGGTACTTCTCAAAAGAAAAGCTACCGTCTTTTTGGGAGGTAGCAGTCATCAAAGCATTTTCTTTTGTAAATTCGGTTTCATCAGCCTTAAACAGACCGATTACAGCACCTCCCAGTGCTTCGCCGTTTTCGGTAATCTTCTTACCGGAAACAGAACCGTAAATGAGCTTGTTTTCAATCGGCTTGCCGTCATTGACCGCAATCTCAACATTTGCGGTATCCTGACCGGCATAGCTGAAAGTGAACGGATACTTGGCGTCGGTAAGGATATAATGCTCATCGGTGGCAAGTTCCTTTACATAGTAGCTTCCGAAAGGAAGGTCGGTTTTGATAACAGCCTTGCCGTTCTCGGAAAGTGAGATAATCTCAATCAGTCCGTCTGCCGGAATAGAAGTACCGCTTGCAGAAACAAGTTCTTCTGCGGCGAAAAGTCCGAAGCTGATATTCTTCATTTCATCGCCGTTGCCGATATTGAAGATGTCGTTCTTTTCAATAGTCTTTTCAAGACTTACCGCTACTTTCTGCCTGTCGTTTACAAAGCTTGTGGCGGTTTCGGTTACAGACACTTCCTGACCGGCATAAGTCAGCTCAACATCGTGAGCTTCTTTGTTGATGACCATACCCTCCGGTGCAGTAATTTCAACCACCGTATATTTTCCGAGATAAAGCTCCTTACTCTTGGCAAGTCCGTTTTCATCTGTGGTAACAGTATCTACTACCTCGCCCTTTGCATAACGGAGTGTACCGTCGGGAGTGATAATATCTTCTGCTGCGCTAATCTCATAAACTGCACCTGCAAGACCTTTCACTTCATAGACAGGCTGATAAATCACATCGGCGTTTTCCACGCCGGAGATATTTACCCCTGAAAACACCTCGCCGGTCTTTTCAATGCTGACTGTACCTTTCTGTGCCATATTAGGCTTATCGACCTTAATCACGGTAATACCACCCTCATCGGAAGAATGTTCCTCTGCCACATCAAAGTACACCGGTGTGCTGTCAAGCACATATCCGTAAGGAGCCTGAACTTCTACAAGAGAATATCCCTTGCCGTATTCCAGTTTTCCGGTGTCACAAGCTGTCCGTTTGCGTCGGTGTAGAAGTATCAATCGTTGTCGGAGTAGGATAAGTGAAGGTCATTGTTACCTGATTGCCGTCAGGGTCAAAGATTTTGAAGCCTGCACCGGCATAAGGAATGTTTTTACCGCTTTCTGCGTCCACCTTGACAACCTTGATATAGCTTTCAAAGTTTGCGTTGTTGATAAGATAGCGGTAGGTCTGTCCGTCCTGAGCAATGAACACATCAAAGTTCTTCATCAGCTCACGACCTTCCCAACCGGAGGTCTGATGAACGGTATATACGCCGTAAGGCATATCCTTTGTCTGCCCGAAACCGTTTCATCACAGACAATGACATCTCTTTCATCTTCTTCTGCTGCGTCAAAACTGCCGGAAGATTTGAGATAGATTTCAAAGGTTGCTCCGTTTTCCGGTGTTTCAATCTGAGTTTCGCCGTCATCGGTGTGCTTGATAATGGCGATATTGCCTTTCATAACCTGTTCGGTAACATCATTTGCTGTCTGATTGTGTTCCACCGTATAAAGCTGCGGTTCAGCACCGACCTTGTGAACAGTCGTATCAAGCAGATAACCCTCGGACGGCGTGATTTCACGGATTGTCCAGTCATTATCACAGACATATTCCTTTGTGGTAAACTGCCCGTTCTTATCCGTCACATACTTGTCCACAAGGGTTTCGCCTTTATAGATACCGTAAACTGCTCCGGCAAGGGTAGCGTCGCCCTGCGGTGTGCCTTCCTCTCGGTCGCTCTTTGTTACGGTTACGCTGAACTTTTTGAGAATGTTCGTGAAGTTTCTTGTGGTTACTTCTTTCCAGTTAATCGGTGCGGTCTGATTTGCAGGCACAACATAACGGATTGCGGTATCCACTTCCTCAATGGTGTATGGGGTAGTGCCGCTGATAAGCACATCATCAAAAGAAGCAACACCGTTCTTATCTGTCACGGCATACTCATCGACAGCAATACCGGAAAGAGATGTGCCGTAAAGATGGAAGGTAACGCCCTCAACCAAGTTATCCTCAGAAGATTTGATGACCTGAAGATTACCTCTTTTGAGAACATTATTGAAATTGACCTTTGACACCTGACCGGCAACAACAGTTACTCTGTGAACCTCCTGCGGAACATATTTGTCGATAGACTGTTCTGTTACCGTGTAAACACCGGGCATAAGGTTATCCAGTTGGAATTTACCGCCGTTTGCGGTTGTTACAGTCTGATTGACACCGTTACCGCTTATGGTAAACTGAATGCCGTCAACCTTGCCGTCCTCACTGGTCTTTACAATCTGACAAGAGCCGTAGCTTACCTTCATTTTGACAAAGCCGCTGACAGGGTCACTGACCTCCTGAGCATAAGTGACCACATCCTGAATGCCGTTTCCGTTCTGATGGATACCGTCAGACCATACGACAACACCTCTGCGGACACCGTTCTTTTTGCGGCTGTGATGGTAAATTCCTTGCTCGGAGCTTTCTCCATCGAAACAGTCAATTTGTTTCCGCTGACAGAGAAAGAAACCCCGTCAATGTTTGCCGAGAAGTTGTAATTGCCAAGCACACCGTTTGTATCGGTGAGAGTAGCAACATACTTGCTTCCGTTCCATTCAAGCTCGTTTACCTTTGCAGAACCGCTTGACCTTGTGCAGAAGCTCGGCACTTTGGTGTGATTCTGAACACTTGTTACCATACTGTTGTAGTACGACAAGATTTTACTGCGGAGTGGGTGTGCAGTGCTTACACATTCAAGCACGGCATTGTATCCGCTGGTAGAAACGTGATTAAAGCCTGCGTCTCTTTCTCCGACAATCGTTTCCCAAATCAAAATCTGAGTGGCATAAGCGTGTGCGATGCAGTTTGCGTCGCTTTCATTCTGCGACTTCCAGCTTGTCGAAATACCTCCACGGTAGCCGTACTGCAAGATACGACCGATAAGCAGGCGAATGTCATCGCCGGAAATCGTTCCGTTCGGGCTGATGTTATTAAAGAAGTTCTCGTCCTTTTCGGTGAGAGTATCTCCAGTCCGCTGACCTGTACCCGGTTCAATACAGTAGGCAATATTGCCCGAATACGAACCCATTGCACGAAGTCCTGTATATTTTGTGGACAAGCCTTTCCAACCGTTCATATAGTTGAGATTGCCGTGTCCCCATTCGCCGTTGTTATTGGTATCTCCGCTTCGGGGATAATCGACGAGGTACACATCGGCTTTTTCTCCTACGGCTGCAAAGCTGTCGTTGCCCCAATGCCCGTAAAAGCAGTAAGCTCATAACCGCCGCCAACATAAGCGAGACGGCTTTCTTGAATTTTGTTTTAACCATTGCGTTTTCCTCCTTGAAATGCAAAAACGCACCGATTTTACTCAGTGCGTCCGCTTAAAATTATTTTGTTTTAGCAGTAGCGATATAGATGTTGTAATCCGTATCGGATAGCTTTTCTGTCCATATCCACACAGCGTAAAACCCTCGCTGTTCTTGTATCGGTTCAGTCTGCTTTCAATATCAGACTTGATACCGCTTCGGTTAGGATTTGCGGATATGGGGTTGTCCCAACATTCTGTCGCCGTGATGTCAAGAGAAAGCCCTATGCTTACCGCATACTCTTTTGCGTAACTAACATAAGGGCTGACATCGAATGTCTGCTTGTGCGGCTCTGTCGGTTTCGGTTCTGCCGGCTTTTCAGTCGGTTTTTCAACCGGCTTTTGTTCGGCAGTTGTCTGTTCTTTTGGCTGTTCCGTTTGTTTTTCGGGTTCAGCTGCGTGGTTGTCTGCTTCGGTGGCTCTGCCTTTGGCTTTTCGGTTGCAGGAGTATCAGCCGTTTTTTCTTCCGCCGGTTTTGTCTGAACAGTCGCAACCGTCTGCTTTCAGCGGTTGATTGGCTTTCTTCTGCCGTAATCGGTGTTTCTTCCTGAACTGTCGTGCTTTCCGGTTCTTCTGCCGTTTCTTCCTGAGAATCTGTTCGGTATTACCAGCCGGAAAAGAAGTCTCTGTTTTCGTAATCTCCTGTGCAGCTTCTTTGGCTGTGTTACCGTTACAACCTACGAGGAAAATCATCAGGCAGGCAAGAACACAAGGTATCAGCCTGTTTTTCATATCCATCGCTCCTTTCTGCCTTAATCGTAATCAAAACCGGTCAAAACATCAAAGGTGCGATTGGCTGAACTTTTTTATCGTAGCAGACATTTTGCTTTTGCTCCAAATGTGCGAACTTTTATAGACAGCTATATGTTATTAGAGATAGATATACTCAAGGGAGATAGAGTATATTTTTCAGCAGGTTAATAGCCGGTATATATAGGGGTTAGAGTGTGAGAAAGGGGGAAGGCTATCGGCTGTCACGGTCGGCTCTGCTTCGCAGAAACTTGTTGTAATGCTCCAATGCCTTGCACACAAAATCCTCCGTTTGGCTTATGGGAATATTCTTCGGGATAAGCTGTCGAACCCTATCGCCCCTCAAAACAATTTTCTCCCTTTGGTTTGGTTTTTCCTCCGACATAATCGCTTGGATTGCTTCGGTTGTGAGCTTGCCCTCCTCAAAGAACTTTCGCATACGGATTGTTTGGTCGTGGGACGGGGTTGCGTCGTTCAGGTCGATTTCATCAACCACATCACGCTGACTGTCCTCATCGAGAAAAGACAATTCAACGCCGGTCGCATTTTAATTCGCCCCTCATCAACATATTCCAAAAGTTCGGGAACAAGGTTTGTAAGGCGAATATATCTGCGAACTTGGGTTTGACTGTCACCCGACTGCTCTCCAATTAGTTGTGCTGTTTCTTTTCCGCTTGACTTCCAACCCACTGGGTCGGAAGTTAGGTCTGTTCTTTTGCCTTGTCTGCTCAATGCTTCCAAACGCATTTTGTAGGCATAGGCTTTTTCCGAGGGAAGTATCTGCGACCTTTGGTAGTTGCTCTCAACCATTAAAATCGTGGCTTCGTCTCGGTTCAGTTCAACGACCTCACAACGGAGAGTATCAAACCCGGCAACTCACAGGCTCGCTTTCGTCTGTGTCCCGATATGAGTTCGTATCTGCCGTCCTGCTTCTCGTCCTTACCGTCGCGGAGTGATTACCCCTCGTTCCTTAAT
>ENA-OQLB01000968-OQLB01000968.1-human-gut-metagenome-genome-assembly--contig:-NODE-968-length-13822-cov-1.825776_pt1 | contig 13822 bp, 17 predicted proteins | sample MGYA00242656_ERZ504813 | MGnify/ENA primary metagenome ERZ504813 (study PRJEB26092, sample SAMD00036388) | human gut metagenome | host: Homo sapiens | study: EMG produced TPA metagenomics assembly of... | reverse complement strand
AAAAAAGAAAAAGCAGAGCAGATTCTTGAAAATGCAGGAAAAATTGTCGAAGATATACAGGGACTTGTCGAAGAATAATGTGTATTTTTTATGAAAAAGATTGCCAGTAAGGTAAAAAAAAGATATACTATACGAGTGCATAGTGAAGAAGTGTGTACAATGGAGAGAAGATCAAGGAGGAAATTTTATAAATGAAAAAAAGAGTGGTTGCCTGTATACTGGCAGTTGCCTGCATTGCATCTTTAAACGGATGTGGAAGCAAGTTTAACGGACAGGATACAGTGGTAGAAGTCGGAGATGAGAAAGTGACTGCAGATGTGGCGAACTTTTTTTGCAAGATATCAGCAGGCGCAGTTTGAAACAACATATAGCAGTTATCTGGGAGATGATTTTTGGGGAAAAGAAGTTACAGACGGAAAGACTTACGAAGAGAATTATAAGGATTCAATCATGGATTCCCTGGAAGAAATGTATATTCTGGATGAGCACAAGGATGATTATAAAGTTTCGCTAAGTGATGATGAGGAAAAAAGCATCGAGGATGTTGCGAAGAAATTTACTGACAGCAATGACAGTGCTGCAAAAGATGCAGTATCGGGCGATGAAAAGACGGTAAAGAAAGTACTGGAACTTCTGACACTTCAGAAGAAGATGGAAACTGCCATGACTGCGGATGTAGATACGAATGTATCCGATGAGGAAGCAGCACAGAAGAAAATGCAGTATGTGCTGTTCTCTACAAAGACAACGGGCAGTGATGGAAAGTCGACAGATATGTCAGATGACGAAAAAGCAGAAGTGAAAAAGAAAGCAGAAGATTTCCAGAAAAATGCGGCTTCGGCAGAAGATTTTTCTGTATTTGCAACAGCAGTAGGTGCATCAGCCACCGATCTGACATTTGACTCGGATACGACATCGCCAAACGAAGATCTGATCAAAGCTGCTGATAAGTTAAAAGAAGGCGAAGTAACAGACGTGATCGAAGCAGACAATGGCTATTATGTTGCAAAAGTAGTCAGCCTTCTTGACCGTGATGCAACGGATACCAAGAAAGAGTCCATTGTATCACAGAGAAAGAGTGACCAGTATCAGTCAATTTGTAAGAAATGGAAAAAGAAAACGGATATTAAAGTACATAAAAAAGTATGGAATACGATCAGTTTTGCTGATCAGGGCGTAACGGTTAAGAGCACGACCGAAGATACAGATACATCTTCAGACTCTTCATCAAAATAAGCGTCTGACTTAACAACAGGAAAGTACGACAGGAGGAGAGATTAGGATGGAATCAATAGGTATAGTATTGAAGGATATCATGGGAAACAGTGCGGTATTTATAGCAGGAAAAGAAGCCGTGATTGTTTCGGCGGTATCAATTGTTATATCAGTTTTCATTGGAATTTTAGGTTTGAAGCTGATCCGTGTCTGGAATGCAGTGATTGGATTCGTTGCAGGGGCATTGCTTGGATTTGCCGTGACATATCTTATGGGACTGGAAGTTGTTCCGGTACTGATCGCAGCCGGAGTTGCGGGTTTGGTTTTGCAATACTGAACAGTGTATTTAAGAAATTCGGAGCTTTCTGGGTATGCTTTCTGGGAATGGCTGGCACAGTTACTTGCGATTACAAATGCGGGAAACTGGATCATGCTGCAGTCTGTGGAGCAGTCGGATTGATTTTCGCAATCCTTGCGATGATCTGGTTTGAACCGTTTGTGATTATTGCGACGGCATTAGCAGGCGGTTTTGGAGCAGGAATGATGATCTATGATCTGGCAGGTCTGAAAAATGTGATTTTCATGTGGATCATTTCGATTGGGATTACATTTATCGGAATCGTGATCCAGTTTATCATGAAGTCAAGTGAGATCAACAAGAAGCAGGTTCGAAGAGCAAATGCGATCAAGAAAGAAACATCAAAAGAAGAAGAAATAGAGATGGCAAGAACCATGCTGATCGATCTGGATGATGATGATGACGAGGATGAAGAATAGATAAGATGGATGAGAGGATGTATCAGAATGTGATACATCCTCTTTTGTATCTGATCAGGAATGGCTGGAAGAAACCGGTATTTCTTGCAGCGTTATAAAAAAAGAGGTATAATAAAAATAGTATCAACGATATAAGATCTGGAGATGAAAATATGAAGATAGATATGCATTGTCATGTAAGAGAAGGATCAATTGACAGCAAAGTGCCGATTGAAGAATTTATTAAAAAGCTGCAGTCTAAAGGCATTGGCGGAATGCTGGTTACAGATCATGACACCTATAATGGATATCGGCACTGGAAGAATACGATCAAAGGGAGAAAATACAAAGATTTTGTCGTATTGAAAGGAATAGAGTATGATACACTGGATGCGGGGCACATTCTGATCATTATGCCACAGGGAGTAAAGATGCGCCTTCTGGAGCTGAGAGGGCTTCCGCTTTCGCTGCTGATTGATTTTGTGCATCACAATGGAGGAATCTGTGGACCGGCACATCCGTGTGGGGAAAAGTATCTGAGTTTTACGAATACGAAAAGATGGCAGAAATCTCCGGAGTTGATTGAAAAATTTGATTTTATAGAGACTTTCAATGCATGTGAGCCACCACAGTCCAATGAAGGGGCGAAGTATCTTGCTGAAAAATATGGAAAACCGGGGACCGGAGGAAGTGATGCGCATAAGCTGGACTGCGTCGGATGGGGTATACGGAATTTCCGGTACGGATTGAGACAGAGCTGGATCTGATCCGGCAGATCAGGGAAAAGGAGAGATCCAGTCCGGTGGGGAGTATTACACGAAGACGACAAAAAGACAAAATTGGAAAATTCAATAAACTTCTGATCTTTCTTTCTGGTTTTATAACCGGGGGTGGTGCACTTCTGAAAAAGCACACACGCAAAAAGAAGATCAATAAAGAACAGCCACTTGATGCAATCGATCCAATCGAGATTCCGTATCTGGACAAGATCAAGAGGAAACATTAGTGAGTGGCAAAATTTACTTTTGACACTCACATCATAATTTTAAAGATAAAAAATCCATCTGATTTCTTTTTTTAAAAGAAAACCAGATGATTTTTACAGCCTGTTATTTTTTGAGAGACATTTCCTTCAGTTTGTTTCTAAGATCTTCAAAGGATTCTTTGTAGTTGCGGCTCTGCATTTTCGGGAAGCTTTCATGATACGCTTCTGCATATGAGAAGTTGCTTTGACATTTTCCAGGTAGCTTCTGCGAAGAAGAGCAATCCGTTCTTTTACTTCGTCAGAAACATCGGCAAGGGTGTCTGAAATTGCTTCCTGTTTTTCGGAAATAGCAGATTTAAATTCTTCCTGCTTCTCAGATACAGTATCTTTGAACTCTTCCTGTTTTTCCATAGCTGTAATGGTACGCTTGTAGATTGATTCACCAAGCTTGTCGGAAATCTGATGAAGTTCGTCTGCAATGGCCTGCATTTTTTCAAGACGTTTGTTGAGCTTAAGGATACCGGATGCTGTTACATAGAGATCGGCAAGTCCGGCAATCACCAGAATACATACAAGAATGATACCGACAAGGAAAGGAATGTGTGAGAGCAGTGTGTCAATCAGTGGATGGAATACATCTACGATGAAAACACAGAACACTCCCCAGATCAGAGAAAACAAAAGGCACACATATCCATTCAGATTGAGCGGCATATTAGAATAATCCCACCATTTGTTATGGAAAACCTTTTCGAGAATGAACCCGGTCAGCCATTCGATTGCAGTAACAAGAATAGCACTTCCGAGATATAGCAGGAGCAGGTTGGAACGAAGCGGTGTCAGAAAATGAATGACTGCAACCACGCCGAAACCGTATACCGGACAGATCGGGCCATTTAAGAATCCACGGTTGACAAAACGACGTTCTTTAAAAGCGGCAAACGCAACTTCTGTACACCAGCCTAAAAAGGCATATATAAAGAAGCACTGAAATAAATAATATAGATGCTGTGCAGTCATAAAAAACCTCCTTGAGTCTGCTGCAAAAAAATATGTAATCCTTTATATTATATAACAAGAAAGGAAAGATGTGTAAACGGAAAAATGTGCTATACTGAAAACATGACATGGAAGGAGCTGGTAAAATGCTGGAAGAAATGATGCCAAGATGGGTTCCGAACAGAAAATGTAAATGGATTTGAAATCTGTCCCGGACTGTATCGTGATGAGGGTGCGACTGCATTTCAGTCGGCAGTTAATTTTACAGTGCATTCAAAAGGGGCTGTGACATGTGAACTTCTTCTGTTTCACAGAAAGGAACCGGAACCTTATGCGGTGATCCCATTCCCGGAAAACTGCCGGATCGGGGATGTATTTTCCATGATGGTATTCGGACTGGATATTGAAGAATTTGAATATGCGTACAGGCTGGACGGACCGTGGAAACCAAAGGAAGGTCTGCTGTTTGATAAAAAGCATATTTTACTGGATCCGTATGCAAAGGCAGTTACCGGACAGAGTGTATGGGGAAAAGCACTAAATACAGGGGGATATCGTGCCAGAGTAGTCCGGAATAATTTCTTCTGGGGCAGTGAAAAGCCGGATAAGATCCCGATGGAAAAACTGATCATCTATGAGATGCATGTCAGGGGATTCACGAAGATGGACAAAAGTGTCCGTCATCCTGGAACCTTTGCCGGAATCAAAGAAAAAATTCCTTATCTGAAAACACTGGGGATTAATGCGGTGGAGCTAATGCCGATCTTTGAATTTGATGAACTGCAGGGGAGCCGTGAGGTTGATGGAAAGAAACTGATTGATTACTGGGGGTATAATACAGTCAGCTTTTTTGCGCCGAATACGAGCTATGCAGCATCAACGGAATACAACCGGGAAGGAGTAGAATTAAAAGAACTGATCCGAGAACTGCATGATAACCAGATTGAAGTAATCCTGGATGTGGTGTTTAACCATACGGCAGAAGGAAATGAATGCGGACCGTTTATTTCGTTTAAAGGATTTGACAATCAGATTTATTATATGTTGACACCTGATGGAAAATATTATAATTTCAGTGGCTGTGGAAATACTGTGAATTGTAATCATCCGGTGGTGATCAAATGATCCAGGATTGTCTGCGATACTGGGTGGCAGAGTACCGGGTGGACGGCTTCAGGTTTGATCTTGCCTCGATCCTGGGAAGAAATGAGGATGGGTCACCGATGGAAAATCCACCACTCGTAAAGAATCTTGCCTATGATTCGCTGCTTGCAGACACAAAGCTGATCGCGGAGGCGTGGGATGCCGGCGGACTTTATCAGGTCGGAAGTTTTCCGGCATTCCGCAGATGGTCAGAATGGAACGGAAGATACCGGGATGACGTGCGGGAATATTTAAAAGGGGGACTTTGGGCAGCAGGAGCAGCGCTTCAGAGAATTGCCGGTTCTCCGGACATCTATGATACCAGAATCCGCGGAAAACATGCTTCTGTGAATTTCCTGACCTGCCATGATGGATTTACCCTGTATGATCTTTATTCGTATAACCAGAAGCATAATGAGGCTAATGGATGGGGAATCTTGATGGAAGTGACGATAACCAGAGCTGGAACTGTGGGGCAGAGGGGGACACTGATCAGGTGATGGTTGTTGAACTGCGCCACCGGATGATGAAAAATGCTTTTGCGGTCCTGCTTTGCAGCAGAGGGACACCGATGTTCCTTGCAGGTGATGAGTTTGGCAATACTCAGTTCGGGAATAATAATGCCTACTGTCAGGATAACGAGATTTCCTGGCTGGACTGGACAAGAAAAGAAAAGTTTCAGGATGTATTTGATTTTGTGCTTATATGACGGCATTTCGGAAACGGCATCCGTCGATCACAGGAGATGCAGGGGCGAGCAGTCTTGGATTTCCGGAGATCAGCTTTCACGGTGAAGTGCCGTGGAAACTGGATTTTTCCAGACCGGAGATCCGGACGGCGGCAGTCATGTTTGCCGGATATGATAACAAAATGGCAAAAGAAGACTGTGTGTATCTTCTGATGAATCCATACTGGGAAGGTGTCTGGGTAGAACTTCCACAACTTCCGGGCGGATATAGTTGGCATGTGGCGGCAAATACTGGAGATAAAAAGCAGGAAATTTATCAGAATCCGGTACGGATTTCGGAGGAAAGAATTCTTGTGGGACCGAGAAGTGTGATCGTTCTGGAGGCAGATCAACAATAAAATACTATTGACAAGCGGGTACTCTTCATTTATAGTAAGGGTACTCGTCTTTTATATTCTCTTTTCTGACCTGAAAAGGCAGAAGGAGAAACTTTTATGAAATATATGAAGAATCATTTTGCCGGAATACTAAGTGTGATTCTGGCGGTAGTATCATTGTCGGGCAGCAGTATGCCTGTCGTATCTGCAAACTCAGCAGAGAGAATCGCAAAGAAAGAAACGATTGTAAAACTTGATGAAAAATTAGGAGCAGAGCCGGGAAAAGTGCTTGAGGAGTTAAAAAAACACGAAAAGGACGGTTATTATCTGGGAACGCCTTACAGCGGATATCCTCTGACAGCAGAGAACTGCATGCGTCCGAACGGAGCTTACGGTGGAAATGGGGCAATGAACTGTACCGGGTTTGTCGCTTATGTTCTGGAAAAATGTGGAGCGGATCTGTCAGGAATTGACAAAGGAAGTCTCCGTGGCGGCAAGGTCAATGCGAGCAACTGGTTTCATTGGATGACAGACAATGCCGTGGAATCCTATCATTACAACACCATTGAGGAGCTGCTTGCGGGCGGAAAAGCGCAAAAAGGAGATGTGATCTATTTTGAGCCGGTTTCCTGGGATGAAGAAGATGCAGACTGCCATATCGGATTTTTCTGGGGAGATAATAGCAACGATAACCGGTTCTGGCATTCGGCATCTATCCCGTCGAGTGGTAATCAGATTTCACAGCTTGTGGCAAAATCCAGATCAACGATATATCTTTTTAAGACAACCCATAACGGAAGCCTGGAGATCATGAAGAGCTCTGCAAGGTCAGGGATTACGGCTGATAATCAGCTCTACTCACTGGAAGGGGCAGAGTATACCGTCTGTAAAAGTGGGACATCCGAGGCAGTCTGCGTAATCCGGACAGACAAGAAAGGATATGGGAAGCAGAAAATCTGCCGGAGGGTTCCTATGACATCAAAGAGACTAAAGCACCGAAAGGCTATGTACTGGACACAAAGCTGCGGCAGATCACGGTGAATGCCGGACAGACCGTGACCTATGAGTGTCAGGATGAACCGGAAAAGACAAAGGTGGAAATCCTGATCCGGAAGCAGGATGCGGAAACAGGGAAAGGGCAGGCGCAGGCAGGACTTTCTCTTGCGGGAGCTGAATTTCATGTGGCATTTTTTGATAGCATTTTTTGACAATCAAAATGAGATCGGTGTGAAGGTGCCGCTCAGGAGTTGGAAGCTGAAGTCGGATGCGGATGGTGTGGTCCGGATGGATGAGGCGCACTTGATCAGCGGAGATCCGTTTTTTGAAAATAACGAGCTTCCGCTTGGAACGATTACGGTATGGGAGATGCATGCGCCGGAAGGGTATCTGGTGGACACCGTTACACATTGTATCAGGACTGGAACGGAGCAAAATGGAAGCTATAAAGCCTGAAAATATGGAATCCAGTGGAAATAAAGGAAAAGCTCATCCGTGGGGACTTAAAGCTGGTGAAAGCGGCAGATAAAACCTTGAAAAGACTGGCGGATATCCCATTTCGGATCACATCGCAGGCAACTGGGGAGAGCCATGTGATCCTGACGGATAAAAACGGGGAGGCTTCGACCGGTGCGTACTGGAATCCACATACCGTCAACACGAATGAGGGGAAGACAAGTGAAGATGGGATCTGGTTTGGGGAAGGAACTCCGGATAATACAAGAGGAGCGCTTCCTTACGGAACGTATCTGGTGGAAGAACTGTCTTGTAAAAATAATGAAGACCGGATGCTGATTCCTGCGTTTGAGGTGGAAGTAACAAAGGAAATGCGAGTAATTGATCTGGGGACACTGACAAATGATGAACATCCCGTACCGGAGATCGGGACAAGAGCATCTGACCGGGAAACGGGAACGCATAACGGGAAACGGACAGAACAGGTAACGGTCATAGATCAGGTAAAATGGAAAAATCTGGAGATTGGAAAAGAATATGTAGTTAAAGGCACATTAATGGATAAGGAGACCAAAAAGCCGGTTCTTCAGGATGGAAAAGAAGTGACCGCAGAGAAAAAGCTGATCCCGGATACAGATTTCGGAGAAATTCAGATGGAATTTACGTTTGATGCAACGAAGCTTAAAGGAGAACAGGTTGTTGTATTTGAGGAAGTGTATCTGGAGGAAAAGCTGGTTGCAGCGCACGCAGATCTGGAGGACGAAGGACAGAGTGTAACCTATAAAAAGGAAAAGCAGGTAGAAGAGGAAAAACCGGAAAGTCCGGAAAAGCCAAAGGAAACTGAGAAAGCAAAGACGGTTGCAACAGGAGATGGATCTTATGTAAAGATTCTGGTATTTCTGATCGGTGTTATTCTGACCGGGGCACTGCTCCTGTGTTTTCTTCTGAGCCGGATGTGGGGACGAATGTGGAAACGCAGATAAGGATGGCATTGCACTTGAAAGGTTCTTATGCTATAATCGCTAAATAGGAAAATACTTTAGCAGATTGCTGAAGTGAATCAGAAAGAATAAGAAGGGTGGAGAACCATGAATTTACTTTATAAGAGTACAAGAGATGCAGAAAAGACAGTAACAGCTTCCCAGGCAATCTTAAAAGGGCTGGCAGATGACGGCGGATTATTTGTACCGGTTTCGATTCCGAAGCTTCCGGTGTCGCTTGGTGAGCTCAAAGAGATGAGCTATCAGGAGATCGCATATACAGTTATGAAGGAATTCCTGACAGACTTTACAGAAGAAGAGCTGAAGAGCTGTATCGCAAAGGCTTACGACAGTAAGTTTGATACCGAAGAGATTGCACCGCTTGCGAAGGTGGAGGATGCTTATTATCTGGAACTGTTCCACGGAGCAACGATCGCATTCAAAGATATGGCACTTTCCATTCTTCCGCACCTTCTGACTACTTCTGCAAAGAAGAATCAGGTGAAGAATGAGATTGTCATTCTGACTGCAACATCCGGGGATACAGGAAAAGCTGCACTTGCAGGATTTGCAGATGTAGAAGGAACCAAGATCATCGTATTCTATCCGAAGAACGGAGTCAGCCGCGTACAGGAGCTGCAGATGGTAACACAGAAAGGAGACAATACTTCTGTTGTTGCGATCCACGGTAACTTTGACAACGCACAGAGCGGTGTGAAGGCAATGTTCGAGAACAAAGAGCTGGAAAAAGAGTTAAATGAAGCAGGCTACCAGTTCTCATCTGCCAACTCCATCAATATCGGACGTCTGGTTCCGCAGGTTGTATATTATGTATATGCTTATGCGAAGCTTCTTCAGAATGAAGAGATTGCGGAAGATGAAGAGATCAATGTAGTTGTACCGACCGGTAACTTTGGGAATATTCTGGCTGCATACTACGCAAAGAATATGGGAATCCCGATTGCAAAGCTGATCTGTGCATCCAATGAGAACAAAGTTCTCTATGACTTCTTCCAGACAGGAACTTATGACCGTAACCGTGAATTTGTTCTTACAACATCTCCGTCCATGGATATTCTGATCTCCAGCAACTTAGAGCGTCTGATTTACAAGATTTCAGGAGAAGATGCAAGAAAAGATACGGATCTTATGACTGAGCTGAAGACAAAGGGAAGTTACGCGATTACAGGTGAGATGAAAGCAAACCTGGCTGATTTTGCGGCAGGATATGCGACAGAAGAGCAGGTCGCAAAGACAATCCATGATATATACGAAGATACCGGTTATGTAATGGATACCCATACGGCGGTAGCTGCAACAGTGTATAAAGCTTACAAAGAAGACAGTAAAGATGACAGAAAGACAGTAATCGCATCCACAGCAAGTCCATACAAATTTGCAGGAAGCGTTATGTCAGCGATCGATCCGAAGTATAAAGGACAGGATGATTTCAAACTGATCGAGGAGCTTCAGAAAGTATCCGGTACAGAGCTTCCGAATGCCATCAAAGAGATCATGAATGCCGAGATCCGTCACAATACGGAATGTGATGTGGATCAGATGGAGCAGACCGTTAAGAATATTCTTGGCGTAAAATAGACAGGAGAAGGCAAAAGAATGAACGGAATGGAAGGAATTTTCGGGATCATTGGTATTGGGGCGGGATTGTATAGCCTGTATGCATGGTTTCAGCTTAAATTCAAAGGAATCATCAATATATCAATTCTTGTACCAAAAGATACGAATATAAAGAAGTGTAAGGATAAGGAAGCATACAGGGCAGCAGCAGGACCGAAGCTTCTTGTGCTTGCGGTAGTGCTGATCTTGTACGGCGCAGAAGATCTGTATAATACTTATGTGCAGAGTACAGGAAAATTATTCTGGGTGATGTTAGTGCTGGTACTTGCAGTACTGGTATGGTTTGCATGGACAGTCAAAAAGCTGAATGCAAAGTATTTTTAAAATCAGATCACAAAATAAAGGAAAAGGGAAGGTGCAGACAAAAAGAGCTGCACCTTCTTATTTCATTTGGCGGAAAAATTTGTTACAATAAAAGTATTGCATGGCAGAGAAAATGTGATGGGGATAAAAGAAAATGTCATGCGAGAGATGAAATGCCGGAAGATTCCGATCTGTTTCAGGATGGACCGTATTAAAAGAAGCATTTGACAGACTGAATAAATATGTAGTAGGGTAGATGAGATTTGATGGAAAATGTATTTGAGATATTAAAAGATTTACCAAAGCCGGGGGATTACGTTCTTTTGACAGTGGCAAAAGGATCCGCAGCCGGAGAAAAAGCAATTTTGGCAGAGAAAAAAATAATCTGGGAAAGTAAAGAAAACGGTTTCTTTTCAGCACATTTTTTCAGAAGCAGGTGACTTGAAAAATGTGGACTTTATGAAATCAGAGAGCAGCAGGTGTTTTGTGATATAATTGGAGGGCAGGAGCATCTGATCATTTGTGGTGGTGGTCACGTATCGGTGCCGGTGATCAAAATCGGGATTATGCTTGGATGGAAGGTCACGGTTCTTGAAGATCGTCCGCAGTTTGCCGATCATGCCAGAAATGCGGGTGCAACGGAAGTGATCTGCCAGCCGTTTGAAGATGCCCTGGATCAGATCGAAGGAGACAAGGATACGTATTTTGTTGTACTGACCAGAGGTCACAGATATGATCAGGTTTGTCTGGAGAAGATCGTTGGGAAGGAACATGCTTATATCGGAATGATCGGAAGCCGGCGAAGAAGTGCGATGGTAAAGCAGAATCTGATTGAAAAAGGATGCAGCCAGGAAGTAATCGGCGAGATAAAAAGTCCGATTGGTCTGAACATCGGTGCTGAGACACCGGAGGAGATCGGTGTGGCGATCATGGCGGAAATCATCGAAGTAAAGAATCAGAACAAGAGAGTCTGCGGTTATCCGGAAGACTTGCTGGAAGCAATCCTGGATATCGTTCATCCGGGAAAGAAGATGCTTGCAACGATCATTACAAGAAAGGGTTCTGCACCAAGAAATGTGGGATCCAAGATGCTGATCCTGGAAGACGGCAGCTGTGTTGGAACCATCGGAGGCGGCTGTATGGAGGCAGAGGTTTTAAGAAAAGCGAGAGTCATGATGCATGAAAATAATACAGGACTAAAGACAGAATATGTGGATATGACCGGAGATGATGCGGAGGAAGAAGGCATGGTCTGCGGCGGTACGATCGAGGTGTTACTGGAACCACTCTGGAATTAAGAAAGGATGGAAAAGGCTGTGAGAGATTCTTATGGACGAACAATTGAATATATGAGAATTTCAATCACAGACCGCTGTAATCTGCGATGCAGGTACTGCATGCCGGATGGCGCAAAGTGGATTCCTATGTCAGAAATCCTGACTTATGAGGAGATTGAACGAATCTGCAGGGAGCTGTCCGGATCGGGATTACCAGGTTTAAGATTACCGGAGGGGAGCCTCTGGTCAGAAAAGGATGCGCAGATCTGATCCGGATGATCCGGCAGATTCCGGGCACAGAAGAAGTAACAATGACGACAAATGGGGTTCTTCTGGGTGAGAATCTGGAAGATCTTCTTGCAGCGGGGCTGGATGCGGTGAATATCAGTCTGGATACACTGATTCCGGAAAAATATCAGGAGATTACCGGGGCAGATGAACTGGAAAAAGTCAGAAAATCCATTTTCATGGCAGAAAAAAGCGAGATCCGGGTAAAGATCAACACGGTCCTGCAAAAAGGAGTCAATGATGAGGAATGGAAAAGTCTGGCAGAGTTGGCGAAAAAGAACAAGCTGGATGTCCGTTTTATTGAATTGATGCCGATTGGACAGGGAAGAGCAGAGAATGGCATTTCCGGTGCCTGGGTGCTTGGAAAACTGAAAGAAGCTTATGGAATAGAAGGAGAGTTTTATCCGTTAGAGGGACGGTTTGGGAACGGACCTGCTGTGTATTATCAACTGCCTGGTTTTCAGGGGAAAATCGGTCTGATCAGTGCATTGCATGGAAAATTCTGTGACAGATGTAACCGGATCCGGATGACATCAACCGGAAAGTTAAAAGCGTGTCTGTGCTATGCAGATACTATCTCCGTTTTTGAGGCAGCAAGACACGGATCGGAAGAAGAAATCCGGAAATGTCTCGAACAGGCGATCCGTGGAAAACCGAAGATGCATCATTTTGAGGAGCAGAATTTTATTACAGAACAGAAAAATATGTCACAGATCGGAGGATAAACATAAAAATGGGAAGACTGAAGGGAATCTGCATCAGTGAAAAGAGAGGAACCGAAAAACATGAGGTTCGTGAAGCCATGGTCAAAATGGACTGGGGGATTGAAGGAGATGCGCACGGTGGAAAATGGCATCGTCAGAATCAGTCTGCTTTCCGATGAAAAGATTCAGGAATTTCGTGCAAAAGGGGCAGAAGTTGCGTATGGTGCATTTGGTGAAAATTTGATCGTGGAGGGATTTGATTTTCGCATGCTTCCGGTTGGAACAAGATTTCATATCGGAGATGTGGTACTTGAGATGACACAGATTGGAAAAGAATGCCACAGTCATTGTCAGATTTATAAGAGAATGGGTGACTGCATTATGCCAAGAGAGGGCGTTTTTGCAGAAGTCGTCACCGGAGGTCATATCAAGGTAGGAGATGAAGTTGTCATGGAACAGGTGAAAAGTGACCGTCCATTTTCAGCGGCAGTTATTACTTTAAGTGATAAAGGGGCTGCCGGAGAACGAGAAGACAAAAGCGGACCCATGATTGTCGAAATGTTGAAAGATGCCGGATATGATATTAAAGAAACGATTTTATTACCGGATGAGCAGAAAAAACTGGAAAAAGAGCTGATCAGACTGGCTGATCAGAGACAGCTTAATGTGATCTTCACAACCGGAGGAACAGGATTCTCCGAGCGGGACCGGACACCGGAGGCGACGGTAAATGTCTGTGACCGGATGGCAAACGGAATAGCAGAGGCAATCCGGAATTATTCGATGACGATCACAAAGCGTGCTATGTTCAGCAGAGCTGTATCAGGTATCCGAAAAAAAACGCTGATCATCAATCTCCCGGGAAGTCCCAAAGCAGTACAGGAAGCACTGGAGTTTCTGCTTCCTGAACTTGGACATGGGCTTGGAATCCTCCGGGGAACAGAAGGCGAATGTGCCAGAAAATAAAGAGGTTAAAAATCATGAGTGGATTTACACATTTTAACGAAGATGGTAATG
>ENA-OQLB01000967-OQLB01000967.1-human-gut-metagenome-genome-assembly--contig:-NODE-967-length-13835-cov-6.931938_pt1 | contig 13835 bp, 16 predicted proteins | sample MGYA00242656_ERZ504813 | MGnify/ENA primary metagenome ERZ504813 (study PRJEB26092, sample SAMD00036388) | human gut metagenome | host: Homo sapiens | study: EMG produced TPA metagenomics assembly of... | reverse complement strand
TTAATGTTTTTATTTTTCTTTCTTTGAGAAAAATCTTTTTTCTTCTTTTTCTCTGGAATATCAAGACCACCGCGGACGCTCTTGATGCCTGTGATATAGATACCACTTACAACGACTTTCGCTTCTTTCTTCACTGGTAGAACTTCGAAAACCTTTGCATCACACATCAGAGTCATAACCTTTGGTCCAACCTTTGCTTTTACAACCGGTACTTTAGAACGTCTTAAATACTTTGGTGTATTCTCAAGAACAACGGCCGGGAGTCCTGCATCTTTTAGCTTCATCTTCTTTTTATCAATAATGAGCATGCTGACGGTCTGCGCAACTGCGTCCATCTGCTGCTGCTGTTCAGCCTGCTTCTTCTGCGCTTTCTTTCCGAAGAAATAGAGTGCTACGCAAACCCCGATGAGAACTACGAGGACGATGAGCATGATTATCATAGGTGTACTCACGATAAAACCCTCCTATATACTATTTTCCGCTTAATTCGCATTTAATATTGTAACATTCTTTATTACAAAGTGCAAGCAGACAGGGGACAATTTTACAATTTGGGGTTACTTTTAAGACGTAAACAGAGTATACTATGTATTATGGTGGTTTATTATTGTTTGCAGAAAGATAGAACAGTAACGCGCTGTCCGAAGAATGTGACGGAGTATAGTGAGCAATAATATTTTCACGTTGATTAAGAGAAAGGGAGAGTTGAATGGCAGAGACAATATGGAACACAGTGGTGATGGTTTTTCATTTTATTATGAAGAATATCGTTATCATTAATATTCTTTTATCTCTGATTATTGTATTCTTTGAAAGAAGATCACCGCAGGCAGTATGGACCTGGCTGCTTTTGCTTTATTTTATTCCGATTGTCGGATTTATTCTATATCTGATCATAGGGCAGGATTATCACAAGAATAAGATGTTCAAGGCAAAGGAGATTGAAGGTGAGCTGAAATACGCTGTGCGAAGGCAGGAGGAAACCATTTATCACAGGCAGCTGAAGATGACGAGTCCGGCACTTAACCGGTTCCGGGATCTTGTGCTGTATAATCTGGAGGCCGGACAGGCAGTTCTGACAGATAATAATGATATCCGTATTTATACAGATGGTAAAGAGAAGTTTCATGCACTGATCGAGGAAATGAAACGTGCGAAGAAATATATCCATGTACAGTATTATATTATCAGGAACGATGAAGTGTGGCAGGATATAGAGAAGGTATTGATCGAGAAAGCACATGAAGGTGTAGAAGTCAGAGTTTTGTTTGACAGTATGGGATGTCGTACCATGCACAAAAGAGATTGGGACAGGCTGAAATGCGAAGGAATTCGGGTCGCAGAATTCTTCCCGGCGATTCTGGGACAGCTTCAGATGCGTGTGAATTATCGAAATCACAGAAAGATTGTCGTGATTGATGGAAAGGTTGGCTTTGTTGGTGGTTTCAATGTAGGCAGGGAATATATTGGAAAAGACGAAAAGTTTGGTTATTGGAGAGATACACATTTGTGTATTGAAGGTGCAGCGGTAACATCTCTTGCAGTGAGGTTTGTCCTGGATTGGAATTATGCGGCTCATGAGAACTTGTTTTTGGAAGATCATTTGTTTGAGATTCCGCAGTATGACAGGCATGGATTTGATCCAGTACAGATTATCTCAAGTGGACCGGATTCACAGACGAAGACAATCCATGACAATTATCTTCATCTGATCCACAGTGCAAGAAATCATGTCTATATACAGACACCGTATTTCATACCGGATGCGTCCATTCTAGATGCGTTGAAGATTGCAAGCAGATCCGGGGTAGATGTCAGAATTATGATCCCATGCAAACCAGATCATCCATTCGTTTACTGGGCAACCTATTCTTATATTGGGGAGATGGTTGCAGCAGGCGCAAAATGTTATGTCTATAATAATGGATTCCTTCACGCAAAGACATTATCAGTAGATGGCATGGTTGCTGTGTAGGTACAGCGAATATGGACATCCGAAGTTTTGGCCTGAATTTTGAAGTGAATGCAACAATCTATAGTGAGCGTACAGTGCAGAGGCTGGAAAGAGCTTTTGAGAATGATATGACAATGAGTACGCAAGTGACACGAAAGATATATGAGGAGAGGAATTTACTGATCCGGTTCAAGGAACAGTTTTCCAGATTACTGTCACCACTTTTATAGTGGATAAGACAAAAAATAAAAAAGAGATTATAAAAGAGGAGAAACAGGAAAATGAAAAAAAGAGTGATTGCGGTTCTTACAGCGGTTCTGATGACAGCATCTTTAGTAGGATGCGGAAGTGGTAAGTTGTCTAATGATTATGTGACAGTGAACAAATATAAAGGACTTGAAGTAACAGAGGTTGCCAAAAACGAGGTGTCCGATGATTCTGTAGAGCAGGAGGTACAGTCCAGACTGGAAGCTGCTGCGACAGAACAGGATGTAACAGACCGCGCGGCACAGAGTGGAGACTGGGTAAATATTGATTATACAGGCACGATGGATGGAACTGCATTTGACGGTGGCACAGCTACAGGATATGATTTGGAACTTGGATCAGGTTCATTTATCGGAGCATCCGGAGATTACCAGGGATTTGAAGATCAGATCGTGGGACATAATACAGGTGAAGAATTTGATATCACTGTACAGTTTCCGGAGGGATATCCGAGTGCGGATCTTGCGGGAAAACCGGCGAATTTTCACATTGTATTGAATAAGATTTATCAGAAAGTAGCACCGGAGCTACAGACGAGTGGGTTGTGAATAATAGTGAAAGCAGCAAGACGGTTGATGAATACAAGGAAGAGGTGAAAAATTCTCTTCAGGAGCAGCAGGACGATTCAGGTAATTCACAGTTGAAACAAGAAGTACAGACTGCTTTACTGGATCAGATAGAGGTAAATAAATATCCTGACGGTGCGGTAGACGAGCAGGTGAAACAGGCAAATGACTACTATACACAGATTGCACAGATGTACGGAGTAGAGCTGAATGATTTCATTACAACTTATCTGAATATGACAGAAGATAAATTTAACGAAAAAATTGAGGAATCCGCAAAACAGGCTGTGCAGCTTGAAGAGGCTGTAAAACTAATCGCAAAGAAAGAGAAACTGGAACCGTCTGATAAGGAATACGAAGAAGGAATGCAGGAGTATGCGGACAAGGCAGGAGCAGATCTGGATACCTACAAAGAGCAGGTGGGAGAAGATGTTCTGAAAGATGCAATCCTTCGTGATAAAGTACTGGACTATCTGGTAGATAATTGCGTACAGGTAGAACAGTCCGATAAAAATTAAAGGGGAATAAAGGAGGAAGAAAATCATGATTAAAATGGAGAATGATGTGCTCAGCGTAGAGATTGCAGAGCATGGTGCGGAGCTGACAAAACTGTATAACAAGAAAACAGGTACAGATCTTCTCTGGGATGCAGAACCCCAATTTTGGAAACGTCATTCACCGGTGTTATTTCCAAATGTGGGAAAAACCTATAAGAACACAGTGAAGATCAACGGTACACAGTATCCGACATCACAGCATGGATTTGCAAGAGACAGTGAGTTCAAATGTATTCATGCAGGCAAAGAAACATCAACCTTTCTTCTGACATCAACAGAAGAGATGAAGGAAGTTTATCCATTTGATTTTGAACTTTTCATTACTTACACACTGGAAAAAAACGTACTCCATGTAAAATGGGAAGTAAAGAATCCGTCTGATGAGACAATTTATTTCACAATCGGAGCGCATCCGGCCTTCCGTTTTGCAAAGAACGAGGAAGGAAAGACAGATTATATTCTGAAGTTCCCTGGAAAAGATGAATTGAAGTATTGTTTGATCAATATGAAAGAAATGGCTCCTGATCCGGAGGAACTGCATGAGATGAAACTGAATGAAGAGACATATCCGCTGACAGAAGAATTGTTTGAAAACGATGCGCTGATTTTTGATAATACGCAGATTGAAGAGGCGTGGATCTGTCATAAAGACGGAACTCCGTATGTGGGAGTTAAGTCTGAAGGATTCCCAAGCTATGGAATCTGGTCTGTAAAAGACGCACCGTTTGTCTGCCTGGAACCATGGATGGGAAGATGCGATAATATTGGATTTGATAAAGAAATCTCTGAGAAGCCTGGAATTAATAAGGTAGAGATCGGAGAGACTTTTGAAAAAGAATATCAGATCATTGCAGCAGTAGAATAATGAATAGTTAGGGATACTCATAACAGTCCTCCTTCAGTAAGGAAAAGCCCCCGGAAGTTAACCGGAGGCTTTTTTCTCTTTCATTCTCTTGATCACTTTCAGACGCGTGAACTCTTCACGCTCTTTTTCTTCCAGTGCATTGGTGATCGAGTAGACCAGATTCGAATACATTGGAATTGTAATATTCTGAAGTGCATTTGCTCGTTTCTGCGTCTTCTTAATATTACTTGCAAGACGGTAAGCAGCGTTTTCTACCATGGAAAGCTTGATCGTAAGGTCCTTTACCTTGCGGAAGGCCTCACGGGCAATATCAATCGATTCCTTTGTGGTACTGAAGGCATAGGTCGGCTGACCGGCATCCGGTATATATTTCACATGAGGAATCTCGGTTCCCATGATGCTTCGCGTCTGGATCGTGATAGAATTTTCAATCGGTACAGTGTAGGCGAGCTGTTCTACCATACTGATACCGTTTTCGATATTAGCACGCTGCAGGCATTGATAAGCATAAGTGAAAGTCGAATCAATCTCTTCCTGTATGGTGCGTGCTTCTTCGATCAGATCCATCAGTTCACGAATCAGGATGTTACGCTTCTTATCCATCAGATCATAACCCTGCCGGGCAAGTGCAAGAGAGTTCTTGGCCAGCATCAGATTACCTTTTGTTGGAAATGTACGTGGATCCATGAAGCTCCCTCCTTTCCCTAGTCTTCTACAGCAGGTTTATAGTATTTATCAAGAATCTTCGTGTCAACACGGTCGAGTTCTTCTCTAGGGAGTTTTCCTAAAAGTTTCCATCCCAGATCCAAAGTCTCTTCCATTGTACGGTTTTCATTAACACCCTGTCCGATGTAATGTTGTTCGAAGTCGATTCCGAATTCCAGATATTTCTTATCTAGTGGTGAAAGTTCATCTTCACCGATAACAGAAGCCAGATTTCTTGCATCTCCAACTTTTGCATAAGCGGAGAACAACTGATTGGCAAGATCCTGATGATCTTCACGTGTAAAACCTTCTCCAATACCGTCCTTCATCAGACGGGAAAGAGATGGCAGGATATTGATCGGAGGGTAGATTGACTGTCCATGAAGCGGGCGGTCAAGTACGATCTGTCCTTCGGTAATGTATCCTGTCAGGTCAGGAATCGGGTGGGTGATATCGTCATTTGGCATAGTAAGAATCGGAAGCTGTGTTACAGAGCCGTTTACGCCTTGTACAATACCGGCACGCTCGTAGATGGTTGCCAGTTCACTGTACAGATATCCCGGGAATCCTTTACGGCTGGGAATCTCTCCTTTTGAGGAAGAGACCTCACGCATGGCTTCTGCGAAAGAAGTCATATCGGTAAGGATAACGAGGATATGCATATTTTGTTCAAAAGCTAGATACTCCGCAGCTGTCAGTGCAACCTTTGGCGTGATCAGACGTTCTACAACCGGGTCATTTGCCAGATTCAAAAACATTGCCACGTGATCGGCAACACCGCTTTCTTCAAATGTGTTACGGAAGAAATCAGCAACGTCATGTTTGACTCCCATAGCGGCAAATACGATTGCAAATTTTTCATCGGAATCACTTCCGAGAGAGGCCTGTTTTACGATCTGTGCAGCAAGCTGATCGTGCGGAAGTCCATTTCCGGAGAAAATCGGAAGCTTCTGTCCACGAATCAGAGTTGTCAGTCCGTCGATCGCGGAAATCCCGGTGCGGATATAGTTTCTTGGGTATTCTCTGCGGACCGGGTTGAGCGGAAGTCCGTTCACATCTCTTTTTAAAGTGGAGACAAGCGGCCCGAGGTCATCGATCGGCTGTCCGATACCGTTGAAGGTACGGCCAAGGATATCCGGGGAGAGTGCAATCTCCATCGGGTGTCCGGTCAGTTTCGTATGTGTATTTTTCAGGGACATATTTTCAGAACCTTCGAAGACCTGGATTACTGCCTTGTCTTCGTAAATCTCTACAATACGTCCTATTTTGCGTTCTGTGCCGTCTACGACAAATTCTACGATCTCATCGTAAAAGGCGTCCTGTACGCCCTCTAACACGATCAGAGGGCCGTTGATACTGCTTAAGCCAAGATATTCAATTGACATGATAGTGGTCCCTCCTTATGCATTTTTCTCAAGTACGTGCTGATAGAAAGCGTCAATATCTCTGTGATACTGTGCGAACATTTCCGGGCGGTCGTTCGGAACATCGTATTTGATCGCGATGACACGATCGAAAATATTCTCAGATTTTAATACGGACATCGGATGTCCCATTGTGACAAGGGTACGTGCCTGCTTGTAAAGGTACAGGATCGTATCCATCATCAGGAACTGTTTTTCCATAGAAACGCAGGTGTCATCCGGGTGGAATGCATTTTGCTGCAGGAAACCAAGACGGATCACACGGGCAATCTCAAGGACAAGTTTCTGGTCATCCGGGAGTACATCACTTCCGATTAGTTTTACAATCTCAAGAAGACTGCTTTCCTGATTCAAAAGTGCCATCAGACGGTTGCGGTAGTCAACGAATTTTGGAGACACATTGTCCTGATACCAATGGCTTAAGTCATTCAGATACTCACTGTAACTGGTCAGCCAGTGGATCGCCGGGAAATGTCTTGCATAGGCAAGGCTCTTATCCAGTCCCCAGAAGCAGCGGACGAAACGCTTGGTGTTCTGTGTGACCGGTTCGGAGAAGTCACCACCTTGTGGGGAGACAGCACCGATGATCGTGACAGAACCGTCTGTTCCGTTCAGGTTATGCATCATTCCGGCGCGCTCGTAGAACGCAGACAGACGAGATGCGAGGTATGCCGGGAAGCCTTCCTCGGCAGGCATCTCTTCCAAACGTCCGGAAAGCTCTCGAAGAGCCTCCGCCCAACGGGAAGTGGAGTCGGCCATGATTGCTACATCGTAGCCCATGTCACGATAATATTCTGCCAGAGTGAGTCCGGTGTAAATGCTGGCTTCACGGGCGGCAACAGGCATGTTGGAAGTATTGGCGATCAGTGTAGTACGGTCCATCAGAGGTTTGCCGGTACGAGGATCGGTCAGTTCACTGAACTCTTCCAAAACCTGTGTCATCTCATTTCCACGCTCACCGCATCCGATATAGATGATGATATCTGCATCGGCCCATTTGGCAATCTGATGCTGTGTCATGGTCTTTCCGGTTCCAAATCCTCCAGGGATGGCAGCGGTACCGCCCTTTGCAATCGGGAACATGGTATCGATGATACGCTGTCCGGTAACAAGCGGGACGGATGCCGGAAAACGATGATGTGTCGGTCTTGGAGTACGAATCGGCCAATGCTGAGTCATTGTCAGTTCTTTTTCCTGTCCGTTAGGCAGTTCCAGGCGAACCAGAGGTTCGTCAATTGTGTATTCACCATCTGCGACAGTGACAAGAACAGTTCCCTCTACTTCAGGAGGAACCATACATTTATGAGTGATCGCATGTGTTTCAGGAACTTCTGCGATAATATCACCTGCATGGAGATAATCCCCCTGCTTTACAGTAATATGTGTCTTCCATTTTTTTGTGCGGTCCAGAGAATCGACACTGACACCGCGTGTGATAAATGCACCGCCTGAAGATTCTGCAATATTCTCCAGCGGGCGTTCGATACCGTCAAAAATATTATTCAGGATACCTGGTGCAAGTGTTACGGATACAGGGCTTCCGCTGGCGATAACTTCCTCGCCCGGGCGAAGTCCGGCCGTTTCCTCGTAAACCTGAACTGTTGTCATGTCTTTATCTAGTGCGATGACTTCGCCGACCAGCTTCTGCTCGCCGACATAGACCATCTCGGACATACGAAATCCTGTGTTACCTTTCAGATAAATGACGGGACCATTGATGCCGTAAATTTCGCTGTCTTAAGCAATGCCGTCACCTCCTAAAATACAAATTTGTCATACTGTTCTTTCAGCTGTGTGCTGAAAGAATTATCGATCAAAATATTGCGGGAACGGATGACAGCACGGACACCGCCCCGAAAATCTTCAGTGCTGATCGTCAGATGAACTCTTGTAGCATCTTCTAGATCAGAACGTTTCTTTTCATCAGTTGGGTTAATATAGATCGTAAGCTCATCATTTCCGGCAAAATCCACCGCTTTGCGGATGCATTTGATAAGAAAATCATCATAAGCTTCCGTCTTCATAAATTCATCGATTAATGCGTCTGCTTCCTCAAAGATCTTGTCTTTTAATTCCTGCTGGATCTTGCTTTGACGGCGCTTGATCTCCAGCTGGGATTTGGCGAGAGCCTGGTTCAGTGAGAGCTTCGCATTGGCAGCTTCCGCCTTGATGCGAGTTTCTGACTGTCTTGTGGCTTCAGCTTTATGATCTTCGAAAACCTTTTCCAGGGCGGCCTGATGGGTGTCAATGATGACATTTCCCTCTAAGCGGGCCTGCTCCATGGATGTAGCCTGTAAGTGTGCGATTTTTTCTTCCAGAGTCAAGAGGAATCCCTCCTTTAGTTCGTAATATAATTGCGTTTATAATTTCAGTCCGATCGCCTCAGTGATATATGAGGTGATAAAGTCTTTCTGACGACCGGTTCCGTGGCGGTCAGGAATTTCGATCAATAACGGCATCTTTCGCTCCAGTCGGAAAGTGTCGATAATGTCAGGAAATTCCTGACCGAACTTCTCAGTCAGAAGAACAATGCCGACAGTCGGATCGGAAAGCACTTTTTCCAAAGCTTGTTTCAGCTCATCCCGTTCGTGGACGACAACTCCGTCTACACCGGCAAGACGCATTCCGGTGTAAGTGTCGACATTGTCACTGATCAGATACATTTTCATAGGCGGCTCCTTTCTGTTGAAAATCAGAAATTAGAGATTTCCTAAGATCATGAAAGAGATGATCAGTCCGTACAGACAAACACCTTCGGCAAGTCCTACGAAGATCAGAGATTTACCAAGAACGCTGGAATCTTCGCTGATCGCTCCAAGTGCTGCGCTGGCTGCACTTGCAACAGCGATACCACCGCCGATACAGGAAAGACCTGTAACAAGTGCGGCTGCAAGGTATCCCATACCAGTTGCGAGTGTTGCACCGGAAGCTGCGGCAGTTTCAGCAGCCTGTACATTTGCCGGTCCTGCAAGCATCATGATGGATGCAATAGCAAATGCGCCGAAGAAGAAAAATGCGTTGACACCGATAGTACGTTTATAGCGTTTTTTGTTCTTTTCACCGATCAGATAATATCCGAATGGGATGATGATACTTAAAACAAGTGCTGCGATAAAGATGATTTTTGTTGCTAAACTCATAGTGGAATCCTCCTGATTTCTATACATTTTATGGCTGTCATAGATTTAAGCCAGACAGTTATTTCGTTTTCTTTTTTGTATATGGGTCGAATGCACGTCCGCTTCCTTTGTAGAAACGGCTGAACATCTCATAATATTCCAGACGAAGAACCTGAATACCTACGATCAGTCCTTCGAATCCGCATACGAACAGGTTGCCAAAGATCACTCCGAACCAGTTCGGATTTCCGCTTTCAGCGCCGGCCAGCTGAAGTACTACTTCCATGATAGCGGCATGGCTGACAGCAAATGCACCGATACGGATAAAGGAGATTGTATTTGAAAAATAACTGAGTAATGTCTCAAACATTTCGAAAAAGCCCTGCACAGCGTACATTCCGGGACCTGTTTCCATTTTGTCGGCACGTTTCTCAATCATGCGGGTCAGAGGCTCTCTCAGGAAAATGAGAAGCAACGGGACACCAAACATGATACCCATGATAATACCACCCGGAAGCGGGTTGCCTGTCATAAAGAGAACGATGGTTGCAACAACGGCAACGTAGAAAATAAGTCCTGCAACACCGTTTGGATCAAACCAGGTACTTTCAATATCTTTGCTTCTTGCGGCATTGATAATATGTAGGATCATCGCTACGATGATCAGGAACATACCAAATGCGACAGCAACGATAAACACTGTGTTCAGTTTACCGAGGAACGGCAGTGTAGTCATATGATCGATCGGTCGTATCCACAATGGTTCAATGATGTCTTCAAACCCGAAAATACTTCCGAACATAAATCCGAAGATTGTGGAAAATACACCGGCAGTTGCGATAATTCCGGCAAGCGGAGCTTTCTTAAGTGATAGATCAAGGCTCCACCGATTAAAAGCAAAAGCCCCTGTCCGACATCTCCGAACATAACTCCGAAAATAAAGGAGTATGTGATCGCTACGAAAATAGTCGGATCCATCTCATTGTGAGCCGGAAGACCATACATCTGAATGTACATCTCAAATGGTTTGAATAGCTTCGGGTTTTCCAGTTTTGTCGGCGGTTCGCCGAAGTATGCATCATGGTCATCTTCGACAACAACAAAGACTTTATCATCATCCTTGATCTCTTCTAAGAACTTCTCTACATCATCTTCTGCCATCCATCCGCAGAGAATATAAGAATCATCCTGGCTGTCTTTCATCCGGGCAGCATCTTACGGATGTCAAAGTTCTTGGAGAGTTCCTCTAGACGGTTTTTCGCTGCGATAAGCTGTGGAGCTCTGTCAGAAAGCATCTCACCGGCTTCTTTATCCAGATCCTGGATCTCCAGATTAATCCGTGCAATGTCACGTTCCAGTGACTGGTAAGCGAAAGCCGGAGTTCCTTCAAATTCATCTTTCAGATCAATGCGTTCAAAATGAAGAGAACGGAAAACAGCATCTACCTTTTGCGCCTCTCCCGGAGAAACGAAGTAAGCACCGTATACGAAGCTTTCATCACGTTCTCCTTCAACGAAGATTGCACTTAAATCATCCATCAGATATTTATTCATCTTGTGATAAGATTCCAGTGCGATCCGTCCGAAACGATATGTAATATATCGATATCCGAGAACCTTGTGAAGATCACAGTCGAGGGGGCGGAATGGGGAGAGTATCTGCTGTTTGGCGCGGAGTTCCTCAATCTTCGCTTTCTTTTTCTCTTTCTTTGCCTGCAGACTTTCGTAATCTTCACAGGCTTTGCGAACAACCTCAAACATGTCGTCGAGACCTAAAGATTCATCCGGTGTAACATCATCTACATTCGGAAGATAACCGACGAACTGAGTTGCTGGGCAAGTACATCCCGGTACGGATTAAGCTCTACGAACGGGCGAAGATTATCGACTGTCTTAAGCTCGGACAGTGCGGACTCTAGCTGGATCTCATAACGTGAGAGATACAAGTCTGTGACACGGTCGATATCATCCCTAGGACCGGAAATGTTGATAAATTTCATTTTAACAATCATTGGGTTCTACCTCCAACGTACGCTAACGTCTCGCCCGGTGTCAGTCCGTAACGGATGCATTCCAGAGCGGTTAGTCAGCTTTTGATTTCTTCTTCTTTTAAGAGAGGTAAGTGTTGACAGCGGCGATGGAGTATGGATTCCGCCTTCTGTCAATAGTGTACAGATGATGGAGACATTCTGAATACATCTGCTCCATGGTAAGCTGCTCAGTGGATTCATAGTGGCGGGCATAAGGCGTCTGATTGCATAGTGTCTGCAATTCCTCTAATGTTGTTGCCTCGACCATTCCTTTGATCTGGTCGGTTGACAGACGATAGTGGATCGGAAGAATCAGCTGGTAAATATCAGCAGGTTTCATATTAAAATATTTCTTCGCTCTGTAGATCCACTGCATGTTGAGCAGATCGATCTGAGTGCCGCAATCCCGCTGGTATAATTCCTTGTCTTCCTTTTTCAGGACCTTTTTCCGTGCTTTCCAAAGAGTTGTAAAATAATAAAGATTTAATGCCAGATCGTAGTCATAAAGAGTGACCGAAGGGGAATCCTTTAATTTCTTTAAAGGTTCATAATATTCTGTCTCCTTTAATGTCTCGATCAGTTCATCTGTGGTGCGTGAGGTGATCAGTTTCTCAATCGATATCTGCGAATATCGATCAAAGAAAGGACGTTTGTAATCAAGATCAAAAGGTTTCTGATAATGGTTGATCACAATCCTTAAACAATAATTGATCAGCTCGATTTCATAAGATTTCAGGCGGAGCTTCATAAGCTTGCGCTGCTTCTGTCCGCAAAAGCGATAAAGCTTTGCGTAGTCGCGGTAAAGTGAACGAGTCAGAATCTTCTCAATGCTTCCTCTGTGAAGCTGTTCGGGGGCCAGCTCTTCTAAAATATCTGCGTAAGCTGTCTCCTTCTTCAGATATTCAACTACCTCGGGAACATTGTGCAGAGAAGCGATTTCCTCAAACTGTGCCTGGGTGAGAAGCTTAGCTTCCATTGCCCGGGTTTTCGTTACGATACCACTGTATTCCAGTAGATTTCCCATAGGCTACACCTCAGTGATTCGTCGGAGAATCTCATGAGCATAATCAGAATGCTTTTCATCGTATTCCTTCTGTAGGCGTCGAGTTCATCCTGACTTTCCTGACTTTGCCCGGATAAGATCCGTGAGGTCTCCGATTCCAGCTTGTCACGAATTTCCTGAATCTGCCGCTGCGTATCAGCTTCAAGCTCTTTGTCGAAATCCATCCGCTTTTTGTCGAATTTTTCATCTAATGCGGCTTTTTCGGCTTCTGCATGTTGCACGATTGCAGATGCGGCGGATTCAATCTCTGTCAATTTGTTTATAATAGAGTCCATAACCAGCCTCCTTTTTGTTAGAAATTCATAATATCTTTTATAATACACCTTTTGGAGAAAAATACAAGCTTTTCTGGAATCTGTTTGCTTGTGAGACGGGTTAATTCATGTTATGATAATGCATGTGTAAAAATAAACCGGCAGATTTGTAATGTGACAGATCTGTCGGAGAATATCAGGAGATTATAATTAATGAGATTAAGAAATATACCAAGAGCAGATGGTGTGATCGACGCACATCATACAGTGATCAAGAAACCGGAAGAACAGAAAGGAAACTGGAACCATGTGTTTGGTAACGAAAAGCCGATTCAGATTGAAATTGGGATGGGAAAAGGACAATTTATTCTAAATATGGCAAAGGCACATCCAGAGATTAATTTTATAGGAATTGAGCGTTATTCCAGCGTTCTGCTCCGCGCACTTGAAAAGTATGATACAGAAGAATTTGAAATGCTGGAGAATATCCGTTTTATCTGTATGGATGCAAGAGAGATTGAAAATGTGTTTGCACCGGCAGAGGTGGATAAGATCTTCCTGAACTTCTCGGATCCGTGGCCGAAGGCAAGACATGCGAAGCGTAGATTGACATCTACGGAATTCCTCGCAAGATACGAAAAAGTGCTTGTGGAAAGCGGAAGAGTAGAGTTTAAGACAGATAATACAGAACTTTTTAACTTTTCTCTGGAACAGGTGAAAGAAGCCGGATGGGCATTGATTGCTTATACTTATGATCTGCATCATCAGGAAGAGATGAATGAAGGAAATATTATGACAGAGTACGAGCAGAAGTTTTCAGAAAAAGGAAATCCGATCAATAAACTGATTGCACAGAGAAAATAAGTGTTACTGTTCACACGATGTGCGACCAGCAACGCATCTCGCCATTTTAAATCGCCTTTGGCGATGGGGCGAGATGCATTCAAGTCAAAACACACATCCTCCGTGTCAATCAGCAGAGTGATTGACAGGGAGTGAACAGTAACAAATAAAGTTTCTATATATTATATA
>ENA-OQLB01000966-OQLB01000966.1-human-gut-metagenome-genome-assembly--contig:-NODE-966-length-13837-cov-1.893654_pt1 | contig 13837 bp, 27 predicted proteins | sample MGYA00242656_ERZ504813 | MGnify/ENA primary metagenome ERZ504813 (study PRJEB26092, sample SAMD00036388) | human gut metagenome | host: Homo sapiens | study: EMG produced TPA metagenomics assembly of... | reverse complement strand
CGGCGCTGGCGTGGCTGCTGGCAGAGCGCATCCTGCAGGGGCGCGGGCTGCCGGTGCTGACAAAGGCGCTGCGCACGGTCTTTCCGCTGGCGGTGCTGGCGGGTATCTGCTATAACTTCTGTGTCTATTTTGCGGCGGAGCCCCAGCTGATGGGGCAGAACCCCGCATTGTATGAAAATGTGAGCCGTCTGGTTCAATTCTGGCTGTAAAGGGAAAAGAGTATGGCTGATAAAAACATCTACACCGTCATTGTAGCCGATGATGAGGACGAGCTGCGCGAGGCCGTCTGCACCATGATCCATGGGAGGCGCTGGGCTTCCATCTTGTGGGCAGCGCCAGCAACGGGCTGGACGCCCTTGAGCTTGTCGAGCGGCTTGAGCCGGATCTGCTGCTGACCGACATTCGGATGCCCTTCATCTCGGGCATTGAGCTGGCCCGGCAGGTGCGCGAGATACGCCCTGCCATGCACATTGCCTTTTTGAGCGGCTATGATGACTTTGAGTACGCCAAACAGGCCATTCAGTACAACATCATCAGCTACATGCTCAAGCCGCTGACGATGGACGGTCTGGCCGCCGAGCTGAAGTCCATCCATGAGAAGATCGATGCCCGCTATGCCGGGCTGCGCCGGGCCGATGCATCGCACGCGGACCGGGCGGCATTTCTCATCCCGCTGGTGCTCGCACAGTACGACAATGCCCCTGCTGATCCTGGAGGAACGGCTGGCGCACCTCCGCCGCAGCCTGCGGCCTGCTGCGCGGCACCGATGACCGCAGCACGCTGGTGGTGCTGGCGGCCTCGCTGGAGGGGGCGGCTGACTACGAGGCGGGCTTTACCCAGCTGGTGGAGCAGAGCGTTAACAAGTACCTGCGCCATTTTGTCTTTTACTGCTGCGGCCGCGCGGTGGCGGTGCTGCTGGGCAACCCCTCCGACTTGAGGAGTATCTGCACATTCTGGCAGATGAGATCTGCCAGCTGGCAGACCGCGCGCTGGGCCGCACGGCCAATGTGGGTGTCAGCCGGGAGTTTGCACACCTCAGTGAGCTGAACGATGCCTACCGTCAGGCTGTGGAGGCACTGCACACCGCCGCCGAGGGGGAGGGCGGCGTCAGCTTTACGGCGGACGCCCGCAAGACCGGCAGCCTTTGCGACCGTGCACTGGAGATCATCGACCAGCATTATATGGATGAAGACCTTTCGCTTGCATCCCTCTCCGCCATGCTGGATGTCAGCCCCAACCACCTGAGCGCCTGCATCAAAAAGTCAGAGGGGGAGACCTTCATCAACATTCTGGTGCGCCGCCGCATGGAGAAGGCGCAGGCACTGCTGCTGACCACCGACATGCAGATTCAGGAGATCGCCCGCTGCTGCGGCTACACCGACCAGCACTATTTCAGCTATTGCTTTAAAAAGTACAGCGGTACATCGCCGGTGCATTGCGCCGCGCCCGCGCTGCAGGGGAGGTCCGCACATGATGCGCCCGCCGCGCACCGCCCATCTGGCGGCAGCGCTGATCTCCGCTGTGGCTGTCATGGTGCTGACGCTCTGCACAACGCTCTTTCTGCGCAGCTACCGCAATGCGATTGTCGAGGCTGCCCGCACCAACAGCGCCCAGCCGTCAGTCAGGTCGTGGGGGCCGTCGGCAATTATGTAAACACGATGGAGAGCGCAGTCACCATCGTTATGGGGCATCTGGACGATGCAGAGGAGCCCCGGGATGCGTTTCTGGGCGCGTTCCTGACGGCACGGCCCGAGGTGGCCGCCATCACCGCCTACGATGCGGACGGCGCGCTGCTGAACTGCTGGGCGCAGGACGGCCGCACCCCGAAGGAGGAGATCCTGCGCAATCTTTCGTTTGATCTGACGACCGCCCGCCGTCTGAGTCAGGGCTATATCAGCACGCCCCATGTTGAGTCGATCTTTGCGGGATATTATCCATGGGTCGTTTCCATTGTCCGCACAGTGCCCGGTACCGCCGAAAAGCGCTGGCTGTCGTTGGACTGAGCTTTACCGAGCTGGCCGCCACCATCAGCAATGTCGGCATCGGCCAGCACGGCTACTGCTATCTGATGGATGAGCGCGGCAATATGGTCTACCATCCGCAGCAGCAGCTTCTCTACGCGGGCTTGAAAAAGGAGGAGGCCGGCCGTCTGGCCTGCCTTGGTGACGGCACCTATGTGGAGGATACCGTCATCTACAGTGTCCAGCGCGTGCCGAACAGCCCATGGCGCGTTGTCGGCGTCAGCTATATTGATGAGACCGTCAACGAAAGCTTCTGGCAGATGGTGCGCATCGCTGTGGCAACGGCAGCGCTGATCTTTGCGGCGGCGCTGGCGGTGGGCTGGGTGCTGTCCCGCCTGCTGTCCCGCCCGCTCCAGCAGCTGGAGAACGCCATGGAGCAGTTTGAGCAGGATGCCGACCACTTTGCGTTCCAGTCGGTGCGCGGCACGCGGGAGGTGCAGAACCTTTCGGATTCCTTCGGCCACATGGTCGGGCGTATCCAGCGGCTGATGAACACCGTGCGCGAGGAGGAGATCGTCCTGCGCAAGACCGAGCTGAAGGCGCTGCAGGCACAGATCAACCGCATTTCCTCTACAATACGCTGGATTCCATCGCATGGATGTGCGAGCGCGGCAAAAATGCAGACGCTGTGCAGATGGTCCATGCGCTGGCAAGGCTTTTCCGCATCAGCATCAGCCGCGGCCATGAGCTGATTCCGATCGAGAAGGAGCTGCAGCACGCCGAGGCCTACCTGCAGATCCAGAAATACCGCTACAAAAACCAGTTTACCTATCATTTTACGGTGGATGAGGACTGCGTACACTGCCTGTGCAACAAGATCACCCTGCAGCCCATCATTGAAAACGCCATCGTCCATGGGCTGGATCTGATGGTGGACGATGGCCATATCGAGATCACGGTCAGGCCGGACGGGGACGATATTCTGCTGATCGTCAGTGATGACGGCATCGGCATGGAGCCGGAGCAGGTCGCGGCGCTTTTGCAGAATGAGCCGAGCGACCGCACCGGCATCGGCATCAAGAATGTCAATGACCGGCTGCGCATCTACTTCGGCCCCGGCTACGGGCTGTCCATCGAAAGCGCCCCCTATGCGGGCACGACCGTTACCATCCGCACCCCGCGTGTGCCGGAGGACAGGGAGGGCGAGTATGATAAAACGCATTAAAATGCTGCTGCCCGCCGTTCTGGCGGTGCTGCTGCTGGCAGGCTGCAATGTGCAGTCTGCGGCGGCCACCACCGCGCGGTACAGGGTGACGGTCGTTGCCAAATCCCGCGAGTCGGAATTCTGGAAGGCGGTGCTGTCCGGGGCTGAGGCCGCCGCGACCGAGTACAACATGCAGCTCACCGTCCTTGCCCCCGACGATGAGGAAAATTATGACGCCCAGAATCAGCTGATCGAAAAGGCAGTCGAGGACGGGGCACAGGCCATCGTGTTTTCTGCCATCGACTATGAGCCAACGCCGAGGCCATTGATGCCGCCGCAGCAGCGGGCGTGACGATCGTAGGGATCGACTCGGCCGTACATTCCGATCAGGTAGCGGCCTACATCGGGTCCGACAACTACGGCGCCGGGCGGCTGGCGGCCCGCAGCGCACTGGAGGGCACGGAGGGAAAGCTCTGTGTGGGCTGATCAACTATGAGGTCAACGGCGCCAACGGCCGCGACCGGGAGCAGCGCCCGCGACACCTTTGCGGACAGCGGCCGCGCCGAGGTCGTTACCTCGATGCAGACCCATCCGAATGCAGCCAGTGCGCACAGCGATGCCCTGCGGATGCTGCAGCAGCACCCCGAGATCAATGTGCTGGTGGCCTTCAACGAGGCCACGCCGTGGGGGCCGTGCAGGCTGTGCAGGAGATGGAGCGGTCGATGACCTCTGGCTGGTGGCGTTTGACTCCAATGTGCAGACGATCGATGCGCTGCAAAGCGGCGCAGTGGACGCCCTGATCGTGCAGAACACCTACAGCATGGGCTATTTCGGTGTGGAGAGCGCCTACAGGCTGCTGGCCGGGCAGGGCGGCAGTGTGGAAAAATCCAACATTACTGCCGTCCGGGTCATTACCCGGGATAATATGTTTGCCATAGATAAGCAAAAGGCGCTGTTCCCGTTCGGGTGAAATTTGTAGAGGCTTGGCCTCTTTGCGGGCGGATATGAATCCGCCCCTACGGCACATCTCCCTCGCAGAGGGAGGGAAGGGTGTCAAACAACTCTTGTAGGGGCGAGCATTGCCGCCCGTGCCCGTTTGTCTGTGAAAAACTCCCCGGAAAGCGCGTTACTGTGCCAAGTTGGCGGGCGACCAATGGTCGCCCCTACACATTTAACAGGCCGAGGATGTGATTCTTTGACAACCTGACCTCCCTCCCAGAGGGAGGTTTTTTGTTTGCAAAAATCTTACAAAATAAAAACAACATGAACCGTTTTGACATTTTTTGTGGGCCTTCTGCACAAAAAGGCAGGCTCGGATTGGGGAAAATGCCCTAAACGGTGAAAATTTCCCCCTTTTGTCGGTGAAATTTCACCTTGTTTTTTGCCCTGCACCCGAGTATTATAATAACTGTCAACAGGGCCCGCACCTCTACCGCGGCCCGAAAAAATCCACTGCAAAAAGAAGGAGAAACTTATTATGAAAAAGTTTGCTGCTCTGGCCGTTGCTGGCTGCATGGCCGTATCCCTCGCCGCTTGCGGCGGCTCCGCTTCCGCCCCCGCTTCCAGCGAGGCTGCCTCTACTGAGTCCGCCGCTACCTCTGCTGCCGAGAGCGCAGCTGAGAGCGTTACCGAGGCCACGCAGGGCGGTAAGGTCGGCGTCTGCATCTACAAGTTCGACGATGCCTTCATGACCACCTACCGTAATGCTCTGCAGGAGATCCTCGAGGGCAAGGGCTACGAGGTCACCATGTTGACGGCAACAACGACCAGGCCAAGCAGAACGAGCAGATCAACACCTTCATCACGCAGGGCGTTGACGCACTGATCATCAACCCCGTCATGACCTCCGCTGCCGACCAGATCATCTCTACCGTCAAGGGTGCCGATGTTCCCACCGTCCTGATCAACCGTGAGCCCACCGCCGATCAGATGTCCGCTTACGACAAGCTGGTCTATGTTGCTGCGACGCTGCTCAGTCCGGCACCTTCCAGGGCGAGCTGATCCTCGACACTGAGAACAAGGGCGACATCAACGGCGACGGCAAGGTTTCCTACATCATGATTCAGGGCGACCCCGAGAATATCGATGCTCAGCTGCGTACCGAGTACTCCGTCAAGGCTCTGACCGATGCCGGCGTTGAGGTCGAGCAGCTCGACCTGCAGCGCGGTGACTGGGATCGTAACAAGGGTCAGGAAATCTGCCAGAACGACCTTGCCAAGTTCGGCGACCAGATCGAGGTTGTCTTCTGCAACAACGATGACATGGCAATCGGCGCTCTGCAGGCTATTCAGCTGCCGGCCGTACCGTCAACAAGGACATCTACCTCGTTGGTGTTGACGCTCTGGACGCTGCCAAGAACGAAGTTGCCAACGGCAACATGACCGGTACCGTTCTGAACGACGCTAAGGGTCAGGCTACGCAGGCTGTTGCTTCCATGGAGGAGCTGCTGGGCGGCAAGACCTTCGAGGCTGGCAGCCAGAGCGTCTACGTTGACTACGTCAAGGTTACCCCTGACAACGTCAAGGACTTCCAGTAATTTGACGAAAGCCACAGCTTAAACCAGAACAATCGGGGTGCGTGTGCGCAGGCGCACGCACCCTTTTCATGAAAAGGTTACAAAAGATTAAAGGGGGCCAGCGAATTGTCAGAGTACCGCTTGGAGATGTGTGATGTCGTCAAGACGTTCCCCGGCGTCAAGGCACTGAATCACGCACAGCTGAAATTGAAACCCGGCACCGTCCATGCGCTGATGGGAGAGAACGGCGCGGGCAAGTCTACCTTGATGAAGTGCATGTTTGGTATCTACCACATGGACGAAGGCAAGGTCATTTATGAGGGACAGGAGGTCCAGATCAAGGGACCTCTGGATGCACTGAACCGCGGCATTGCGATGGTGCATCAGGAGCTGCAGCCCATCCCGGAGCGTTCCATCGGCGAGAATATCTACGTCGGGCGCTACCCAACCAAGAAATACGGACCTGTCACCGTCATCGACCACGACAAGATGTACGAGGATGCGGCCAAGGTCTTAAAGGAAGTCCACCTGAATTATGATCCGCACGCAAAGCTCGGAACCTTGAGCGTTTCCCAGATGCAGCTGGTTGAGATCGCCAAGCGGTCTCCGCAGACTGCAAGGTGCTGATCCTCGACGAGCCGACCTCCTCGCTGACGGCGGCCGAGGTCGAGGCGTTGTTCACCATCGTGGACGAGCTGCGCGCCAAGGGCGTCTCCATCGTCTACATCAGCCACAAGATGGACGAAATTCTTCGCATCAGCGACGAAGTCACAATCATGCGCGACGGCCAGTACATCGGCACCTGGGAGGCCAAGGAACTGACCACCGATATGATCATCACCAAGATGGTCGGACGTGAGCTGTCGAACCTCTACCCGCCGCGCTCGAATACGCCCGGTGAGGTCGTGTTTGAGGTCAAGGACTTCACATCCATCAACCCCAAGAGCTTCCGTCACGTCAACTTCACGTCCGCAAGGGCGAGATCCTCGGCGTTGCGGGTCTGGTCGGTGCCCAGCGCACCGAGCTGATGGAGGGTCTGTTCGGTCTGCGCTGCCACACGTCGGCACCATCACCTATAAGGGCAAGGAACTGACCATCAACCAGCCGCAGGACGCCATCAAAACGGCATCGCCATGCTGACCGAGGACCGCCGCGCCACCGGTATTCTGGGTGTGCTTTCCATTGCGGATAACGTCTCCATTGCATCGCTGAACAAGTATCTGATCGGCGCATCATGCTGGACGACAACAAAATCGAAAAACTCGTGCAGGATAATGTCGCCAAGCTGTCCATCAAGACGCCGTCCTCCAAAACGCAGATTCAATCGCTGTCCGGCGGTAACCAGCAGAAGGTGCTGATTGCCCGCTGGCTGGCCAACGACCCCGATGTTTTCATCATGGACGAGCCGACCCGCGGTATCGACGTCGGTGCAAAGTATGAAATTTACTGCATCATCGCCGAGATGGCCAAACAGGGCAAGAGCATCATCATGATCTCCTCCGAAATGAGCGAGCTGATCGGTATGTCTGACCGCATCATGGTCATGTGCGATGGCCGCTGCACCGGCTTTATCGACGGTGATAAGGCGAACCAGGAGAACATCATGACGCTGGCTACCCAGTTTGAATAAGGAGGAATCCGAAAATGGAGAAAAAATTCAACTTTAAAAAATTCCTGTCCAATAACGCGATCATTATTCTGATCATTTTGCTGGCCCTCTTCGTCGGCTGCACGACCCAGAACTTCTTTACCGAGACAAACGGCAAAAACCTGCTGCTGAACGTCGCCCCGCGTTTCATCATCGCCTGCGGCGTTTCGGGATGCCTGATTACCAAGGGCACTGACCTGTCCGCCGGCCGTCAGGTCGGCCTGGCCGCCTGCTTCTCCGCCATGCTGCTGCAGAGCGTTGACTACTCTGCCCGCATGCTGCCCTGGCTGCCCGATATTCCGTGGCCCGTGGCCCTGCTGATCGTCATGGCGATCATGGCCTGCTTTGGTGCCATCAACGGCTGCATTATCGCGTTCCTGAAGGTTCCTCCTTTCATCGCTACGCTGGGCATGCAGACCATCGTTTACGGCCTGTGTTCCGTCATCACCAACAACCAGCCCATGGGCGGTTACAAGCAGAGCTACCTGACCGTTGCCAGCGGCACGCTGGGCCCCATCCGTTCCTGGCCATCTTTGCGCTGATCGTCGGCATCTTCTTCTGGTTCCTGTACAATAAGACCCGTCACGCAAGTACATGTACGCCATCGGCGGCAACGAGAACGCCGCTCAGGTTGCCGGTGTCAACGTCACCGCGTCCCTGATCCGCATCTACATTCTGGCCTCCTGCATGTATGCTCTCGGCGGCTTCCTCGTCGGCGCAAAGGCCGGCGGCGCATCCACCAACACCGGCAACGGCTATGAGCTGGAAGCTATCGCAGCCTGCACCATCGGCGGTGTTTCCACCAACGGCGGCGTCGGCAAGGTCTCCGGCGTTCTGGTCGGTGTTCTGGTCTTTGAAGTCCTGAAGATTTGCCTGCAGTTCCTCGGCGTCGACCCCGCCTACACCTACATTGCACAGGGCCTTGTCATCGTCATCGCCGTTGCCCTTGACCTGCGCAAGTACCTAGCCAAGAAGTAACCTATGGGCGAAGAAAAGACTACTCCCGAGACCGAAAAGAAACCCGACCGCCCCGACCGCAGCCAGCTGAATGCCTTTGAGAATTTCTACGAGAATTTCCGCAAGGTTCCGCTGAAATACATCGACATCTTCATCGGCGTCTGTGTTGCTGCACTGGTCATCGTAGTGCTGGTCGGCATTCTCAAGAGTAAGGGGATACTGTAAAAAAAGAAGCACCGTTCACGGAGAAAAATCTCTGTGAACGGTGTTTTTATTTGTGCTTTAGCAGAGTTGTAGGGGCCGCACATGTGCGGCCCGCAACCTTGCCTTTACAGCGCGGCTGCCTTCTAGCCGAGAGGCGGATATGGAATTTGCCCCTATTATTTTTGATCGCCTTTTTCTTCTTCCGCACACTGTACCCAAAGCTGCCCAGCTTGCGGCCCAGCGCCAGATAATCGCCGTGGCTGTATACAATGAGCTTCGCCTTGTTCAGGCAGAGTTTGCCGCTCTCATCAAGCAGCCGCTCGTCCACATCTACGGCAACGCACTCCGCCAAGAACAAGTCATGGCTGCCTAAAGAAATGACCTGTGTGACCTTGCACTCAAGGTTTACGGGGCTTTCCTCGACAAGCACGGTGCCGACCTTGGCGGCAGGTGCGGCGGTAAGGTGCATGGCGGCGAACTTATCCACATCGCGGCCGCTCTTGACGCCGCACCAGTCGATGGCGCGGACAAGGCTCTCGGTGGGCAGGTTCACAACGAACTCGCCGCGCTCCTTAATTAAATGGTGACTGTACCGCTCGGGCCGCACGCTGATGGACAGCATGGGCGGCTGGGTGCAGATCGTGCCTGTCCAGCCCACGGTAATCAAATTCGGCTTGTCGGGGCTGCCGCAGCTGACCAGCACCGGCGGCTCCGGGTTCAGCAGGGTAGACCCCCTCCATACCTGACGGCTCATTGTGCGTCCTCCTTGATTTCACCGAAATTCGGCGTTGCTTCGCTGATGATGTAGCGCGGGCGATGCTTTGTTTCCAGATAGATCTTGCCGATATACTCCCCGATGACACCCAGACAGATAAGCTGTACGCCCGATACAAAGCAGATGATGCTGGTCATAGACGCCCAGCCGGAGACGGTAAGCCCCAGCGCGGCCTCGATGACAGCCCACAGCACGCCGATAAAGCTGACCAATGCCACAAAAACGCCGAAGCCTGTAATGAAGCGGATCGGCTTTGTGGACAGGCTGGTGATGCCGTCAAAGGCCAATGCCAGCATTTTGGAGAGCGGATAGTGGCTTTCGCCTGCAATGCGCTCGTGGCGCTCATAGGTCACGCAGGTGGATTTAAAGCCGACCAGCGGCACCATGCCGCGCAAAAACAGGTTGACCTCCCGGAACTTGGCAAACTCCTCCAGCACGCGGCTGCTTAGCAGGCGATAGTCCGCATGGTTAAAGACAACTTCCGCACCCATGGCATTCAAGATTTTGTAGAAACTCTCGGCGGTAAAGCGCTTGAAAAAGGTGTCGGTGTCCCGTTTGCTGCGCACACCGTACACAACATCACAGCCGTCACGGTAGGCGTCCACCATGCGTCCATGGCGTTGATGTCGTCCTGACCGTCACAGTCGATGGAGATGGTGATGTCGCAGCGGCTCTTGGCTCCATCAGCCCGGCCAGCACGGCGTTCTGGTGGCCGCGGTTGCGGCTCTGGCAGATGCGACATAGTGCGCATCGCTCTCGGCCAGCTCTTGATGATCTCCCATGTGCGGTCCTTGGAGCCGTCATTTACAAACAGGACCCGGCTGTCAGGCTGATTTTGCCTGCAGCGGTCAGATCGGTGAGCTTTTGCAGGAACATCGGCGCAGTGATGGGCAGAACTTCCTGCTCGTTGTAGCAGGGGATGACGATATACAGGATGGGACAGGTGCGGTCATTCATAGCATAAAACCTCAGAATATGATAGTGGCAGGCAGCGGGGTCACGGGCAGGCGGCGCGCAGCCGCTCCGGGTCAGGCAGCTTAAAGCTGCCGCGGAACAGTTCGATCAGCCCTTCCTCCTGCATACGGCTCAACTCGCGGGAGAGCGCGCTGCGGTCGCAGTTCAAAAAAGGCGGCCAGCTCGGTGCGGCTCATGGCGGTGGTAAAGGTGTCGGCCCCGCAGCGCTCGCGCTGCTCCAGCAGCCACATGCAGATGCGCCCGCGCAGGCTCCTGCAGCAGATCAGCTCCAACCGGCGGTCCAGCGCAAAATATTTGTCGCTGATGGTTTCAAGCCAGTTCTGCAGCAGCTTTAAATGCGCACTGTGCAGGGCTGCGCAGGGGCGCAGCAGCGCCTCACAGGGCAGGTAGAGGATCAGGCAGCGCTCGGCGGCAGAGACATTGACGGGGCTGCGGCTGCGCCCGCCGGCCAGTACATCGGCAAATACGCCGCCCGGCCCCATGTGGGCGATAACCACTGTGCCGCCGTCAGCCAGCGGCTTGCTGGCCGTGATGGCACCCTCCAGCACAAGGCCGAGCTCGTGAGTTTCGTACCCGGCCATCAGCAGCAGCTCGCCCTTGGCGTAGCGGCGCACCCGCGGGGCAAAGCAGGTCATCAGCGTGTCCAGTTCCGCATCGGACAGGCCGCGCAAAAGGCTGGTGCTGCGCATGATCTCATAGTAGGGTGTGTAGTCCATACGGCTCCTTGCGTGGGTTACAAAAGGGTTTCCTGTTGCCGGTGCAACAGACAATTCATCTGTATTATAGTATAGTAAGGCCGCAAAAGCAACAAGGAGGATAAGATTTTTATGAAACTGAAACGCGTTTTCGCCGCTGTGACGGCGTTTGCTATGTGTGCCGCTCTGGTAGGCTGCGGTGCGGAAGCGGCCGTGAGCGAGTCTGCTGCCGGATCCGCTGTGGAATCTGCGTGGAGGCCGCACCGGAAACCGAGGAGACCGCCGATGCCGCCGCGACCGAAGCCGCCCTGCGCATCGCAGGCCTGAAAGGCCCCACAACGATGGGACTTGTCAACCTGATGAGCGATGAAGTTGCATCCAGCTATGATTTCACGATGTACGGTGCAGCCGATGAGATCGTTCCGCTGCTGGTCAAGGGGGAGCTGGATGCCGCCGCTGTGCCCGCCAACCTTGCTGCCACGCTGTACAACAAGACGAACGGCGCGGTGGAGGTTGCCTGCATCAACACGCTGGGCGTGCTCTACATTGTCGAGAACGGCGATACCGTCAACTCAGTCGGGGATCTCAAGGGGCAGACCATTGTCACGACCGGCAAGGGTGCCACCCCTGAGTATGTCCTGCGCTATGTCCTGAGCGAGAACGGCATTGACCCCGACAAGGATGTCACGCTGGAATACACCAGCGAGGCCACCGAGGCCCTGAGCAAGGTGCAGGCGGGTGAGGCAACCATCGCCATGCTGCCCCAGCCTTTGTCACCAGCGCACTGTCTCAGGTCGAGGGTCTGCGCGTTGCACTGGATATGAACGAGGAATGGCAGAAGGTTGCCGGTTCCAAGCTCGTTACCGGTGTTCTGGTCGTCCGCAAGGATGCTGTCGAGAATGACCCCGAAGCGTTTGCCGCTTTCATGGACGGCTATAAGGCCAGCGTTGAGGCCGCCAACAACGATGTCGAGGCACGGCAGCCCTCTGCGAGCAGTACGGTGTTGTCGCCAAGGCTGCACTGGCCCAGAAGGCGCTGCCGCAGTGCAACATCGTCTTTGAGACGGGTGACGAGATGAAGAACGACCTTGCGACCTACTTCAATGTTCTGTATGCCGCCGACCCCGCCAGCGTGGGCGGGACCCTGCCTGCGGACGACTTCTACTATGTCGGCTAAATTGAATCTGCATGCCCACTGCAGGGGGCGATGCAAGCATCCGCCCCTGCAAACGCCGTTGTGGCAAAAAGCCGCCGCCATCCTTGCATGGATTGGAATTTGGCAATTTGCTGCTGTGGGTCTGGGACATGGCGGGCTCTTTCTGGCCACGCCCTTGCAGACACTGGGGGCGCTGGCAGCACTGGCGCTACCGCCGCGTTCTGGCAGCGCATTGTGTTCAGTGCGCTGCGTATATTGGCGGGCTTTCTGCTGGCAGCGGCGGGCGGCTTGCTGCTCGGTGCAGCAGGGGCGCGCTGGCATTGGGTACGGGTATTCATTGACCCCGCCATGCAGCTTATACGCGCCATGCCGGTGGCCAGCTTTGTCATTCTGGCACTGCTGTGGGTGCGCAGTGCGAATCTTTCCGTCATCGTCAGCTTTACCCATGTGCTGCCGGTGGTCTATGCGGGGGTGCTGGGCGGCATTGCCGACACCGATCCGAAGCTGCTGGAGATGGCACAGGTCTACCGCCTGCCGCTGTCTGCGCGGCTGCGGTATATCTGGCTGCCGGGCATCTTCCCATCCTTCTGTGAAAGCTGCATCGCTGCAATGGGCATGTGCTGGAAGAGCGGCGTCTCTGCCGAGGTTATCGGTCTGCCGGATCATTCGGTCGGCGATGCGCTCTACCGCGCCAAGATCACGCTGTCCACGCCGGATGTATTCGCATGGACGCTGGTGATCGTGCTGCTGTCGGCGGCGCTGTCTGCGCGGCAGCCCGGCTGCTGCGCACGGCAAAAATGCGCCTCTGCGGGGAGGTACAGGCATGAGCATTGTGATACGGAACCTCTGCAAACGCTTTGGCGATACGCCTGTTCTGCAGGATTTTACATGGACGGTCGATGGCCCGGCAGTGCTGATGGGACGCTCCGGCTGCGGGAAAACAACGCTGCTGCGCATCCTGATGGGGCTGGAAGCACCGGATTCCGGCACTGTCACGGGCGTGGAGAGGCCCGCTGCCGTCTTTCAGGAGGACCGCCTCTGCCCGCAGCTGACCGCTGCTGCCAATCTAGTGCTGACCGGCCATGGGCTGACGCAGCGGGAGGCAGTGCTTGCGGTGTGTGACGGGCTGGAACGGGCCAAACAGGACTTTCCGGATATCGATACCGGTCTTTTGTGCTGCCTGATGCATAAGGGAGAAAATGCGCATGTAAATGAAAAAGAAAATTTTGAGACAGTAGAAGTTGTCCGAGAGCTTCTTTCTGACCGTGTGCTCGGTCTGGATCTGGCAGGCTATGAAAATACAGGAGATTTTCTGCTGTATGCGCCTCTGTTCGAAAAGGCCCACAGCTATGGTATTCCCTATACAATCCATGCAGGAGAGATGGGCGAAGGAGCCATGTTATGGACGCGCTTGCGATGAAGGCGAACCGGATCGGACATGGAATTAACTGCATTCAGAATCCGGAATGGCTGCATGCAGTTGTAGAGAGTCAGATTCCGCTGGAGCTTTGCCCAACCTCTAATACAAGATACGAGCTTGGGTATGCGGCGCTTCCCGTCCGACAGCTGCTGGATGCAGGGGCAAGGATTACGCTGAACACTGACAATATGTCGTTTGGGCGAACCAGCCTTGCGCATGAATATGATATGATGCGCTCCATCGGAATCAGTCAGAAAGAGCTGTGGCAGTGTGCGTGGAATGCGGCAGATGCGGCCTTTTGCAGCGAAGCGAGAAAAGAGAGGCTTCG
>ENA-OQLB01000964-OQLB01000964.1-human-gut-metagenome-genome-assembly--contig:-NODE-964-length-13858-cov-1.544316_pt1 | contig 13858 bp, 15 predicted proteins | sample MGYA00242656_ERZ504813 | MGnify/ENA primary metagenome ERZ504813 (study PRJEB26092, sample SAMD00036388) | human gut metagenome | host: Homo sapiens | study: EMG produced TPA metagenomics assembly of... | reverse complement strand
CGGGCTTGTGGCCTCGTATATCCCGCAAAGCGCGGAGGGACTTTCCGGCACACTGCGCGACTATGCAGAGCATTGCGGCATTGACGAAAGCCTTTTTAAATCGATCTTGCGCAAGCTGGAATTTCAGCGCACACAGTTTGAAAAGCACATGGAGGATTTTTCCGAGGGACAAAAGAAAAAAGTGCTCATTGCGCGGAGCCTCTGCGAAAAGGCACATTTGCTTGTGTGGGACGAACCGCTGAACTTCATCGATGTTATTTCCCGCATGCAGCTTGAAACGCTCTTAAAAGAGTGTGTGCCCACAGTCATTTTCGTGGAGCACGACCGCCGCTTTGTGGAAAATGTGGCAACAAAGATCATTCGGTTATAATTGCGGGTTAAAATCTGACAAAGCGCGTCGTGCAGGGCTGCGGCGCGCTTTTTGTTATAAAAATCAGGGGCTATGAAAGAGAGAAATCTATGAAGCAAAGAAGCGACTATATTGGTATATTGGACGGCATACGCGCGTATTCCATTTTGATCGTTGCCGGGTTTCATTTGTGGCAGCAATCCTGGCTGCAAAATCTGTTTCCAAGCAATTTGCTGCAGTTTATGGGGCGTGCGGAATTTCAGCTTAAACTGGGTACCGCGCACGGGCTACATGTTTGTAGACGTGATGCTGCTGATTTCGGGATTCTGCCTCTTTTTGCCCTATGCGCGGCAAATGACCGACCGCTTGCGCCGGAGCCGGATAACCTGCGCACATTCTTTAAAAGCGTGCAGCGCGCATTTTGCCATCGTATTATTTGTGCTTGCTTCTCTACCTCATTTTCTGGGTGCGGCCTTCGGATTACGCGAATGTCAAGCAATACTTGCAGGATATTTTTGCGCATCTGACGTTTACGCAGACGTTTTGGCCGGAAAGCTACATCGGCACAAAATTTCCGACAGCACTGTGGACACTCGGCGTGGAAATGCAGTTCTATCTCGTCTTCCCTTTGCTCGCGCGCGTGTTCCGTCGCTTTCCGCTTGTGTGCTGGGCGGTGCTTTCCGTTTTGGCGCAGGTGTATATCGTGCTTTTTGCACATCTGCCGCAAGGCAACGCAGAAAGCCTGCGCATCAACCAGTTCCCGGCGTTTTTGGGTGTATATGCAAACGGTATGCTGTGTGCGCTCTTCTTCTGCCGCCTGCGGATATGGCGCGAGCGCGAATGGAAGAAAAACCGTATTTTACCGCTTGCGGCGCTGATGCTGCTTCTGTTCAGCGGTGCTGCCATTGTGTGTATGTTAAATGACGGGCTGAGCCGTGCGGCAATCATCCAGCGCTGGCAGGTGGATTACCGCTTTCTGTTTTCTGCGATGGTCTGCGTTTTCATTTTGCTTTTGGATGCTGCACCGAAAGGCGTGCAATGGCTGTTTTCAAACCGCATAGCTGCTTTTTTGTCGGCGGTCTCCTATAATTTCTATATCTGGCACAGCACGGTGCTTTTAAAGCTGAAAGCGTGGCGCATTCCGTATTACCCGGATGCCCCGGAGGGCGCTGCCGCGTGGCCGCAATCCGCAGGCGGCGAGCCGTGGCACTTTGCTTGGCAGGTGAAGTACACGGTGCTGTTTTGGGCGTGTGCGCTCCTTTTGGCGGCGTTTTTCACCTATCTTATCGAAAAAACCGACAGCAAAACAGCTGCTCAAGAAAGAAGAAAATCATCCGTACATAGAAACAGACCGCCACGGCGTATTTCACGCATTCGGCGGTCTGTCTTCCTATTCTGTCCGGGTTACGGAAAACTATTCCGTTTTGCCGTCTTCTTTCTGGCCGTAAGCGCGGTCGGCGGCTTCTCTCGCAATATCGATGACGCTGTATTCGCGCTTTTCGCCCTGTTCGATGATAGGCAGCATTTGGTAGACCTCTGCCGCCATGCCGTGTCCCCAAAGCATGGGGTCGATACGCATGGAGTAGCCGTGGCCGTTTTCGCACATCCAATCGGTCATTTTGGCGCGCGGCAAGCCGTAAGCTGCTAAGATCGTCATGATGACGCCGCCGTGTGTGACGAGCACGGCACTCTCATCTCCCGTCATCATCATGTTTTTAACGAGCATCTCAAAGCCCGCGCAGACACGCTGCATAAATACGATGCTGCTTTCGGCCGTTCGGCGGGGCCTCGTGCTGGCCACCGTTCATCCAGGCGACGAACTTCGGGTCGTTTTTCAATTCTTCGGCTTTTTTATTTTCCCAATCGCCGAAGTCGCACTCGGCAAGCTCTAAAATAACTTCCGGGTCGGCGGTGGGATATAAGACCTTCAGCGTATCGACACAGCGCACGCACGGGCTGGCGTAGTACTTTTTTGCTTCGGGATAAATGCCCTTACGTTTCAGCTCCAAAAGCGCTGAATGCCTTCCTGCGCAAGCGGAGACTGCGTGCGGCCGATGTAACGACCCTCCAAATTGCCCTCACATATACCGTGGCGGATTAAATGAATGGTGTAAGATTTCATGTGGTTTTCCTTTCCGGGACGGTAAAACGCTGCCGTTGCGTCCCTTTCACCAAAAATTCGCGGGAAAACCCGCAAAAAAGGTTCGTTTATCTGTTTACTTCTCGGATAATTTCGTTTATAATTTACAGAGTGTTATTTTTTGACTCAGGTGGTGAAACTTTTGTGAACAGTGATTTTCCGCGCATTCTGACACTGCTGCGCAAGGAACAGGGTATCAGCCAGAAAAGGCTGCCGCAGACCTTGGCATCTCGCAGGCGCTGCTCTCTCATTACGAAAAAGGCATACGTGAATGCGGTTTGGACTTCATTGTGCGCACGGCGGATTATTACGGGGTTTCCTGTGATTATCTGCTGGCAAAACACCGCACCGGCAGGGCGAAAAGCTGCATGTGCCGGAAACGGAGGAGGAAGACACGCACGATGGTCTCCCCAACGTGAGCCGAAAAAATAATATCGAACTCCTTACATATTGTATTTGGTATTCTGAAAAAAATCAATAGCAAATCTTTAACAAAAGAGATCACGCTGTATTTGAGCGGCGCTGTGTATAACGCGTTCCGCATGCTGTATACGGCGAACCCGAAAAATCCCTCGGCTCTTTTTGAGACGAAAGACGGACTGAGTGAGGCGCTGACCGACGGCCGTATGCAGCTGGCGCGTGCCAAAAGCCGCGTGATGCTGCTCGGCGAAAAAGTGTCGGACGACGAGGCCGTTAAAAAAGACGACCTGCCCCAGCTTTCCGGCGAGATGCTCTCGGCGGAATATCCCGATTGGGCGCCTTCGCTTTTTGCATTGATTGAGAATACCGAAAACGAACACAAGGAAAACTAAGTAAACCAACTGCAAAAAGGAGGCAAACTGTATGTGTGGTTTTGTAGGTTATATTGACGGCGGCGAAACACAGCTTATGGAGCCCGTGTTGCACGCTATGGCAGACCGCATCCGTCACCGCGGCCCGGACGACGCCGACTATTATATGGACGGCGAGATCTCGCTCGGTTTCCGCAGACTTTCCATCATTGACCTCGAGGGCGGCAGACAGCGATTTTGAATAGAGAATAAAGCATTCTCATGTTTAACGGCGAGATTTATAACTATCAGTCTCTCCGCGAAGACCTTTTAAAGGCAGGCCATGTATTCACAACGAAAACGGACAGCGAAGTGCTGCTGCACGGCTTTGAAGAATACGGCACCAATCTGCTCAATAAGCTGCGCGGCATGTTCGCGTTCATCATTTGGGACAAGAACACGAAAACGCTGTTCGGCGCGCGCGATTACTTTGGCATTAAGCGTTTTACTATGCAAAGATGCAGGGCACGTTGATGTTCGGCAGCGAGATCAAGAGCTTTGTGGAACACCCGCACTTTAAGCGCGAGCTGAATGAACGCGCACTGGAGGGCTACCTTTCTTTCCAGTATTCTCCGGGCTACGAGACATTCTTCAAGAACGTTTACAAGCTGCCGCCTGCACATTATTTCTTCTACAAAGACGGCAAAATGGATATGCAGCGCTACTGGATCCCGGAATTCAACGCGGAAGAAGACAAGCCGCTTGAATATTGGGTAGACGAGATTGAAAAGACCTTTGACGACTCCGTGAACGCACACAAGATTGCGGACGTTGAAGTCGGTTCTTTCCTTTCCTCCGGCGTGGATTCCAGCTATGTGGCCTGCTCTGCCGATGTGGACAAGACGTTTACGGTCGGCTTTGACAACGGCGAAAAATACAACGAGATCAGCTACGCAAAGGAGCTTTCCGAGCTGATTCCGGTGAAGAATTACAGCAAGACGATTACCCCGGAAGAGTTCTGGGGCAACTTCGGCAAGATTCAGTACCATATGGACGAGCCGCTTGCCGACCCGTCCGCCGTGGCACTCTATTTCGTGTGCAACACGGCTTCCAAATATTTGAAGGTCGTGATGTCCGGCGAGGCGCCGATGAAATTTTCGGCGGCTACAACATTTATAAAGAACCGCTCGCCGTACCGGCTTATGATAAGATCCCGTTCCCCATCCGTCGCTTTATCGGCAAAGTCGCTTCACACCTGCCGAAGAAATCCGGCATCAACTTCCTTATCCGCCGCGGCAAAAAACTCGAAGACCGCTTCATCGGCAACGCGTACATGTTCACTGAGGAAGAACGCAAGAAGCTCCTGAAAATTAAGACCGATGCACCGTCCCCGGCGGAAGTCGTAAAGCCGTTCTATGATCGCGTAAAGGATAAAGACCCGGTAACGAAAATGCAGTTCGTTGACCTTAACGCCTGGATGGTCGGCGATATTCTTCTGAAAGCGGATAAAATGAGCATGGCAAACTCCCTTGAGGTGCGCGTGCCGTTCCTCGAAGCGTGGTAAGGATCAGGAAGCAGTATTGACTGCGATTATTCAGAAAGCTACATCTCCGGCAATTATTAAGAGTGCTAACGAGATTCTGACAACAGTCGGTGATTGTGTAGAGACGAATATGACATCGGATGAGATGGCAAAATTCATCAATATGCAGCTTAATAATGGGGGAAGTTGGAATATTGAGTCCCAGGCGGCGTCGGGAATGGGGGATGCACAGGCATGCTATTCTTCGGGAATGCAACTTTTATATGTGATGTGGCCGGATGAAAATGTTGTGTCAGATGTAAGTGAGAAAATGCAAAAAGTATTGAAATGATTATAAGGTAAAAGAGAGAAAAAACGTTATGAAAGTACAGGAAAAGAAAAGTCAAAAATATCACATCCGATGGATGCTGGTATGTTATGATGCGTTAATATACTTGATGTCTGCAATATTATTATTAATATTATATGGCGGAATGGACAAATTAACGACTGCCGGCATAGCAGAACAGATGATTATTTCGGCAATCTGCATTCTGTTTGTGCGAATGATTGGGAAAATATATAATCAGGTCTGGAGATATGGCGGAATCCAATGTTATATGAGACTGATATTTACAGATGGAATAGCATTTGTGTTATATTTGGGACTTGAACTGATCCTTCCGGTACAGAAGATAACATTTGCAAGAATGCTCTCTCTGGTGAGCCTGAACCTTCTTGGAGCATTAACGATTCGAATGATGTATCGATATGCATATAAATGTGGAAATAAGGATAACGCATGGGGAAGGGTTTTAGCAAAACTATTACGTGCTTTTTCGGGTATTGATGCCGGGAAAGAAAAAGAGGTACAGAAAATCAAAGTGGCAATTATGGGTGCCGGACGTGTAGGTGTAGGTCTGGCAGAGGAATTGCTGAACAATGAGCAGGCCTCTTACATACCAAGATGCTTTATTGATATTAATAAAGAAAAAGTGGGACGTGAGATACAGGGAATTCCGGTGTGGTCAGGAAGAACGATGTAACGCTTGAAAAATTGGAGGACTTTGAGGTACAGGAGATTATCTTTGCGATTCCAACGATGGAAACGAAAAAAGAAAAGAACTTTATGATTATTATAAGAATGCTGGATATAAAGTGAAGATATATGATTATCCTACCATGCATGGCAGCAGGTGGAAAAATGTATCTCAGGGAATTTGATATCGAAGAATTGCTTTTCAGAAAACCATTGGTAGTTGCAGATGAAAATACAAATGCATATTACAGAGATAAAGTAGTACTTATTACTGGCGGTGGAGGATCAATTGGGTCCGAGCTTTGCCGCCAGATGGCAAGAATGAAACCAAAGCAGTTGGTTATTTTGGATATCTATGAGAATGGTGCGTATGATGTGCAGCAGGAATTGAAGATTGCTTATAAAGGGAAACTTGATCTTCAGGTGGAAATAGCGTCGATTACAAATCGTAAAGCAATGGCAAGAGTCTTTGAAGAGTATCATCCACAGATTGTGATCAATGCGGCAGCGCATAAACATGTGCCGTTAATGGAGCATAACTGCATCGAAGCAATTGAGAACAATGTATTTGGTACAAAGAATATGGTAGATCTCTGTGAAGAGTATGGAGCAGAGCGCTTTATGATGGTATCTACCGATAAAGCGGTTAACCCGACAAATGTTATGGGAGCTACAAAGCGTATGTGTGAGATGATCGTACAGAGCGCAAGTACGCATGGACATGTAAAATATAGTGCTACGAGATTCGGTAATGTACTAGGAAGTGCGGGATCAGTAATTCCGCTGTTCAAAAGACAGATTGCAAATGGTGGTCCTGTAACAATCACTGATAAGAGAATCATCCGTTACTTTATGACGATTCCAGAGGCTTCTCAGTTAGTACTTCAGAGTGGTGCGATGGCGAAGAATGGAGAATTGTTCGTATTGGATATGGGCAAACCGGTGAAAATTATGGATCTGGCAGAGAATATGATTCGATTGTCCGGAGTACATGGAATTGAAATTATAGAGACCGGACTTAGACCGGGAGAAAAGTTGTATGAGGAATTGCTGGTAAAGACAGAAGAGTTAGATAAAACTAAAAATAGTATGATCTTTATCGAGAGAGATACAGCATTAAGTGCTGAAGAAATTGATAAGAGATTAGCACTTTTAAAAGATGCGTGTGCATCGGATGATGATTTAAAGGCCAAGAAAGCACTTAGAAAGGCGGTACCGACATTTAAGACACCGGAAGAAGTAAACAGAACTGCTTTTGAAAAAAATGAAAAAGAAAATGAAGAAAAACAGAAAAAAGGACTTAAAGTTGCATTATTTTAAATCTCGATTTATCTGGAACAGTTAACAAATGACATAAACAAAGGGTGGAAAAAATGTATAAGAAAAATGATCAATTGAAAAGTTTGAAAACAAAGTATGGCTTTCTTCGCCGACTATGTATCCGGATTCTATGCGTTATGTAATGGAAGCGTATGAAACGAACTGGATGTCCACAGTAGGTGCGAATATCAACGAAGTAGAAAAGATAGCAGCAGAGACATCGGAAACGAAATATGCGGTAGGATTGTCTTGTGGTACGGCAGCACTTCATCTCTGTATGAAACTTGCAGGCGAAAGATTATACGGAAAACCGCCTGTTGGAATTGGTGCATTACAGAACAAGCGAGTATTTTGTACAGATATGACATTTAATGCCACATTAAATCCAGTTGTTTATGAAGGTGGAATTCCTGTATTTATTGATACTGAGTATGATTCGTGGGGAATGGATCCGGTTGCACTGGAAAAAGCCTTTGAAATGTATCCGGATGTAAAACTGGTTGTTTATGCAGAACTTTATGGCTTTCCGGGAAATGTAAAACAGATTAAAGAAATCTGTGAGAAGCATGGAGCATTGTTGGTGGAAGACGCAGCAGAAGCAATGGGAGCAACATGGGAAGGAAAACAGTGTGGTTCTTATGGTGATTATGCGGCAGTCTCTTACAATGGTAATAAGATTATTACAGGCTCTGCAGGTGGATGCCTTTTAACAAATTCACTTGAGGATGCGAATCAGGCACGTAAATGGTCTACACAGGCTAGAGAGAATGCAGCATGGTATCAGAATGAAGAAGTGGGTTATAATTATCGAATGAGCAATGTAATTGCAGGCGTAATCAGAGAACAGTATGATCATTTGAAAGATCATATTGCCCAGAAGAAAACAATTTATGAGAAATATAAGGAAGGTTTAAAAAACCTTCCGATTATGATGAATCCGTTTGATGAAATGAAAGCTGAACCAAATTATTGGTTAAGTAGTCTGCTGATAGATGAAGATGCGATGTGTGAGCAGGTTCGAAGTGAGACAGAAGCGCTTTATATTGCAGAGGAAGGAAAGAGTTGTCCGACAGAGATTCTGGAGGCAATTAGTTCTATTAATGCAGAAGGCAGACCAATATGGAAGCCGATGCATATGCAGCCGATGTATCGAATGCATGAATTTGTGACGATTAGTGGATCTGGTCGTGCAAAGACGAATGCTTATATTGCTGGTGAAGTTAAAGATGTTGGAGCAGATGTGTTCCAGCGTGGGGTTTGCCTACCTAGTGATAATAAGATGACGGTGGAGCAGCAGGAAAAAATTATAGAGATAATAAAAGCTTGTTTTGAATAATATCTCAGAGGAAAACGGACTATGTTAAAAGGAAAGAATGGATTTACAACAGATATGTAAAGCGTATAATAGATATTATATGTGCATTATTGGCAATAATGGTGTTTTGGTGGCTCTATTTAATTGTAGCAGTTTTAGTTAGAATAAAATTAGGAAGTCCAATTATATTTAAACAGGAACGACCAGGAAAAATAGACAAAAAAACAGGAAAAGAAACTATCTTTAATCTGTATAAGTTCAGAACAATGACAGATAAGAGAGATGTAGAAGGAAATCTACTTCCAGATGATGTCAGACTTACTAAATTTGGAAGAATATTAAGATCGACATCGCTTGACGAATTGCCAGAGGCATTCAATATTCTTAAGGGAGATATGTCAGTAATTGGTCCGAGACCGTTGTTGGTGGAATATTTGCCGTATTATACTAAGGAAGAACATCATCGACATGATGTAAGACCGGGGTTGTCTGGATGGGCACAAATAAACGGAAGAAATGCTATTGATAGTTGGGAACAAAGATTTCAATATGATTTAGAATATGTTAAGAATGTTTCTTTTGCGTTTGATATAAAGGTTGTATTGAAAACAATAGAAAAAGTATTAAAAAGATCCGATATACAAGTGGGAAAACAAATAAAAGCAGGTAGATTAGATACGGCGAGAGGAAATAAAAATGAAAATATCAATTCGTAAATTTGAAGGTAAAGATATTCCCAAGAAGTAGAATGGATTAATAATTCTGAGAATAACAAATATCTTCATTATGACATTCCTTTAAAAATTGAAAAAACTGAAAAATGGTTTGAAAAAAAATAAAGATAGAACAGATCGCTTCGACGCGTTATAGAAGCTGATGGTGTTCCGTGTGGAACAATCGGGTTATTGTCTATAGAATCAAAAAATAAAAAGCAGAAATATTATATAGCTATGGGAGAAATATCGTTAAAGGGAAAGGGTGTTTCAACAAATGCGAGTAAATTACTCCTTGAATATGCATTTAATGTGTTGAAGCTAAATCAGTGTTTATTTATTTACTGAAAAAGAAAATTTGATAGCTCAGAAGTTATTTGAAAAAGTTGGGTTTATTAGAGAAGGACTCATTCGGGAAGATATTATTTCGAGAGGGAAATATGTAGATCGATATATATATGGAATTTGTAAGAAGGATTTTTTGAGTGAGGAATATTAATGGAAAATACACCAATTCAATTTTTAGATACAGAACAAGAGAAATGCTTTATACATAAAAAGAGATGATTTGATTCCATATTCTTTCGGCGGAAATAAAGCAAGAAAAGCATGTTTGTTTTTTGAAGAGATAGATAAAGGAGCTTATGATTGTGTGGTTACTTATGGAAGTAGTCATTCTAATCATTGTCGGATTGTTTCGAATATGCAGCTGCAAGGGGAAAAAAGTGCTATTTGATTGGTCCTGAAGAAGTTTCGGATACTACATTTAATAGTAAATTAATGCAATGTTTTGGAGCTGAAATAATTACAGTTCCAGTTGAAAATGTGCATGAAACGATAGAAGAACAATTACACAAGTTAAAGAAAAGTGGGAAAAAACCGTATTTTATACCGGGGGGCGGTCATGGAAATCTTGGAACACAGGCATATGTAAATTGCTATAACGAAATTAAAGAGTATGAAAAAGCAAATCACATATTTTTTGAATATATTTTCTTTGCCTCAGGAACGGGAACTACTCAGGCAGGATTGATCTGTGGACAAATAGAAAATGCAGACAATGACAGAAAAATAATTGGAATAAGTATTGCCCGTAGGAACCCTAGAGGAAGGAATGTTGTAGTTGATTCAGTAGAAGAATATATGGGAAACTGTAATAAAGAAAAAGTGGAGAATAACACAATATTTATTGACAATTATATTGGACATGGATATGGAAAAGAAAATGAAGAAATAGAAGATACAATTCGTGCGGCTATGGTTAAATACGGTATTCCTCTTGATAGTACATATACAGGAAAAGCATTTCAGGGAATGAAAAAATACATTGCCGAAAATAATATAAAGAATAAAAATATTTTATTTATTCATACAGGCGGTACACCATTATTTTTTGATGATTTAAGGAGAATGTAAATATGAATATATTGATACTTAGTTCGGGAACTAGAAATAAAATCGTGGAATATTTTAGAAAAGCATTAGCTGGAAAAGGTAAGGTTATATGCACAGATATGAGTGAACTGGCTCCATCTATTTATCTTGCTGACAAACATTATATAGTTCCGAGAATGACAGAACCGGGATATGTTGAGGTTATTCTGGATATTTGCAAATCAGAAAAAATAGAAGGTGTAATTTCACTAATAGATCCAGAATTATCATTGTTAGCAGCTAATAAAGAGAGATTTACTGAGATAGGTACAAAGGTTATCGGATCTACATATAATTTATGTGAAATGTCATTGGATAAGTATGAAATGTATAAATGGTTGGAAAAACATGAATATAATTGCGCAAAATCTTATATGGACAAAGAAAAATTTTATGCAGATGTAGAAACAGGAAAAGTGACATATCCTGTATTTGTAAAACCAGCTAGAGGGAGTGCGAGCATTGCCATATCTAAAGTACATGATAAAGAAACGATAGAACAATTGTTTGAACATAATGAAGGCTTGATGATACAAGAGTTTCTTGATGGTCAGGAAATTGGGGCAGATGTTTATATTGATTTAATTTCGAAAAATGTAGTATCCATATTTACCAAGAAGAAAATTAAAATGCGGGCTGGAGAGACAGATAAGGCAGTGTCGTTCAAAGATGAAAAATTGTTCGAATTGATAAAGAAATTTGTTGGTGAAGCAGGATATGAGGGGCAGATTGACATCGATATTTTTGATATAAATGGTGAATATTATATTTCGGAAGTAAATCCACGTTTTGGGGGAGGATATCCGCATGCATATGATGTGGGGCCGATATATTCGATGATTGTAAATAATTAGAGGGTAATGTAAATCAAGAAATGTAGGAAATTATCAAGAAAATGTATATATGATGAAATATAATGAAGTAATGATTATGAAAAAAGAGGAAGAAAAAGATGAGAAGTAATGTACGAAAGATGTTTGATGGATTATATATGAAAACAGAAACAACATATAGAGCTGTACAAACAAGGAAAGACGCAAAACATATAGTAAAAAATATGGGGAGAGTTTCCGATGAGTTGATGGAAACTTATAAAAAAGAAGTTCTTCCTTATTGGAAAACTTACAATGAAAAACCACCGGTTTATTGGTTCCAGTTATTTTCCAGAGATGGAATACATACAGACGCAAAATATATACCGGAGGATTTATGGTATGGAACGATTCTTCCATATTATAGTAACATGTTTTTTAGACGTTCTTATGAAGATAAATGTATGCACCACATGTTATTTCCAAATGTGTGTAGACCGAGAACAATTGTAAAGAATGTGGCAGGGCAATTTTACACTGATAAATTAGAACTTTTAACTCCGAATCAGGCTTTGAATTTGAGTGGAAATGAACAGAGCTTTATCATTAAACCTTCGGTTGATAGTGGAACAGGACGTCTTATCAAGTTTTATGATAAAAATAAGAACTCAAAAGATGACATAAAAAAGATGTTTACAGAGTTGAAAGCAAACTATGTTGTACAGGAAATTGTACAACAGCATCCGGTACTTGGATCATTGCATGAGTCCTCGTTAAATACAGTAAGAATTCTTTCGTTCTTTTTTGAGGGAGAAGTATATATTTTGTCGGCAATTGTACGTATGGGAGCCGGAAATGCGAGAGTCGATAACGTATCATCTGGAGGAATGCAGTGCGGAATAGATGTGGCTACTGGACAGTGTCATACCCTAGCTTGTACTAAAAAAAGAGATTGGGTAAAAAAATCACCAGATGGCGCAGTTTTTGCAGAAACTCAAATCCCTGCGTTTGATAAAATCATTAGTATTGTAAAAGAAGAACATTCAAAGTTACCACACTTTAGATTAATCGGATGGGACTTTAGTGTTACACCAGATGAAGAACCAGTGTTTATAGAATATAATGTATGTCCGGGAGCTAATCAAATGACTTGTGGCCCGACATTTGGAGATTTGACAGATAGAGTGCTGGAAGATGTATTGATAAAGAAAAAGCTGGACATATATTCAGAATTAAATAATGAGGAGCGAACAATGGGATATATAAAAAAATTGAAACGAAATGCGCAATACAATAGCTAAAAGAACAGGATATAAGTTAAATGAGATTGAAAAGAATAAACTCCTTATAGATTATCTTTGGGAGCATTATGTACATGGTGTTGTTTTAATTGAATATAACCAATATGAATTTTATAAGAAAAAATCTCGAGAAAGAAGAGAATATGTTTGTTTTAGAGAATTTGAAAAAATTATAGAAGTTGCCAATAAAAAAGAAGACTATAAGTATTTTGATAATAAGGCGCTTTTTAACAAAACATTTTCTGAATTTATGGGACGAAAATGGATAAATGCCACAAAAGACACCTATGAACAGTTCTGCGAGTTGTGTGCATCAAATAAGAAATTATTTGTAAAACCTGTAGATGGAATGTGCGGGCGAGGAGCATATATGCTTGAAATAGGAAAAGAAATGGATACAGAAGCAGTATATAAAAAGATTGATTTCTGAAAAGGCGATTGTTGAAGAAGTGGTTTCTCAACACAATGAGATTGCTGAGTTTAATGGTTCATCTGTTAATACATTGAGAATAGTTACTATGTTGTGTGCAGATGATACCGTAAAAATAATGGCGGCAGTTATACGATTAGGAAGATCTGGACAGATTGTAGATAACTTCCATAACTATGGAATCGTTGCATTGATAGATAGCGAAACTGGGGTTATAAAGACTACAGGAGTAGACAGAGATTTTAAGAGATATGTAGTTCATCCAGATTCGGGAAAGGTAATTCCTGGATTTAAAATTCCATCATGGAATAATATAGTAAGTGCAATAAAAAAAGCAGCTCATTATGTACCGACAGTACGCTACGTTGGATGGGATATAGCAGTTGGAAAAAATGGAGAGGTTATTATGATTGAAGGAAATAAGTCGGCGGATCATGATGTTACTCAGGTTGCGGATCAGGTTGGAAAATGGTCAAAATATAAACCAATTATAGAGGAATTAGAGAAACGTAAGTAGTGGCAGGAGGGGTTGTTATATGCAAGCGCAAGTTGTTGAAAAAATGAGAAATGTTTATCGTGTATGTAGAGATATTGCAACTTTTTCCTAAGAATTTGTCGAAAGTAAAAAGAATTGTTGATGGACATACGTACTTTCCGGAAAAAGAGACGAAAACCTAAAAGTATACGTCTTAAAGAGAATCTTGCTTATTTAC
>ENA-OQLB01000963-OQLB01000963.1-human-gut-metagenome-genome-assembly--contig:-NODE-963-length-13859-cov-2.055054_pt1 | contig 13859 bp, 17 predicted proteins | sample MGYA00242656_ERZ504813 | MGnify/ENA primary metagenome ERZ504813 (study PRJEB26092, sample SAMD00036388) | human gut metagenome | host: Homo sapiens | study: EMG produced TPA metagenomics assembly of... | reverse complement strand
ATTTTTTAGAAGTCCTGCCGATCATTGCAAGTAAGGTGAACGTTACGTTTGAACTGACGATAGCGGCAACTATCTTTGCATTGGTTGTAGGTGTAATTATTGCAATTATTGGATACTACAAAATTCCGGGGTTATATCAGTTAACCAGGGTATATGTTTCTATTATGAGGGGAACTCCGGTTGTTGCGCAACTATATTTCTTCTATTATGGAATAGCGTTATATAGTGCAATTGTAAGAAATATGACACCACTCATCGCAGTAGCGGTTGTTATGAGTCTGAATATGGGAGCTTTTATGTCGGAAGTATCAGAGGAGCACTTTTATCTGTAGATGAAGGACAGAAAGAGGCCGCATATTCTTTGGGAATGACTAATTTTCAGCTGGTTACGAGAATTGTAATTCCGCAGGCTGTACGTGTGGCATTACCGCCATTATTTAATGACATTATCAATCTGATCAAGATGACTTCACTTGCATTTATGCTTGGGGTGCCGGATATTATGGGAGCTGCCAAGATAGAAGGTGCAAGAACGTTCAGATACTTTGAAATATATGCAGCTGTAATGTTAGTTTACTGGCTGATCATATTTGTACTTGGAATTTTACATAAATTGTTAGAAAAAAAATGTGCAAATATGTACTAATTAGGATCTTAAATGGGAAACCATTGAGATAGATTTATTATTAATAAGGAAAAAGAGGAGATAAGTATTATGAAAAAAACGTGTATTAGCAGCTTTATTAGTTACTATGATGACTGTAGGAACAGTTGCCGGATGTGGAAGCAGTTCGAAATCTGATGATTCAGATAAGAAGACAACTTCAGATGCAAAAAGTGATGATAAAAAAGATTCTGGAAAGAAAGTAACTGTAGTTACTTCTGGAACAGGAGAGCCATACAGCCTTCTGTCAGACGATGGAAAATGGACAGGTATCGATGCAGACATGTGGGATGAGATTGAAAAGCGTACTGGATGGGAAGTAGAAGTAAAGCAGGCATCATTTGACGCTATGTGGGGTGAACTGGATACAAACCGTGTAGATGTAGTTGCGAACTGTCTTGCTGTAAAACCAGAAAGAACAGATAAATACAATGCAACAATTCCATACTATGGAGATTCTCAGTGTATTATCGTTAATGATGATTCAGATTACAAGACAGCTGATGACTTAAAAGGAAAAACAGTCGGATGTACAAATGGACAGGCAGCACAGACAATTATTGAAGATATGGCTGCAGAAAAAGGATTTACTGTAAAGCTTTATGAAGACAGTGCAGTAGGTATGAACGATCTGAAGCTTGGAAGAATCGAGCATATGCAAATACAACAACAAATGTAAACGCATTTACACACAACAACTCAGATGCAAAATTCCGTTTCTTTGATGAGCAGCTCCTTGCTAACAATGTAGCTTACTTCCTTCCGAAGACAGATGACGGAGAGAAACTTACAAAAGAACTTAACGATGTAATTCAGGAGATGCTGGATGACGGAACTGTAGCAAAGATCACTGAAAAGTGGATGTATGCTGACATGACAAAATTAATTCAGAAATAAGCATAAGTCAGGAAGATTGAAAAAATATGGGAACAGAAACACAGCTGGTTAAGATTGAACATTTATATAAGGAATTTGATGAAAATACAAAAGTATTAAGTGACATCAATCTGACGATCAATAAGAATGAAGTAATTGCTATTTTGGGACCTTCTGGTACCGGAAAATCGACGTTACTCAGATGTCTGAACTATTTGACTGTACCGACAAAAGGAAAGATTACGATTGGTGATATAGCAGTTGATGCGGAAAATCATTCGAAAAAAGATGTGATTGAGCTCCGTAAACATTCATCAATGGTATTTCAGGGATACAATTTATTTAAGAATAAGACAGCTCTGGAAAATGTAATGGAAGCGTTGACCGTGGTACAGAAGAAGTCGAAAGCAGATGCAGAGAAAATCGCTTTGGAATTACTGGATAAGGTCGGAATGAGTGAGAGAAAAGATTTCTACCCGTCTAAATTATCGGGCGGGCAGCAACAGAGGGTTGGAATTGCAAGGGCACTTGCTGTTAATCCAAATGTTGTGTTATTTGATGAACCGACGTCTGCACTTGATCCGGAACTGGTAGGGGAAGTATTAAATACGATCAAATCTCTTGCAGAAGAAGGAACGACAATGATTCTGGTAACACATGAGATCGGATTTGCCAGAGAAGTTGCAACGAGAATCTTATTTATGGATGGCGGAAAGATTGCAGCGGATGGTACACCGGAGGAGATCATTGATCATCCGGAGAATCCAAGACTTCAGCAGTTCCTGAATTTTGTTAATCGAAAATAGAATGTCTGAAAGACCTGCACGAGTTTGGTGCAGGTCTTTTTTAAAGAGCAAAGAATGTTAGTAAAAGGAGTAGAAGAATGCAGGACATAAGTGACAGAATCAAACAAATCGCAAAAGAGGCAGAACCGGAACTTATCAGTATCCGAAGAGAACTGCATCAGTATCCGGAGCTTGGAATCAATCTTCCGAAAACGCATGAGATCATCAGCAGAGAGTTAAAAAAGATTCCAAACCTGAAGGTTCGTGAACACATGGCAGGCGGATATGGAATTATTGCGGAGCTACAGGGAAAGAAAGCGCAGGGGAAGAATATCCTTCTGCGTGCAGATATTGACGCACTGCCGCTGGAAGAACAGGTGGACTGTGATTATAAATCCACCCATCCGGGAAGATGCATGCATGTGGGCAGACGGACATGCCACCTGGTTGATCGGTGCTGCAAAGATACTGGCAAGGCTCACAGGTGAATTCGGAGGATGTATCAGGTTCGCATTTCAGCCGGGAGAAGAGGTCGGACTTGGAGCAGATACGATGATCTTGGAAGATAAGGTACTGGAAAAACCGAAGATAGATATGGCTTTTGCAGCACATGGATGGCCTTCGGTACAAAGTGGTAAGATTGGAATCGTAAGAAGATATGCGTTCGGATGTGTAGGCGGATTTCAGGTTAAGATCACAGGAAAAAAGGGACATGCATCATGGCCGGAACAGACGGTAGACCCAATTGCTGTGGCAAATGAAATCTATCAGCATATACCGTCTATACTGACACGTACAATTAGTGGAACGGAACCTAAGATCCTTTCTGTTACATATATGCTGGCAGGAGAGAATGGCGTAAGAAATATTATTCCTCAGGAATGCGAATTCGGCGGTACCATGCGAGCTGCCAAAAAAGAAGTACTTGAAAAAATGGGACAGGAACTGGAAAAAGAAATAAAGGCAGTGTGTCAGGTGTATGGAGCTGCTTATGAAGCAAAGATTGAAATACATGGTGGCAGTGTGAAGAATGCCCCGGGATTGTTAAATGGGGTAAAGAATGCAGCAGCAGATGTACTCGGAAAAGACAATGTATATATCATTGAAGAAGATAATCTTGGAGGAGAAAATTTTGCAGAATATAGTAGCAGAGTTCCATCTGTATATATGTTCATAGGAATAAAACCAGAAGGCAGAGCAGAGATACCTGGATTGCACAGTCCGGAATATCGTTTTGATGATTCTGTACTTTCAGGAGCAGCTGCAGCATTTGCAAGTATTGGAATCAAAGGATGCCAGGGAGAACTTGAAGAAGAATAGAACGGAAAACTGAAAAAGAAGAGAGGAAAAAAAGATATGGAAAAATTAATATACGTAGACAGAAGAAATACAAATTGTAATAAGTGGGATGGACAGTACAAGATGTTCGGAGAAGAAGGGCTGCATGCGATGTGGGTGGCAGATATGGATTTCCGTGTACCAGAATGCGTCGTTGAAGCCTTGAAAAAATATGTAGAATCCGGCGTTTACGGATATTATAAAATACCGGATGCTTATTATCAGGCATTTATAAACTGGGAAAAGGAACACCATGGATATGAAGTGAAAAAAGAATGGATTCGTTTTTCTCCGGGGGTTGTAGCAGGATTTCACTGGCTGGTGCAGATGCTGACAGAAGAGAAAGATGCTGTGATCGTAAATACACCGGTTTATTATCCGTTCCTGGATGCTGTAAAAAATAATCACAGAAGATTGATCTGTTCGGATCTGAAAGAACAGGATGGGGTATATAGTATAGATTTTGAAGACTTTGAGCGGAAAATAGAAGAAAACAATGTAAAGCTGTTCATATTGTGTTCCCCACATAACCCGGCAGGAAGGGTGTGGAAAAAAGAAGAGCTTAAGAGATTATTTGAAATCTGTAAAGAACATCAGGTATATATCATATCAGATGAGATTCATCAGGATCTGGTGTTCGGGGAACATAAGCATATTCCATCTTTGTCAGTAGGAGATTATGACAAGATCATGGTATCGATTGTTGCGGCATCTAAAACATTTAATATAGCGGGAGCACAGAATTCTATGGTCATTATTCCGGATGAAGAACTTCAGGAAAAATGGGATACTTATGTAAAAGGAAACCGGGTGCTGGGAGGAAATGCATTTGGATACGTGGCAGCTGAGGCTGCATATGCAGGTGGAGGAGAATGGCTGCAAAGTGTGTTAACGCAGATTAATGAGAATTATCACTATTTGAAAGCAGAATTAGAACAGAATCTGCCAGAGGCAGTTGTTACACCGCTGGAAGGTACATATCTTTGCTGGATCAATCTCGGAGCATATGTGAAAGCAGAAGATATGAAAGAAATAATACAGAAAAAATGCCATCTGGCAGTAGATTTTGGGGACTGGTTTGGTGGAGAACATTTTGGAACTTTATAAGAATGAATCTGGCGACATCTAGAGAGAATGTAGAAATCGGTGTGAATGCGCTGATTCAGAACTTAATGAAAAAATAGTTATAGAGATTATCAATAAGAACAAAGTACATAGTCCTGATTTTCTATTTGACAGAAAGAATTTTCTACGAGAAATATCTTTATATAGGGAGTGAATGGATATGTATGAAATAGATGTCTGTTATAAGATTATTTTTGAAGCAATGCTGGAAGAAAATGCACTGGAAAAGATAGCAGATAGAATCAGTAAATATACAGCTGCAGAAGTAATATTTGTGTCAGGGTCTGGAAAGATCCTGGCATATTCGCATGCCTGTGAAAATGGGAAAAGAGAGTGTATACAGCAAAAGCATATTACGCAGAAAGAATATGAACATTACAGGAAATATGGGTATGACGGAGAAGGACAGCTGATGGTAGAAGAAGTGGAGCTTTCCGGAAGATTCAAGGGATATATTGCTGTTATATATAAAGAAAAAAAATGAACAGAATTTTTTACAGAGAACTGGTACAGGTAATTGGACAGGCGGTAAAAGAATATCTGGAAGAAGAACAGAAAGGTTATCTATATGCGCAGCCTTTTGGAAAGTCGGTTACCGCATGGATCTGTTGCATGAAGAGACACTGCCTGAGAATATGGAAGAAAGACCAGAGCCTCGGTATATAGGTCTGTTACTTCAAAAACAAGAGATACAGGAGAGGGAGCTTTTATGCATAGAAAGTCTTGCAGAGATTTATTGTGTGTATGAGGATCAAAATGAACTCTTTTTATTATTTTCCGGAGTGAGTGGGAAGAATCTTGCAGAGATTTATGATAGAATAAGGGAACAGAAAATACCATGCAGTGTCAGTGAACCATTTGGAGAGTTAACGTGGTGTGCGGCAAAGTATAGATTGCTGAAGAGAATGTCACTGGCTGGCGGTACCATGATTGATCCAACTATGAAACGAGAGAAGGAATGGTCGGTGCAGGGCTTATATACATATACGTTACCGTTACTTGAATCTGCAGGACTCAGCGATTACAGGATTCTAAGACTGATTCAGGAAGATGAAGAAAATAATACAGATCTTTATCATACTTTAAAAATGTATCTTTTGAATGGAAATAATGTGACAGCGGCAGCAGAGAACCTGCATATTCACCGCAATACGCTGGTATACAGATTAAAACAGATAAAAGAGTGCATGGAAATCGATATTAATGACAATGGGACAGCAAGAGAATTACTGTCATTTATGATGATGTATGACATTGCAAGGAGACATAAATAATGAAGCTGATACAGGATTTACCGGAGATATTTGAAGAATTTGGAGAGAAAAAAAGAGAGGCATTTCTTGAAATAAAAGAGTATAAAGATAAAGGCATTCCAGTGATAGGAATGTACTGTGCATATTTTCCAACAGAACTTGCTATGGCAGTTGGTGCGATTCCGGTAGGATTGTGTTCATTTGCAAATGAGACGATTCCGGCGGCAGAGAGAGACCTTCCAAAGAGTATGTGTCCTCTGGTAAAATCAAGTTATGGATTTGCGATCAGTGACAGATGCCCGTTCTTTCACTTTGCAGACCTGGTAATCGGTGAGACTACCTGTGATGGAAAGAAGAAAATGTATGAGCTGATGTCGGAGTTTAAACCGGTACACGTGATGGAACTGCCAAACAGCCAGTCAGAAAGAGGACTGGCCTTTGGAAAAATGAAATTATCCGCACAAAAGAATATTTTGAAGAATTTTTCCACAAGGTGATTACGGAGGAGATGATTCGTGATGCGGTGCATCTAAATAATCAGATCCGTATGTCTTTGAAAAGTCTGTGTGAGCTGATGAAACTGGATCCGGCACCGGTACTTGGTGAGGATATTCAGAAGATGGTGCAGGGAAGTAAATATCGGTTTGATTTTGCAACGACACCAGCAATTGTAAAAGAAGTCAGGGAGAGGATCCTGCGGGAATATGAAGAGGGAAAGCATCTGGGAAAAAGGCCGAGAATCTTGGTAACAGGATGCCCGATCGGTGGGGACAGTTTGAAAGTCATCCGTGCGATAGAGAATAACGGTGGTGTCGTTGTTGCTATTGAAAACTGCAGCGGAGTAAGGACACTGGCGAATCCGGTGGAGGAAGATACGGACGATATCTACGAAGCAATCGCAAGAAAATACCTTTCTACCGGGTGTTCGATCATGACACCGAACGACAACAGAATAGATCTGATCGGAGAAATCATTGATGAATATCATGTGGATGGTGTCGTAGAGATGATTCTGACAGGATGTCATTCAACGGGAGCGGAATCTATCTATATCAGAAAGTTTGTTACGGAGGAAAAGCATTTGCCGTACATGGCAATTGATACGGATTATTCGACTGCGGATCAGGCACAGATCTCTACGAGGCTTGAAGCTTTTCTGGAGATGATACAGCCAGGAGAAGAAAGCAGAGTAGATATTAATTATTGCTATAAAATAGTATTAAACGGAATCACACAGAAAAAAACGGCAAAAGAGATATTGGAAGAAACCTGGAAATATACAGGAATTCCATTAGGAATCAGAGTGGATATAGAGGGTAGCGAAGAATGGTTCGGGACAGAAAAAGAAACAATTGATAAAAGAGAGGAACAGAGGCTGGAAAGAGCATTTCCGGAAGGCGGGGGTGCCGTAATGGCAATCGTTCCGGAAGAGGTCCGGAAAGAAGATGTCACAAAACTATTAGAAATTCTGGTCAGAAGCTATTCCATGAAAATGCAGGCAAAACGTACAGATGAAAAAGAAATTCCGGATTTCTTATGGATCATAGCAGAAGAATCAAAAGATGCCGCATATATCGAGAAAGAGTTAATGAAAGAAAAGGAGAATCTTTCAGATGTGAAAGTGCATTATTATGAAGGAAATGAAATATTTATTTCAGGGATCCAGGGGAAAGAAGTCAGAAAAAATGTGATTACCATATGCAAGCGTTGTATGGAGACGGCAGAGGAAAGAATCTTAATCGGGAATGGCTTTCAGGATCTGAATCAGAAAGAAGAAAACAGAAAACTTCAACAATACGTATTTGAAATCGCTAAGAAGGAAAAATTCGAGAGAATCCGTTCTGCTTGTAGAAAATTATTATCATGAACTCGCAGTATCTTATATCAGTGACAGGCTGGGAGAAGACTCTTTATATCTGGACGAACTTGAAAAGATCAAAGAAGAGGACCGGAATAAAGGAAGAGAATTATATGAGACTTTGTACTGGTATCTGAGAATGAAACGAAATGTTGCACAGACTGCAGCCAAACTGAAAATCCACCGTAATACCTGCTTCCAAGAATAGCCAGAATCAATGAACTAATGGATCTGGATGATAAAGATGGATTGGAATGTGAGAGAATTTTGATGACAATGGAAATAGAGAAACGAAAAATAGCTGATGCATAAAGCATTGGCTTTTTTAGTTACATTTAAAGTTTTTCTGGTAAAATGCAAGACAGAAAATAGCAACAATAGCAATAATAACAGCAACAATAATAACAACAGCAGCAACAGTGAAAATACATCCGGAAGCAGCGAATCAGGGAGAACAGGAAATACATCAGGTGAAAGTGGAAATGGATCAGGGACAACAAGAAGTTATTAATGTAGATGAACTGGATATCACCTCGGTTAAGACCGGGCAGACAGCAAAAATTACATTGGATGCTATCGAAGGAGAAGAATTTGAAGGTACGATCACGAGTGTATCGTCAGAAGCTTCCGGTGGAAGCAGCAGTGAAAAATATCCGGTAGAGATCACATTTAACAAGACGGATGATATGCGTTAAGATATACGGGGTAGTTTTATTGCTGTGCTTTCGCATGCCATAATAATTAAAAAGCGGAATCTTAACCATTGCGATACTGAAATTCTGAGTTACACACAAAGGTTAAGATTCCGCTATCAAATTCATTATCATTGGCTGATTATGTTTTGTTTCTGCTTTAAATATTGCTTCGTATAAGTACAGACTGCAAAGCATTTTCCACACAGATCCGTATCAATCCCGGTGCTTTTTCTCATGATCTGACGCTGCTTTTTATAACATGCAGAGACAGATACGATATCTTCGCGTGGCATACCCGGACGCCACAATGTATTTTTCAGTGCATGTGCAGGGCAATACCGGACGCAGGCATGACAGGCACCACACTGAGAGCGTGTGACCGGAGCATCGCAGGTTAACGGGGCATCGGTCAGAAGAGAAGAAATCCTTACGGCAGATCCATATTGTGGTGTTACCAGCAGACAGTTTTTGCCGATCCAGCCAAGGCCGGCTTTGGTGGCGACAGTCTTGTGTGGCAGGGAACTATGGTTGTCTGAATCTACCATTATCCGATCGGTTGTCAGGGCATAAGCATGATAGCCTCTGGAGATCAGATATTCCTCACCGGCAGTTACGATGGCATTTAGCTTGTTGTTCAAAGTAGTATAAAGCTCGTAGTATTCTCTGGTCGGAGCAAGCTGAAGATCTTTGATGATATGCTTCGGTAGAGGAACTGCGACTGCAATTCCGACCGGATAGTCAGAAGATGGAACTGCGGTCAGATCCCCAATTCCGACCAAAACAGCACCTTGTGAGATTAGATAATCTCTGAATTCTTTTGTGGGATTCATAAAAATCCCTCCTTTCAGAACATTTCCGTTCATTGACTTATTGTACATTCAATTTTACAATAGAATGCAGAAGAAAGATAGTGGGAAAGGAAACTATTATGGAAAGTAGAATGGCGGAATTAATGGAAGCAATTCAGGAAAGTGAAGGACAGGCAGAACGCAGGGTGCTTACTTTGCTGGGAGGCAGATACATTTCTGAAAAGGCACTGGTCATAGATGGAAAAATTGTCTGGGAAAGCAGGAAAAATGGTTATTTTCATGGATATACAGATGAGATAAAGAATATTACAGAAAGTGGAATCACCTATATTGGAAATGAGAAAGTATTCTGCGATACATTGGGGCAGGAAAAACAGATTGTGATCTGTGGTGCCGGTCATGTGTCGATTCCGGTGATTAAAATGGCAGTGATGATGGATTGTGAGGTGATTGTACTGGAAGACCGTCCGATGTATGCGGATCATGCAAGACTGGCCGGAGCCTCCCAGGTGATCTGCGAACCATTCGAAGAGGCACTGGATAAGATACAGGGAAGTGCGGATACGTATTTTGTGATCCTGACGAGAGGACACCGGTATGACCAGATCTGTCTGGAGAAAATAGCCGCAAAAGAGCATGCCTATATCGGTATGATTGGAAGCCGCAGAAGAACAGCACTGGTAAAACAAAGTCTGGCAGAGAAAGGCGTGGATCAGGAGGTGCTGGATGCAGTGTATACACCGATCGGTCTGGATATCGGAGCGCAGACACCGGCAGAGATCGGAGTGGCAATATTGCAGAGATTATTGAAGTAAAGAACAGGAAGAAACGGACTTATGGATATTCCAAAGAAATTATGCGTGCGCTGACTGCTCAGGAACCGTATCCGGAAAAGAAGATAATGGCAACGATCATTACCAGACATGGTTCCGCACCACAGGGCTGGGAACCAAAATGCTGATATACAGAGATGGCCGCTGCGTTGGGACGATCGGCGGCGGATGTATGGAAGCAAGAGTCATCCAGATTGCCAGACTTATGGCAGAAGGAGAGGGAGAACAGGCAAGGATCTGCCATGTAGACATGACCGGAAATGAAGCCGAAGAAGAAGGTATGGTCTGTGGCGGGGAAGTGGATGTATTTCTGGAAATCGTCTAAGCGCGGAAAACAGGATCATCGGAGGCATTAAAAAGATGATAGAAGTAGAGGTAAAAATACCCATTGAAAATATAGAAAAGATAAAGCAAAAATTGCTTGAAACAGGGTTCATATATCAGAAAACCGTTGTGGAGACGGATACTTATTTTATCAGCGATCACTATGATATGCGGAAGAAGGACAAGCACTGCGCATCCGTAAGACGGAGAATCTGGATACGGGAGAAGTAAAAGCACAGCTTAACTGCAAAGGACCGAAATTAGACCAGGTATCCATGACCAGGAAAGAAACAGAGATTGATATCTATGAGCCGGAAAAGATGGAAGACATTCTTAAAGAACTTGAATTTTATCCAGCGTCTTGCAGAGTGAAGAAGACAAGAGGTTATTATATAAAAGATCATATGACAGCGGCTGCAGATAAGGTAGAGAATCTGGGTAACTTTCTGGAATTGGAAATAATTGTTGCAAAAGAAGAAGAACGAGCAGGTGGATTGGATATGATATATGAGCTAATGAGAATGTTGGGATGCGAAAAGACAGAGACGGTAAGGGATTCATATTTGTCAATGTTAGAAAAACGAGGTAACTAGCATCAGAAAGATCCATGAGGACAGATAAAAAGCCAAATTTCCTGTCCCTGTGGTTACCCGTGGTTATTGACAAAAATTATCGATAAGTCTATACTAACCTTACGAGTTGAGAAAAATTATCAGTAACAGTGGAAATAATACCACTGCCTGTAGATAAATTTGGAAGGAAGTACAGACGATGACATTAAAAGAATTACCAATCGGCAAAAGTGCAACATTGACAGTCGTAGGTGGAGAAGGTGCATTGAGACAGCATTTTCTGGATATGGGACTTATTCCGGGGGCAGACGTTACCATGGTAAAATACGCACCAATGGGTGATCCGGTGGAACTTCGTATCCATAGTTATGAACTGACACTCAGGCTTGCAGATGCGGAAAAGATAGAGATTACAGATGTCCGTGATGAGATTAAGATTAAGAATCAGATTCCGAAAGAGAAGATTGATCATCCGGACTTGGAGAAGGTGGAAAATATCATGAAAAAGCAGATGAGAATCCACTGCCGGATGGAACAACACTGACATTTGCACTGGCAGGAAATCAGAATTGCGGAAAGACGACACTGTTCAACCAGCTGACCGGCTCTAATCAGCATGTGGGAAATTTCCCGGGAGTGACAGTTGACCGTAAAGATGGAGTGATCAAGGAACACAGTGATACCCTGGTAACAGATCTGCCGGGAATCTACTCTATGTCGCCGTATTCCAGTGAAGAGATCGTGACCAGGAACTTTGTGTTAAATGAGCATCCAAAGGGAATCATCAATATCGTTGATGCAACCAATATTGAGAGGAACCTGTATCTGACCATGCAGCTGATGGAGCTGGATATTCCTATGGTTCTGGCACTGAATATGATGGATGAGGTGCGGGACAACGGCGGTTCGATCCTGGTAAATGAGATGGAGCAGGAACTTGGAATACCGGTTATTCCAATCTCGGCTGCGAAGAATGAAGGAATTGGCGAACTGATCGAGCATGCCGTGCATGTGGCAAAATATCAGGAAAGTCCGGGGAGACAGGATTTCTGTGATGCAGATGACCATGGCGGAGCAGTACACAGATGCCTGCACGGATCATGCATTTGATCGAGGATCATGCAAAGAAGGCAGACATTCCGGTAAGATTTGCGGCATGCAAACTGGCAGAAGGGGATGAACTGATCCTGGAACAGCTCAAGCTGGATGAGAATGAAAAACAGCTCCTGGAGCATATTGTAAAGCAGATGGAACAGGAACGTGGACTTGATCGGTCCGCAGCAATTGCAGATATGCGTTTTACATTTATTGAGAAGATCTGTGATGCTACGGTTGTGAAGCCGAAAGAAAGCAAGGAACATCTGCGAAGTGCGAAGATGGATAAGATCCTGACGGGAAAATATACAGCTATTCCATGCTTTGTTGCAATTATGGCGGCTGTATTCTGGCTGACATTTAATGTGATCGGAGCTGCGTTGTCGAATCTGCTGGATATGGGAATCTCTGCACTTACGAATCTGGTAGATGGTGCGTTGACATCCTGGAATGTCAATTCCGTTATTCATTCGCTGGTAATCGATGGAATCTTTAATGGTGTGGGAAGTGTGTTAAGTTTCCTTCCGGTTATCGTTACCTTATTCTTTTTCCTGTCCATTCTGGAAGACAGCGGATATATGGCAAGAGTTGCATTTGTGATGGATAAATTACTCCGTAAGATCGGACTTTCCGGACGGAGTATCGTACCGATGCTGGTAGGATTCGGATGTACGGTTCCCGGTGTTATGGCGAGCAGGACACTGCCTTCGGAGAGAGACCGTAAGATGACGATCCTTCTGACACCATTTATGAGCTGCTCGGCGAAACTCCCGATTTATGCATTTTTTACGGCAGCATTTTTCCCAAAACAAGGAGCAGTAGTGATGGTAGCGTTATATTTTGGTGGAATACTGATGGGAATTCTGATGGCGCTGCTTTTAAGAGGAACGATGTTCAAAGGTGAGGCCGTACCGTTTGTCATGGAACTTCCGAATTACCGTATGCCGGGAGCAAAGAATGTAGGGCAGCTTCTGTGGGAAAAAGCAAAGGACTTTTTGCAGAGAGCATTTACCGTAATCTTCTTTGCAACAATTATCATCTGGTTCCTGCAGACATTTAACTTACACATGAATGTGGTGGCAGATTCCAAGGACAGTATCCTGGCAGTTGTGGCAGGAATCATTGCACCGGTATTCCTTCCGCTTGGTTTCGGAAACTGGAAGATTTCTACTGCACTGATCACAGGATTTATGGCAAAGGAAAGTGTGGTATCTACGCTTTCGGTACTCTTTGGAAGTACGGCAGAACTGACGGGAGCAATTACGCCGGTGGCAGCAGCAAGCCTTTTGGTCTTCTGTCTGTTGTATACACCATGTGTTGCGGCTATTGCATCGATCAAGAGAGAACTTGGCGCAAAATGGGCGGCATATGTGGTGCTGGGACAATGTATGGTTGCGTGGATCGCAGCATTTATCGTGCATCTGATTGGTACGTTGGTAATGTAAAGAGGCATAAAAAACCTCCTGTGGATGGAATTAGATATGTTCCATTCACAGGAGGTTTTTGCTGTATATATTAAATTACATGCTCTGCTTTGGCTATTTGTTCCTTTATCTTATACCTTCCGCTGCGCCGGAGACTTGCGAATAAAGAGCCTGAAATATTGTGCCATACACTGAAGATCGCACCCGG
>ENA-OQLB01000962-OQLB01000962.1-human-gut-metagenome-genome-assembly--contig:-NODE-962-length-13860-cov-2.914658_pt1 | contig 13860 bp, 14 predicted proteins | sample MGYA00242656_ERZ504813 | MGnify/ENA primary metagenome ERZ504813 (study PRJEB26092, sample SAMD00036388) | human gut metagenome | host: Homo sapiens | study: EMG produced TPA metagenomics assembly of... | reverse complement strand
CCGGGTGGTCCACAAAATACTGGTTGATGGCAAAGCCATCCTCGGTCTTGCCAAGCTGCACCCAGTCCGGCTCAATATCCGCAGGGCGGTCACGCTTCTGCAAAAAGATAATGTCGCTGACAACATCTGTGCCAGCGTTGGCACGGAACGCATTATTCGGCAGACGGATGGCACCCAGCAGATCGGCACGCTCTGCCATGTGCTTGCGGGCGGTGCTGTCCTTGCTGTCCATGGTGTAGCGGCTGGTGACGAACGCCACCACGCCGCCCGGACGCACTTGGTCGATGGCCTTGGCGAAAAAGTAGTTGTGGATGCTGAATCCCAACTTGTTGTACGCCTTGTCGTTGACCTTGTAGTTGCCGAAGGCACGTTGCCCACCGCCAGATCGTAGAAATCACGGCGGTCTGTGGTCTCAAGCCCGCCACGGTAATGTCGGCCTGCGGGTACAGCTTTTTGGCGATGCGCCCGGTGATGGAATCCAGCTCTACGCCGTACAGACGGCTGTCCTGCATGGTGTCCGGCAGCATACCGAAGAAGTTGCCCACGCCCATACTAGGTTCCAGAATGTTACCGCTGCGGAAACCCATGCGCTCCACCGCATCGTAGATACCACGGATCACGGTGGGGCTGGTGTAGTGGGCGTTCAGAGTAGAAGCGCGAGCAGCGGCGTATTCATCCTCAGAGAGCAGTTCTTTCAGATGGGTGTACTCGGCAGACCAATTTTCCTTGTTGGGGTCAAAGGCATCTGCCAGACCGCCCCAGCCCACATATTGCGAAAGCACCTGTTGCTCCTCGGCGGTGGCACCCCGGTGCTCCTCTTCCAGCTTGAACAGGGTACGGATGGCTTCGATGTTCCGGGCGAATTTCTGTTTGGGGCCTCCGACACCCAAATCATCATCCGTGATGTGGAAGTTCCCGGCAAGTTCAAGTGTGGATCGTTCCGGTTCAACTGCATCTAGAGTAGGTGATTTTGAGCCAATCGTCTGGATCACAATATCATAAGGCATACGGTTTTCTTCAGCAGGGTATATGGCAACCGTTTTTACAGTATCATCTGGCTGCGTAGTAACCTGTTCATTCTGCCGCAAGCCATCCTCGAATTGTCGTTTGTTGATAACTTCGTTATCCCACGACTGTCCCTGTGCGCTGGTGTCAATGCGAACATCCGTTTCGCCCACATAGCCGATTGTTCCTTCGATGGTTCGGGTAGGAAGGTCAACGATAACATTGTCACCGACCTTGTAATCGGGTAGGGGGTGTTCCATCACTTCCTGTTCCTGCTCGTACAACTCCCGGACAAGAGCCAGCGGTTCCTCCCGGAAAATTGGCATCCGCATTTCTGCCAGTGCCACATCCTGCAGGGTAACGCTGTCCTTATCAAAGTTTACTGTATCCACCGGAAAGTGCGTCCTTCCATGTGGATGGTAATGCCCAGCGGCAGATAGTCCTCCCGGCGCAGATACTTGGTTTGGTGGTGGGTGCCATCCTCGTTCAGCCCGGCAAGGTAGATGTTCTCGCCGCACTGCCACAGTTGTTTGGCACAGTATGCCCACTGGTCGCGGGGAAAGCCGATGACCGGGACGGTGCCCAGTGCTGTTTCTTTTTCCAGAAGTTTGCCGCCCAGACGTTCACTGACTTTTTGCGCGTCATCTGCGTAAACTCAAACTGTCCGTTCTGCTCAAAGCCCACCAGCGCATCCGGGTGCTGCTCCTTCAGGGCATTGTACTCGGTGGCGGCATCCAGCGGCAGCAGTGCAGGGCGTTCCTCCACTTTGCTGTGGTAGTGCTCCAATTCCTCATCCGTGACGCTGACCAGTTCCGAAAAGTCCAAAGCTTCCAGCTCGGTTTCGGTCAGGTCTTCCAGACTTTCGTACTGCCGCTCATCTATCAATACCTCGCCCAGATACCGCTCCACTCGATACCCCACCAGATCCACGTTGACCTGAATGGAATATCCTCATCGGTGGCGTGGGTGTAGGCAATGCCGATTTTAGTCAGATCGGAAAAGTCCGGCTCGGAGTCGTACTCCTCCTGACAAAACTCCCGGATCAGTTTTTTGGCACGATCTATGGCACCATCCGGCTTTACGCTGACAGGCGCAGGGGGCGTGTAATGCTCCTTTTCTCTATCCGTCAGGTAGCGGTCGGACTGGACCATTAGGTCGATATACTTTTCCACCTGCGTCCAGCTTAACGTGAATTTCTTGTGTTCGGGGTAATGGTCAAATTCCATTCCTCTCCCGTCGTGGTTGACAAACCCTCTGCTGCCATCCAGATAATCGTGGGAGTGCCCACCGATGCCGTATTCCTTTGCCAGTGCCTTGACACGGAGATTGCGGTCGGGCTGGGTCTGGTACAGTGCCATAATACGCTGCTTGCCACCCTCAAACCCGGAGCCGTGCTTACGCAGTTCGTTTTCGATTTCAGCCTGCGACAAAACAAAAGCAGAGGGCAATTTTTCGCTCTCCGCTTGGTCGATTTTTCCAATTTGTTCAGCTTCGGTAGGGATGTGGGCATCGAAGAAACTTAGCTGTAGATCAGCTCCGTCAGCACCAGTTCCTCGGCCTGCGCTTTCAGGCTGTTCATGTGTTGCACCCACGCCATCTGCCGGCTCTCTTTGTCCGGGGCCGGGTTCTGTTTCAGAAGCTGCTCCATGGTCTGCTGCATCCGGCTCTCTGCCGTCTGCTCCACCTCCATCAGGTGCGGGTACAGGCTCCCGTTCAGGAGCATCGTGTTGTACAGCACTGGGGCGATGGTTCATCAGGTACGTCCGGCGCAGCTGCCGTACTTGCCCAGCGGCTTCCGGGGCTGGTTCAGGGTCAGGTTCGGGAGCTGGTAGTCCCCGACGGTCGAGTAGGTCACGTTCCTGCTGTTCGTATTCATATTGGCTCCTTTCTGCATTGCGGCGGCGAATGGTTTTTTTTACGGTGCGCTCGATGTTCCGCAGCACCTCCCGGCTCATGTCGCTGACGGCTGCGCCGAGGGCGTAGACGCTATCCGGGGTTGAGAAATTGTAGATTGCCTGAAAATCGTCCTTGTCGAACCAGCCTGTCGGCTCATAACCACAACGTTCCAGCAGCGTGTAGGTGACGCTGATGGCGGCAGCGGACTTGAACTGCATCTCCACCCCGGCTTCATCATAATCCATCAGAAGCGAACCGTCAACGATGGCGAGAATGTCACCACTGTTGTTGTCCCAGTAATCTGCCACCAGTTTCCCGGCAACATCCGCAAGCTGCTGGCTGACACGCTCTCCGCTGATGCCGTAGGTGGCGGCGAGCATTTCTGAAACCGGCTGCACCAAATCGGGACCGAGCTGCCACACCTCCGGGTCACGGGAATTGCGGCGCACCCCGGTGTCCGACACATCGAAAACGTAGTGCAGGCGCGGGAATCCGCTGGATTCGTCCAGCAAGGCGATGCCTTAGAGCCACGCCTGACATAGCGGTTCATCCGGTTGCGCCAAATGTCAAATTCGGCGCAGGCGGTGGCATCGGGCCGCTGAGCGTAGATCATAAGCTGGTCGGCAAAGGGGTACTTGTACAGCCGGGATGCGGTGGTCAGGTAATCCGTCCAGCTTTCCCAGTACCGGGTCAAGCCGTTTGCCGTGCGCTGGGCAAGGGCAAGGTATTCTTCGGTTTTGCTTGGCATTTTGGCCTCCTTCTTCAGATTTTAGGGTATAAAAATAGCGGGCAACCGTTTTTGGGTTGCCCGCCAAGGGTATATAATAATTGGGTTATCGTCGACTTTGAAGTTTTGATGATGAATGTCTATTTTTCATCGCTTTCGGGCGGACGAACATAACGTAACATTTTTCTTTCACAGGCACCAAATTCCAAATAGTTGTTTTTTGCCTCGTTTAGAGTTATTCCATGATTCAAGTCACTGGGGTCGCTATCAGAAGTAATAAACGGGTCATTCTCCCAAAAGCAAACTGGGCAAATGTACCCACAATCTTCCTTTGGTGGAACATTATAAGTAAAACATTCGCAGCATGGACATTGATACTTTTTCAATAGATGCACCCCCGCAAGCACCGACTTGTCAATTTGTATATGGCTCTGTGTCTTTTCCGTCGTATACAATTACTTTAATGTTGGTGGCTGCATCAACATCCGCATGAATACCTACGGTATATTCTTTGTCCGTAATATTCGCAAAGAGTAGCAGCCTCCCGCAGAAATATTGCCAGATACGATTTCCTGTTCGCCTTCGCAGAGCAAATGCACCACAATTTCAAAATCATTCCTATTCTGAATCGTCAGTGTGCCCGTTTTGGATGAAACCTTTACATTAGAATAAGTGATTACATATTGGGCAGATGTTGATTTTTCTGTACAAGACACAGAGCAATCCCATTGGATTGCAGCCTTCGCCTTTCTGTAGGATTCCGAAGATCTATACGCCGAAATTATAATGATTGCGGCTACGGCAAAGACGCTCACGATAATGAACACTATTGGTGCTTTTTTCTTCATAGTCTTTATCTCCAAAATTTCCAATTCATTGAGTTGAGCATATTACATACGCGAACACTCCAAACCTACAGCTCAGTTTCCACCGCAAGCTGCTCCTGCTTCTCTTTTTCATCAGCGATTTGGACATCAACATCTTCGCGCATCTTTTTCAGAAGTGCAAGGACTCGCTTGATTTGGCTCTTGGTGTTTTCCACTCTGCTCTGCGCCTGATTGATGTGATCCAGAACTGCCCAGTCTGCAAAGAGGCCATCAAAGAAGAAATCTGCGAATTTCAAAAAACTGTCTACCGCAACCTGAAGGTCTGCGGTGATCTCAACATCGGCAAGCTCAGTTTTGAACCGCCGCAGTTCCACTTGAAGCTGTTCCACCTGCTCCTGTGCATTGTCCAGTTCCTCATACTTGGCAAGATCAGCCATCAAACCGCCGCCCATTACGTCCCATGTACTCCAGCCCTCGGCATTATCCAGCGTTTCCAGAACTTCATTGACCGTGTGCAAGGCGGTCTTTCCGGCGTTGATGGCTTCCAGCAGCTCCCGCTTTTGGACTTTCAGTGCGGCAATGCGGCTTTCGCTTTCCACAATCTGCTGTGCGGCAGGGTGGGCAGAGACTTTGATGCTTTTGATTTTTTCGGAAAGAGCAGCTTGATACTGCCTTTCGCAATCGGACAGCCGTGCCAGTCTATTTTGAATCTGCTCCAAGTCGGCATCAACGGAAGAAAGATCATGGAGAGCCACATCGTACTTGACACGGGCTGCATAGGCTTCCTGCCGTTCCTTGTCCAGCTTTTCATCCATTTTTCCGATCACTTGATAGAAGAATGCGGCAAGGCTGTGCCCCTCCAGACGGTCCACATCAGCCTGTTCTGCCAGCTTGGATTTTTCCAGCTTTTTCAGACGATCAGCAAGCGTATCTCTCTGGGCGGTCAGTTCTTTCTGTTTTGCTTCACAGCTTTTCTTTTCTGCGACCTGCCGCCAAAGTTCTTTCAACGTAGAATCACTCATAAGGAATGTCCTTTCCCGGCATTACGGCTCTTCGTTCAGAAGCTGGTTCAAAAAATGCTGCCGATTATTTACATAACCTGTTACGGCATCTCTCTGCCGGCTTTACCGGGCTTCACACAGAGTTTGGCCTCTGCATGCCGGAGTATCAGGGGAGGCGTTTCAGGGCGTTACTCCTTCATTCCACCTCTCGAATTATCAGTTCACAGTACTGATTGAAACAGCACTGTGCGCCACCTTTTCAGCGGCGAACAAGTCGCACGATTGTAGTGCATACTCTTGGAAAAGTTAATGGTGTTCAGGATTTTCAGCTTGTAACCGTTCTTCAGGAGGGCGTTCCCGCACTCGACCACGATACTGCCTTTGGGCTGCATTTTGTCAAGATAAAAAATCAAGATGCTGCTGCAAATTTAAAAATTGCCAGCTTTCGCTTCTTTTTGGATGATTTTTCGCATTTGAGTATCCAATGTGCTTTTTGCATTCGGATTGAAAAGATTGTTGACGTTGTAAGTTGTGTTTCTGACTCGCATGGTCAACAGTCCGTCAGCGGGGCGATGTTCGGTCAGAGTGATAGTTTTGCTCATTTGTGCTTCTCCTTTTACAATGTGTGTTCAGTTGCCTTTTGCTGGGGCTGTAATTTTTTCTGTTCAAGCGCTGCCTTGCTATCGTTCAACTTTTTCAGCACCGATTCCTTCTCCGCGGTCTTGCCGCCCGGTGCGGAAAGCTGTTGCTTATTCAGCACCATGTCGATATACTTGCGGATATCTTTCAGTGCGGAGACGTCCGGCTGTAAGGTTTCCAGTTGGGTGCGCAGTTCTGCGCTGCCGGATTGCAGCGCAGAAATTCGGCATCCAATGCCGAAAAATTCACCGCTGTGCTGCCGTTCAGCTTCATCAGGGTGCGGACGGCTTTGTTGAATGCGTCCAGTTCGTCCTTGTGCTGGGCGGCGTAAGCGTCCTTGGTCAGCTTGAAGTTCTTCTTCATAAAGGTGTCATGGACGGGTTTCAGCTTGGCATGGACGGCAGCGGCGTCCTTGGTCTGAGCGATTGCCCGCATACGGTTTTCGTTCTGCTTCAACTGCTTGCGGAGAGGGGCGGCGGTCTGGTTCAGGTTAGAAATTGCGGTATCCAGATCCTCGATGGTGTTCAGAGAATGGGCTTTCAGATAGTCCACCGCCCGTTTGACTTACTCAAAGTCCCGAATAGTGCATTTCAGTTTTGCCTTGCCAGACCAATCGCTGCGCTGCTCATTGCGGAGATTGAAGTAGTCCACCAGCAGATCGGACAGTGTGGGCTCCTTCGCCTTTTCCAGAGCGTCCAGAAGAAGCTGCTTCTTTTCGTTCAGGTCTGCGATCCAGCGTTGCAGCCCACGAATTGCGCTGCGGATGGACTGCATCAGGCTGTTGGCCGCACGAATATCCCGGTTCAGGTTGCCGAGAAAGGTTTCCACTCCACGCTTTTCCATCTGGTGTGCGGTGGGACCGAGATGCACGGTCGGTATCTGCTGGATGCCCTGCCGCTCAAAGGAGCGCAGGTCAACACGTTCTGGTCTGCCCGCAGCTTCCAGATAGCGGTTGGTGATGGTTTCCCAACCATGCCGCCAGACCTCGGCGTACTTCTGGTCGTTCCAGTCCACCGTGTTCTCTTTATGACATTTCCAGTTACCGGAAGGGAGCCGGATGCGCTCGCCGTTTTCATCAAGGTCGTACACCTTTCGGGCTTTTGGAAGCCACCTGCCGTGTTCATCCATTGCCCGGAGTGTCAGCAGAATGTGGGCGTGTGGGTTTCCATCGCCCTTGTCGTGGATGGCAAAGTCAGCGATCATCCCTTTGGAAACAAACTGCTCCTGACAGAATTCCTTTATCATGGAGAGATACTGTTCTTTCGGCACCTCCACCGGAAACGCCAGCACGATGCGCCGGGCAAGCTGGGAGTTCCATTGGTTTTCCACGGCTTCCACGGCGTTCCAGAGCGTTGCACGGTCTGCAAATCCGGGTGGTGCATGGGACGGCAGCATGACTTCGGCGTGGACAAGTTCTTTCTTCTTGTTGTAGAATTTTGTTTTCTGGTCGTACTCGCTGAACAGCCGTTCGCCGCTCTGGTAAGCGGCCCCGGCAACAGCGGACTGCCCTTGGCTGCGCTTGACGATGGTGATTTTGAAATGCGGACACGGAATAGGCATCACCCCCTGATGACATTTGAATCGTTCTCTTGTAAAAATCACGGAATTATGGTACTATTATTTGGATAAGTAAGCAGAAAGCTGGTGAGCCAATGTCGGAAAGAAAATCACAACAGGAACTGGATTTTGAACGGAAACATGAAGAAGATTTGCAGCGGTTGCGTGGGCTACGTCTGATTGATGATGATTTCATGGCTGCGGTGTTTGAAGAACGTGCTTGTGCTGAGTTCCTTTTGCAGATCATCTTGAAACGTGATGACTTGACCGTCAAAGAGGTTCACGGCCAGTACAGCATTAAAAACCTGCAAGGCCGTTCCGTTCGTTTGGATATTTTGGCGGTAGATCGGGAAAACCGTGCATATAATATTGAGGTGCAGCGCAGTGACCGTGGTGCGAGTGAAAAACGTGCACGGTATAACAGTAGTCTGTTGGATGCAAACCTGACTGACGCGGGCGATGATTACGATGCGCTGAACGAAACATACGTTATCTTTATCACCGAAAATGACGTATTAAAGGCAGGTCTTCCAATTTATCATGTTGACCGTACAGTCCGGGAAACGGGAACGTTTTTCAACGATCAGGCTCACATCGTTTATGTGAACTCACAAATCAAGGACGAAACTGCATTGGGAAAACTAATGCATGACTTTTTCTGTACCAACTCGAAGGATATGAATTATTCCATTTTGGCGCAGAGAGTTCGTTATTTTAAAGAAGATACGAAGGGAGTGGCAGCTATGTGCAGAGCTATGGAAAAGATGCGGGATGAAACCGAGCATGAAACATCGGTCAAACACGCATTGGCAATGTTGGCAGATGGTGTGCCTTGTGAAAAGGTGGCAAAATACACCGACCTTTCAATTGAGGAAGTCCGGGCATTAGCTGAAAAGAAATCTGCCTAACAAAAAGATAAGCCGATTGGAAACGTTGCTATTTCCAATCGGCTTTTTCTATGCGTGTTTTATGGTAGCGAGCAAAAGGATAGTTGCAAAGCAGCGCAAGGAAAACGCAGTTTCCCTTGGGATGGAATCGGGCTGGCGCATAAACGCCAGCTTCGATTTCATCGAGCCGTCTGCAAGACCGCAATTTCACCGGAACGGTGTATAATTGCGCCCTTTATTCTAGAGGGTTTTGGACGTTGCTGCGTTCGTGAACGTCATGCACCATCTTTGCAAGTGCCAGCACGACTTCCGGTTGACGAAACGAGATTTTGAGCAGTTCCATCACCTGATCATCGGTCAATTCTCCCGGACAGACCAGAAAACTTTCCAGCATTCCGGCACGAGTGCAAAGGCGATGCACACGCTCTCTCCGGTTCAGCTCCGACATCTGTCGTTCAAGGATCTTCTCTCGGTGCTGGCAAGAGCGCAGCTTTTGCTCTGCTTTGGCTTTTTCGCTGCGGAGGTAGGCTAGGTCTGTTTTCGGTTGGGTCAATGGTATCACACTCCTTTTGCACTTTATAAAAGCCGCGCATTCATGAGGTCAAAAAACGACATGGATGCGCGGCTCTTATGCTATTTCGGAAATAGTTCGATTAACGAACTGCGTCCCATTTTTTGGTAAAGCGATTATACCTCAGATTATTGCGCAAAACTTCTTCGGCATCTTTGTCTCCCTTTTCTGCGGCGAGTGAGAACCACTGACCAGCTTTGTTGTAGTCGATTGGTTCGGAGTAATAAATGTATCCGGCCCGATACATAGCGTAGACGCTGCCTTGGTTTGCTGCTTTTTCATACCAATAAATTGCAGCCTTACATCTTTGACGATATAAACACCCTCATAATATTTATCGGCGAGCAACTCTTCAGCATAGATGTAGTTTTGTTCCGCAGCTTTTTTCAGCCATCGTTCGCAACCGATATACGGATTAGCACCGCCAATAAAGCAAGCATCCCCCATCTCTTTATCAATATAGATTCTGGCAAGTTCATATTGCGCTGCGGCAACTCCTGCACGTGCACCATACTCGTAGTATCGTGCGGCTGCGACGATGTTAGGCTTTTCAAGACCGGCACCAGTTTTACAGCAATAGCCACAGTATATTGTCGCATTCAAATCGCCTTCCCAAACAGCTGCACGGAAAAGTTGAAATGCCTTTTTTTCGTCTTTTTGAATGTTTTTTCCAATCAGGTATTCATAACCCAGCTTACGCATGGCAACAGCGTCACCTGAATTGGCTTTTTGAGTTAAGGTATTGATGTCTTCCATACTTTTTCTCCTTAATCATACATGCTAGAAGTATTGTTGTTATTTAGCCATGCTTCAAGACCAGAAATCAGAATTTCATTGATGGACTCAATATAATTCTTGATTTTAGGATTCTGAGCTTGTTTTAAAGTAATCAGTCGATTTTGGTATTTCTGATTCTGTTCGATTGTATCAACGCCTGAGTGCATTGGAAGTCTTTCGTAGGCAGATACAACGCATAAATAGCGAAGGAAACTTGTGTCATGGTAAGCTGTTCACCAGTAACAACAAACGAAAGCCACGGATATTTAGCGCTGTCGGTTGCTTCAATATAGACGGAAGGCTCGTACTCTACTTCATTTGAGAGTACTGCACCGCAGTTTTTAATTTTGGTTGTATACAGATCACCAAAATTTTCATGGAGATACTTATCAAGGTAAACTTGCATAGCATCTGTACTCCAGCGAATATTTTTTTGAGGAATTTTCTTGTTCCATTCAGCAACAACCATAGGAAGATCGAGTGTTTTGTCCTCGCTAGTTAAAAGGTTCATATAGGAGTTTATTTCCGAAACTGTCCAAGAAATAAATCGATAATCATATGCAATTTCATTATCACTTGTCTGAATGCTAAATTCCTCTATGCTGTTGGCCGCATTACTAATGTCATTTTGATTAAGATTTTTCAAAAAGTTTAACCGACGATCAATTTGCTCAGTACGAGGAATATTGTTTTTGACTAAAAATTCAAGAACCTTTCTCTCCTGAGAATACATTTTGAGGTAAGCAAAAACTTTCTGAAGTATGAAAAGCTGATCTTCCCAGCTAGATGTACAAATCAGAGGATAATATTCAAGGAACTCATCGAGATTGGCATCAACTTCCTGCGGGCTACCAGATTTCGAAGATTTAATAGATTGAGCAATCAAAAGATCGATTGGCAGGATTTGCTCTGTTGATGCAGAAATAAAAGGATTATCTTTTCCGACTTTTTCTTTAGCTGTTGAAAGCCGTAAATAATTCATAATAACCGTACAATATGTATCCAAAAGAAGAGCGGTAGCTTCGTCTGTTTCCTCCATAGAGAGACAGAGAATCATTTTTTTCATACCTGCATAAGGAGCAACCTCTTGATCGGCAAAAAGTAAATTGGAAACAGCAGCAACATAGTCTTCCGATTTCAAAATATCTTTCAAAGCTGCAAGCCTTGACAACGGACTGTTGCTTCCAACCATCGCGAGATAATTATCAGAATCATTTTTGGCAGCTTCTAATCCTTCCGCAATGCTGTCGAAATCTGTCAAAAAACTGCAATCGGCATTGTCAACAGGGAAGAAAGCATCATAATGACGATCCAAGCCTCGAATGCTAGGGACAATATCAGCGAAGCGCTGTAAATTGTGAATTGTCTGCATAACAAATCGAATGGAAATACAACACTTTTGATGCAGTTTAACTAGAGCTTCGCAGCATAGATTAACAACATCAGCTGCCTCCTGCTTATAGCTATCGCTGCTCTTCAGTTCATCGCTCAAACTATCCACAGCAGAAAAATCAAATTTTCCGGTATCCTCAAAAGAATCCATCAGAACATCAAAGGCATCATGAATGATAGTATTCTTTTTAGCCGCAAAATAGTTGCTTCTTTCATGCGTGAGCCAGTCTTGATAGAGTTTTTCATTTGCTTCAGCGTTTTGAGCATCGCGCTCCATCATTATCTTAATGAATTTTTCGGTTTCATTTTGATTCATTGTTTCTGTGATAGTTTCCTTTGCGATATCGGCGGCTGCCGAAAAAAGAGATCCGAGTAAGCCCATAAATAATTCCTCCCATTTTAAATTTGATCTAACTGACGGTAGACTTTTTCCAAATCCTGCATAGCTGAAATGACTTCACCTTTTAAGCCGGTTGCTTCCTGTAAGTGGTCATCCAGCTTGTTTACTCCTTTCTCCAATGATTTTCCAACACCTAATGTGTCTAACAGCTTCTTGGTTTGGTCGAGTTTCTTCTTCGCCTTTTGACTATCTGTGATTTCATCGTCAACATTTTGCCGGATTTGTTCAAGGCTCTGTAGATTCTGATTTGCATCCTTCGAAACGTCATAAGCTTTGTTCTCAACATCACGCAGAGAATCGTTAATGCTTTCCATAAGGGTAGCTTGAACAGCTGAATCTAAATTTGAAGAATCCAACGCAAGCCCGGCATCCATAAGACTCTTTTTTTGTTGCTTTAACTCGTCCAGCTTTTGTTTTTATCTTCAATAGTTTTCTTTACCTCAGTGATTTTCGTTCTGGAATGCTCAATACTAAAATTTTCAGCCATAATAATACCTCATTCTAATTGGCCATTCGAATCAAGAAAAACAACGTTATTTTTGATTTTTTGTTGGAGAGATTCTCCTATACTGCGAATCAATTCATCCAACATCGCTTTTCTTTCGGCTGAAATGAAAAGTTCATTTATCGCCTGACAGTCTCTTCGGTATTGTGAACGAAGTATTACAATCGAGGTGTAAATATTTTCCATGTGCCAATAGAAATCTGTGATTTGAGTGGATGTATGTACGGATGAGTCATATTCGGAGAGTGCACAAAGAGCTTCAACCTCCTTTTTCTTTAGTGATTTAACATTTTCTTTTAGAGTTTCTAGCTTTAGATTTTCTTCTTTTTGCGCCAACTGAAAAAATGCTGGCTTGTGAAGCATAATATCATATAGTTCGTCGTCATTGGGCGTTTCAGAACCATGACCTTTTTGCTCTTGAATTCTGAGTTCAAATGGTCGCTGAAGTCCTTCATAAGACATTAGGGCCTCACCCGGACGATAAACTGCAACATGTTCTAGTTGAATGCCACTAGCAGACATTGTGCTGCCAATCAGTTGTCGATCATCTATAGAGGTAAGTCTATGAATCAGCTTGATATTAGTATTTTTAATAACTTCAGGTGCCATAGCAGTAGGAAGCTGGTCTGCGATGATAATACCTTCGCGTAAAGCACGAACCTCTGCTAACATTTTAACGATATATGCTGTAGCAGCAATTTTAGGATTTGAATCTTGACCAGATGCTACTTGTGCTTCAGGAGCGATAAGGTTATGGGCTTCTTCGATAAAAATGATATGCCGGACAACCTTTTCTTCATCTGCACGAGGAGAGGCTTTCAAAGTTTCTCGAATGAGGGTACATAATAACAACGTAACAAAGTTGGCAGGGCCTTCTCCTAACGATTCGAGTTCTACAATGACAGGGTGCTTTAGCCATTCCTCTGGAGAGAATGTAGAGTGTTTTACATCAAAAATGTCCTTCATTTCCCGACGTAGGAGACTGCCAATACGCATTTCCAGAACAGATTGAATATTACCTTGAATTTCGCTGTCATAAGTTGTTTGGCTAAGTTCTTTTTGAAAGCGATCATATAATTCCGACATGGTCGGATATTCTTTTTCCCCGGTGTTAATATCATTGGTATTCCAACCATGTGCTCGATAAATACCTTCGATAGCTTTATCCAATATAAAAGGAGCTGGTGGAGCAATCGGAAAAGCACCCTCAAAAACCTGACACAGTTTAGAGATATGTTCTGAAAGTGTGAGTCCTTTCGGGAATTCGAAGGGATTCAACCTCATAGGAAATTTTGTACTAGCTGAAGGAGAAAGAATAATTAACTCTGGAATATCATACCTAGAAAGTTCTCGATATTCACGCTTGGCGGGTTCCAAAACCAAAAAAGGAATAGGATCACTTTCTTCTTTAAAAGTGACCGACAAATTATCGGTATCATCCTTGATTAGCTTTTTATGATGCCATAGGCTATTAGCGAGATGCAGCATGGTGTTAGTTTTACCAGAGCCGGGAACACCACATATGAAAGCGTGTTTTTTGAAGGATGATGCATCGATAAAAGCGCTCAACCCATTGTTGGTTTGTCCAAGGTAAATGCCAGTTTGCTCCAACTTCGGAGCAGTTTCCTTCTTTATTTCGATATTCTCGCCATCAAATAGTATTGGAAGCCGAAAGA
>ENA-OQLB01000961-OQLB01000961.1-human-gut-metagenome-genome-assembly--contig:-NODE-961-length-13865-cov-1.831417_pt1 | contig 13865 bp, 21 predicted proteins | sample MGYA00242656_ERZ504813 | MGnify/ENA primary metagenome ERZ504813 (study PRJEB26092, sample SAMD00036388) | human gut metagenome | host: Homo sapiens | study: EMG produced TPA metagenomics assembly of... | reverse complement strand
CTCACTTGCAATCTCCTCTACAATAGGTACTACCATGCGGCAAGGAGCACACCAAGGAGCCCAAAAGTCTAAAAGAACGGTTTTCTCGGAATCCATTATTTCATTCTGAAAATTTATTTTTATTGATATTAATAGCAGACATTTTACAGTCCTCCTCGTTTTTTCTTTTATGGCTTTATTATAATCTGAATTTTATTTGTTTTCTGTGATATCATCACATTATTATTCATGATTTGTTTTTTAAGAATTTATTTTTCATCTTATGATCTGATGGCAGTCTCACTTCTCCGGTCCTTTTCTTCATAATAGAATTCTGCGTCTCCATCTGTGTTGGAATATAATCGCTTTCCTGCAGAAATGCACCTGCCGCCTCAGCATATGATTCATATCCAGCTGCTTTCATTCTCTTTAACATTTTTTCCAAAGCACTGTTTTTGTCTCTGCTCACCTGTCGTGTGCTGATGCCCAGTTCCTCTGCTGTTTCCTTAACATGTTTTCCCATGATAAAATAATCGCTCACGATTTTCTTTTCCTTCTCTGTCAGATCTCTGTTGTGATATCCGATGCAATGTCACGTCCGCTATCTGCGATAAAGTCTGTCGCACAACCCTTCTCTGATTCTAATCCACAAAATAATACCGTATTATTTCTCTGATGCTGCTGATCGAACATATAATGTTCCTTATTATAAGAAATATTAAGAACTTCCAGCTCTTCTGCTGTAATATTAGCGTATTTCACCTTCTGATATCTGTCGTAAAATGTGTATTTTCTTTCTTCCATGATTGTTCCTCCGATTTGTCGTTTTTTGATTTGATTTGTGACAAATGAAAAATCATGGATATCTGGCATAATGCCTGCCTCTTCCCTGCATCTTGATATGCTCTTCCTTTCCGGCATCTACCTGTTAAAAAGGAAGCTTTTTCAAATCTGCAACCTGTTTTTGGGTATAGAAAAAGGCCATGCCCTTCCGGGCACAGCCTGACGCCTTAAAATTTGAGAAAAGAAAAACCTCCGCAAACATTACGTCTGCGAAGGTCTATTTCTCTCAGCATATCAATTCTAACATGCACGTATTTTCATTGTAATACCATTCACATGCCAGTTTACTGTCAGTTCACTGCCACTTTACTTCCACTTTTCTTCCAGTTTATTTCCTCCATCTTATTCTGTATCTTTTCCGGTCGTGTAAATGCCCAGAGCATTGTTGCATACAAACGGATTGCTTTCTTACGGTTTCGATAATAAGTGGTACTTGGCATATCATCCAGCATCAGCATCACATCTTCATTCGTATTTCCCGCTTCAAAATATCTATATTTCAAAAGCCGATAATACAGCTGTCCATTCTTTGGATAATCCCTCAAAGCTATCATGGAATCTCTCATAATTTCCAGCAAACAGAGATTCATATCATTATTCAGAAGTTTTTCCTGGATTCTGCGTTTCTCTGCAGTCGCATCGAAATCTACCAGAGCATATAACATTTCCTTCAGATGCTTGCCTTCTTCTGCATACATTTCATAATCTATGTCCACAAGATTCTTCTCAATACGGAACATTACCTTGGTATACTGACTCAACAATAATTCCGTATTCTTATAAGCATCCTCTGCCACTTCTTCCATATTAATAAACATATCCTGTATTCTCTGCATAATTGTCCTCCTTCCCGACCGCTTCCGCAGCCAGACCAATCATTGTATTGTTTATTCCATTCACAGTCTGTCACTGTCCTAACATCTCTTCATGCAGATTCCGCAGAAATATCCGCTGTGGGATGGCTTCTATTCCTGGCTGACCGGCAACTGTATGATCTATTGAAAGCAATCGGTTCTCACGGGAAAGGATGTATCCCCGACTGCTGATGTTCTCATCGAATATCTATCACTCCAAAGGGGGCCCTGATTCAGGCAATGTCATTTAGTTAAGATATTGAGTCGGCAGCCTCTTGCAGAGCAAGGTATATCAAAATATATACCCTGCTCTTTTTTTGTAAAAAATCCTTGACAAATATAGAAAAATTTGCGGCGAAGCCACTTAAATGTATTACATTTTGGAGGTAACGCTTATGATATTTGCGGAACATGTAAAAAACAAATTGTCATCTTTAATCCATGAAATGGCGACCGCCCCATGGTTGTTTTCAAAAAATCCAGAAGTTGATTTTTCACGGAACAGAAAACTTGATTTTGTATCTACAATTCAATTTCTTCTTTCTATGGAAAGTGGAAGCTTAAAAAAAGAATTGCTGGATTATTTCCAGTTCTCTGTCGATACCCCGTCTGCTTCAGCGTTCTGTCAACAGAGAAACAAACTACTTCTGGAGGCATTCCAGTTTTTGTTTTATGAATTTAATTCTTGTTTCTCATTCGAAAAAAAGTATAAGGATTATCAACTATTAGCTTGTGATGGCTCAGATTTGAACATTGCCCGTAATCCAAACGATGCAGGCACTTATTTTCAGTCTCAACCAACTGATCGGGGATTTCATCAGATTCATCTGAATGCTCTTTTCGACCTGTGCGAGAAGCGATATATTGATCTTGTGATACAACCTGCAAGGCTAGAAAACGAATCATTGGCAATGACACAAATGATTGACCGTTATAAAGGAGAGAAAAAAACAATTTTTATCGCAGACAGAGGATATGAAACATATAATATTTTTGCGCATGTCCAAGAAAAAGGAATGTATTATCTGTATTATCTGATTCGTGTAAAGGATGGCGGTGGGGGAAGCATGACAGGAAGTTTTGACCTTCCTGATGAAAATGGGTTTGACCACGACATGCAACTTATATTAACCCGAAAACAGACAAAAGATGTGAAAGCTAAACCCAAAAAATTTAAATTTATTGCAAAATCCAGTCCATTTGACTATCTGGATTTATATGACAAAAAAATTTTATACGTTGAATTTTAGAGTAGTAAGGTTTGCCATTTCAGAAGATTCGTATGAAAGTATAATTACCAATCTTCCAAAGGAAGATTTTCCAGTAGAAGAAATAAAGAAGGTTTATGCAATGCGATGGGGCATCGAAACATCGTTCAGGGAATTGAAATATGCTATCGGATTATGTTGCTTTCATTCAAAAAAGGTGGAGTATATCATGCAAGAAATATACGCACGTTTAATCCTTTACAATTATTGTGAGCTCATTACAATGCATGTAATAATCCAACAAAAAGGTACAAAACATGTTTATCAAATGAATTACACAATAGCAATTCATATATGTCGTTATTTCCTGCGAAATGACATTTCCCCACCTGACGTTGAGACGCTGATACAGAAGAATCTTTTACCTGTAAGACCCGGGCGTTCCGACCCTCGCAAAGTCAAGCCTAAGTCAGCAGTAAGTTTTCTGTATCGAGTTGCATAACATCGATAAAAGTATATCGTTAATTTAGGCAGATAGCAATCTGTCTTTTTGTGCTGCATAAATATAAGAGCAAGTTTTTATAAAAGAAAAATCAGGCAAAGATAGTGAATTTTCTACCTCTGCCTGATAGGAATACATCTGCTTAATGTCTTAACTAAATGACATTGGATCATTGGTCCTTCGTTTAAAAAGGTGAAATCCAGATGTTACCGTGAACATAAACAAGGATTCTACGTTTATGCAAAGCCGAATCTTTGTGACCCTAAGAACGTTATCAAATACATCGGGCGTTATCTTGGCCGTCCTGTCATTGCTACATCCAGAATCGACAACTATGATGGGGATACTGTTACTTTCCATTACAATCGCCATGAGGATAATAAATACATAGAAGAAACTCTTCCTGCCATTGATTTCATCAAAAGATTAATCCGCCATATCCCCGAGAAACACTTCAAAATGATTCGATATGGCGGCTTATATGCCAGACACAGGGAAATCGATAAAACCCTTTTTCGTGCGATTTCTAAAAATAAGCATCGTATTTATCGAAATTTCAATCAATGGAGGACCGCCATCCTGCTCTCCTTTGGCTATGATCCTTTAGAATGTCCCGATTGCAAACACAAAATGGTGTTACTTGAACTTTATTACAAACACAAACGCGTACCTCTCGAAGAACTCTATGAGAAAGTAATGTCCAATTCTCTCGGAAAACGTTCTTCTGCATGATTTCTTTTTTTATATTCTATGCTATAATCCTCTGTAAGGAGGACAAGAACATGAAACCTAATATCGAGGAATTACGCAAAAAATACATGGATCATCCACCGGAAGGATTCACATCTGAGGACATTCGCAATATGAGCAAGATGAACTTCTGGATATGGATTATTTCTTAAATGAAGATGACTTATTTTCCGATGAGGCTGGTGTAGAAGGTTTTTATATCTTTTAACCAGTGCCATCTCTTTATCATGCTCGCTTTTATGCGGGCTTTTTCATTCATGAATCTAACAAATATCGAACTTTCCTATAAAGTAAAAAAAAGTGGTCATTTTGACCACTTTTTAACAATACCCTACATTTTTTATACAAACGCTTTGATCTTCTGATAGATACTTTCTGTATCCAGTCCGTATTTTGCAATCAGCTCCAAAGCCGGTCCGGACTCACCATACGTATCATTGATTCCGATCTTCATCACCTGTGTCGGTGCTTTTTCTGAAAGGACATCACATACTGCACTTCCAAGTCCTCCGATTACGGAGTGCTCTTCCACTGTCACAACTTTTCCTGTTGCTTTTGCAGCTTCCACGATCAGTTCTTCATCCAGAGGTTTGATCGTATGGATATTGATTACTTTCGCATCGATTCCGTCTGCTGCAAGCTTCTCTGCTGCTTCCAGGCAGTTGGAAACCGGAAGTCCTGTTGCCACGATAGTCAGATCTTTTCCTTCGCGCAGCACAACACCTTTCCGAGTTCGAACTTGTAATCTTCTCTGTCATTGATCACCGGAACCGCCAGACGTCCAAAACGCATATAAACAGGTCCTACATGCTCGTAAGCCGCTTTTACTGCTGCTCTTGCTTCTACATCATCAGAAGGGTTGATCACAACCATTCCCGGAATTGTTCGCATCAGAGCGATATCTTCGTTACACTGGTGTGTCGCACCGTCTTCTCCTACAGAGATTCCTGCATGTGTCGCACCGATCTTCACGTTCAGTTTCGGGTATCCGATGGAGTTTCTGATCTGCTCAAATGCGCGGCCTGCCGCAAACATTGCGAAAGAGCTTGCAAATGGTACCTTTCCGGCTGCTGCAAGACCTGCTGCCACACCCATCATATTACTCTCTGCGATACCACAGTCGATAAATCTCTCCGGATGTGCTTTTTTAAACACACCGGTCTTTGTAGCTGCCGCTAGGTCTGCATCCAGTACAACTACATTCTCATGTGCAGTTCCGAGTTCGGCTAAAGCATTTCCGTAACTGTCTCTTGTTGCTATTTTCTTTACATCTGACATAATGCTTCACCTACTTTCTCCAAATCTGCCATTGCTACTGCGTATTCTTCATCATTCGGCGCTTTTCCGTGCATCCTGCCTGATTTTCCATGAATGAAACATCTTTTCCTTTGATCGTCTTGGCAATGATTGCTGTCGGGCACCCTTTCACTGTCTTTGCCTCTTTGAATGCTGCATCGATCTGATCAAAATCATTTCCGTCGATGTTGATCACGTGGAAATTGAATGCTTCAAATTTCTTATCGATCGGATATGGGGAGTTGACTTCATCAATCGCACCGTCAATCTGCAGATTGTTGTTATCTACGATCACAACCAGATTATCCAGTTTTTTGTGCGCTGCCAGCATCGCTGCTTCCCATACCTGTCCTTCCTGGATCTCTCCGTCTCCAAGAAGTGTATAAACTCTGTAATCTGCGTTGTCCAGTTTTCCTGCAATCGCCATACCAACTGCAGCAGAAATTCCCTGTCCCAGAGATCCGGAAGACATATCCACACCTGGAATGTGCTTCATATCCGGATGTCCCTGCAGATAAGATCCTGTATGACGCAGTGTCTTTAAATCTTCAACCGGGAAATATCCTCTCTGCGCCAGTACAGAATACAGTCCCGGAGCTGTGTGTCCTTTCGACAGGACAAATCTGTCACGGTCTGCTTTTTTCGGCTCTTTTGGATCAATATTCATCTCTTCAAAATAGAGATACGTAAAAATGTCAGCTGCTGATAAAGATCCGCCCGGATGTCCCGCTTTTGCGCTGTGTACCGCTGTGACAATCCCTTTGCGGACTTCATTTGCAGTTTTCATCAATTCTAATTTGTTCATGATTGCCTCCTGCTTTTACTCTCCGAAAACAGCTTTATAATCAGCCTGGAATTTCTCAATTCGGCGTCTGTCAACGGATGATGTGTCATCTGTTCGATTACCTTGTAAGGCACTGTTGCAATATCAGCCCCTGCAAGTGCACAGTCTGTAATGTGGATCGGATTTCTTACGCTTGCGGCAATGATCTCTGTATCAATTCCTGCAACTTCAAAGATCTGAGCGATCTCTGCAACCAGATCTGTTCCTCTTACCGAGATATCATCCAGTCTTCCCAAAAACGGTGATACATACGTTGCACCCGCTCTTGCTGCCAGAAGTGCTGATTTGCAGAAAAGATCAAAGTCACATTTGTCTTGATTCCCTCAGATGAAAGGACTTTACAAGCTTTCAGGCCTTCCACTGTCATTGGAATCTTCACTACCATGTTCGGATGAATCTTTGCAATCTCACGTCCTTCTTTGATCATGCCTTCTGCGTCTACTGTTGTCGCTTTGACTTCTCCGCTGATTGGTCCGTCTACGATGGATGCAATCTCTGCGATTACTTCTTCAAATACACGTCCTTCTTTGGCGATCAGGGATGGATTTGTTGTAACTCCACAGATCACACCCATTGTCATTTGCTTTTTTTAATATCCTCTACATTTGCTGTGTCAATAAAAAATTTCATTGCCTGTCCCTCCTTAAAATCTTCATCGATTTGTTATAATTCGATTATATAGACTCCCTGGAAACAGGTCAATAGGCCCAAAAATTATTAGTAATTTTGCCGTACTAATAATATCACATTATTAATAAAAAAACTACTGCTAACTTTGGTTTTGCCTTTTACTGTTGATTTTTATTACTAATAATTTACTTTTTTGTACTAATTTTTCTTTTTTTCAGATTTGGATATCCGGTTGTTCCCCGCATCACGATCTGTGGCTCATACTCCACATGATAGATGCTCACCGGCTCGATCCCGGCATACGGCTCACTGCGGGCTTTGATCTTTCATGATGATATCGCAGGCGTCTCTGCCTTTATAGATCACGAAATGTTCGACTGTTGTCAGCGCAATATGATGCATTCTCGCAAACAATGTGTTGTCGCATCCCATCACGGACATCTCTCCCGGAACTTTGTATTTCTCCTCGTACAGAGCATCTAAAATACCAAAGGCGATCATGTCATTGAGCCCCACGATCGCAGTCAGATCCGTATGCTCTTTCAGCAATTCCTTTGTCAGGTCATATCCGATCCGATATTCCGAATCGATTCCCGGCACATCTTTATCAATCTGCTCATCCGCGGCTTTGATCACCACATGATCTCCAAGTCCTGCTTTCTGAAACTCCTTCAAAAATCCTTCTACCCGCTTGGAACGCTGCTTCTGCCTTACAGTCAGCGGCGGCGCAATATATGCCACATGGGTATGTCCGAGTTCCAGCAGATGCTTTGCCATAATTCTGCCAAGCTTTGAATTATCCAGCTCTACCGCATCCACATTCAGCCGTTCATTCTGATTGTTGATGACAGCAAAGGGAATCTTGTTGGACAACTGCTCCACTGTCTCCATAAAGCAGCTGCTCGGATTACAGGTGTAGATGACCCCCTGCGGATTCAGAGAGGGAAGCATCTTTAAATAACGCTCCTCCAGCTCCAGATCTCTCTGGGTATTACACACAAACAGCCCGAACCCCTGCTCCGTTGCTCTTGCTTCGATTCCCTGCAAAAGCATGACATAATACGGATTGGTCAGATTCGGGCAGAAAACCACCAGAAGCTTTTCCCTGCGGCTTTCTTTCTGTGTTCTGCGCTTGGGAAGCACATACCCCAGCTCCCGGGCTGCATCCTCCACTTTTTTTACCACTTCTTTGGAAAAAGAAACATTGTACTTCTTATTTAAAATCATAGAAACCGTCGTCTGGGAAACGCCGGCATATTTCGCCACATCCGAAGATGTCACTTTCTTTTTGTTCATGATTTCTCTTCCCTGTCCTGTTAAAGCTCCGTTCTGCCTTCCAGTGCACGCAGAAGCGTCACTTCATCAATATATTCCAGATCTCCGCCTACAGGAACACCGCTGGCAATCCTGCTCACTTTGATCCCGGTCGGCTTGATCAGCTTGCTGATGTACATTGCGGTAGTCTCCCCTCCAGGCTTGAGTTGGTCGCCACGATCACTTCATCTACATCCTGCTGCAGTCGTTCCATCAGTTCTTTTAAGCGGATATCCCCCGGTCCGATCCCCAGCATCGGAGAGATCGCTCCATGAAGCACATGATACACTCCGTTATATTTTCCGGTCTTTTCATATGCTGCCAGATCTCTTGGAGTCTCCACTACCATGATGGTCCGCTGATCCCGTTCCGGATTGCTGCAGATCGGGCAAAGTTCCCGGTCCGTCAGAGTACAGCACTGTGCACAGTATCTCACATTATTTCTGGCATCCACGATCGACTTTGCCAGATTCTCCACCTGATCTTTCGGCATATTGATAATATGAAATGCCAGTCTCTGGGCAGACTTCGCTCCGATTCCCGGAAGGCGTGAAAATTCTTCGATCAGCCTGCTGATCTGATTACTGTAATAATCCATTCTTTTTCACCTCTGTCCGGATTAGAACATACCCGGTATTCCTCCGCCGAGTCCTCCTGTCAGTTTGGACATTGCAGAGCTGGATTCTTCATCCACTTTGCGAAGCGCTTCATTTGTTGCTGCCACGATCAGATCCTCCAGCATTTCAATATCATCCGGATCCACAACCTCTTCTGCCAGCTTCACCTTTAGAACTTCTCTTTACCGGAAACGGTCACTTCCACCGCTTCTCCTCCTGCAGTCGCAGTAAATTCCTTTGCTTCCAGCTCTTTTGCCTGTCTTCCATCTGACGCTGCATTTTCTGTGCCTGTTTCATCAGATTTGCCATGTTTCCCGGCATTCCTCCGCCAGGAATCCACCTCTTTTTGCCATAAATCAGTCCTCCACTATAATCTCCATATTGATCTTCTTCTCAATATCTACAAATGTATCCTCAAACCGGCGTCCTTCTTCTACGTGGCGTACTTCTACTTCCACCTTCTTGCCGATCCTGTTTTCAATCAGACTTTCCAGTTCCTTCCGTCTATCTTCTCTGCCAACAAAATCTGCCCCCAGTGCATCCGGCATCACGATCATCAGACGGTTGTCACCTGCAAGGCTTAGACGCGCTTTTTTCAGGTATGTCCGAAGCATTCCCGATGCCTCATCTGCGATCGGTCTGAAATTCTTTACTACCTGCTGCACATCTTCCGGTACTGCGTTTGGAAGTTCCGGTCTCGGCGTTGGCTCCGCCGGTGCCTGACCATCTTCCTTTACATAAACAACTCGTTCCTGACCACCTGATATAACGCCCTGTTCCAGCTTTTCTTCCAATACACGGATCCGATCCAGAATAGAATCTGAGCTCGTCTCCATGGCAGGCGTACAAAGCTTGATCAGAGCCACTTCCAGAAACACTCTTTTTTGCGCTGCATATTTCAGCTGACCTGACAATTCCGAAAAAATCCGAATGTAACGGAGCAGCATATCCGCTTCCACCATCCGGCCTCTTCCTGAAGCTGCTGCATATTTTCTGTAGATACATCCAGAACATCCTCTATATTATCAGATGTCTTCACAAGAAGCAAGTTTCGCAGATACCATGTAAAATCCGTGGCAAGCTGCGTAAGCTCCCGCCCCTGCATCACCAGATCATCGACGATATCAAGCACTTTTGGGACATCTCGTCTGATCACACTGCGCAGAAGTCTGCTGAACACATCCGTATCGACTGCTCCCAGTACTTCCAGCACATTGTCATACGTCAGCTTCTGCCCCAGATAAAAGGCAATACACTGATCCAGAAGACTCAATGCGTCACGCATCGAACCATCTGCCGCCTTTGCGACATAGCGCAGCGCTTTTTCTTCTACTTCCACCTGCTCTTCCTGCATCAGATCACGCATCCGGTCTGTGATCGTCTCAATACTGATCCGCTTGAAATCATAATGCTGACACCGGGATAAAATCGTGATGGGAATCTTGTGAACCTCGGTTGTCGCCAGAATAAAGATCACATACTCCGGCGGTTCCTCCAGTGTCTTTAACAGCGCATTGAACGCCCTATCGACAGCATATGCACCTCATCAATGATATAGACTTTGTACTTTCCTTCTGTCGGGCGGTATGCCACTTCTTCCCGGATCTCACGGATGTTGTCCACACCATTGTTCGAAGCTGCATCGATCTCGATCACATTCATCGATGTACCCGCTGCAATAGAGCGGCACATCGCGCACTCCCCGCAGGACTTCCATTCACCGGATGCTCACAGTTGACTGCCTTTGCAAAAATCTTCGCAACCGTTGTCTTACCGGTCCCTCTTGTTCCGCAGAACAGATAGGCATGTCCGATCCTGTTTGCTTCAATCTGATTTTTTAATGTAGTAATAATATGTTCCTGACCCTTGACATCTTCAAATTCAACGGGACGGAACTTTCGGTAAAGTGCCGTATACGACATGTATTACACCTCTGTTTTCCAAGTCTTTTATTGATCTCCAAAGCTGATGCCGATGGTTCTTGCCTCTTTGATGATTCCATCCTGCGGATCTACCATTTTCAGCTTTCCTGCCACATCCTGAAGCGGTACTTTTGTAATCTTCTGATTCTTCATGGCGATCATGTAGCCGTATTCCTGATTCAGGATCAGCTCTGCCGCAGCCGCTCCCACTCTTGTGGCAAATACACGGTCATACGCACATGGAGAACCGCCTCTTTGCGTATGCCCCGGCACCGTAATCCTTACTTCCTTGTCTGTCTTCTGCTGGATCTTCTCTGCCAGTTCGTAGGCGATGGACGGATATTTCCGTTTTGCAAGCTTTTCTTTATATTCTTTTTTCTTCAGCCTGGCATCTTCTTTTGAGATTGCACCTTCTGCAACCGCAATGATCGTAAACTTTTTATCTGCTGCCGCACGCTTCTGGATCACATCCGTCACCACATCGATATCATACGGAATCTCCGGAAGCAGAATCACATCTGCACCGCCGGCAATTCCCGCATGCAGCGTGACGTGTCCCACCTTATGTCCCATTACTTCAATGATAAACACACGGCTGTGAGAGGTTGCCGTCGTATGGATCCGGTCGATCGTGTCTGTCGCAATATCCACTGCACTCTGGAAGCCAAATGTCATATCCGTGCCCCACAGATCATTGTCGATTGTTTTTGGCAGTGTCACAACATTTAAGCCTTCTTCTCTTAACAGATTCGCTGTCTTGTGTGTTCCGTTTCCTCCCAGGATCACCAGACAGTCAAGACTTAACTTATGATAAGTATGCTTCATTGCCGCCACTTTATCCAAACCGTCCTTGTCCGGTACACGCATCAACTTAAACGGCTGTCTCGATGTACCGAGGATCGTGCCGCCTCTTGTCAGGATTCCGGAAAAATCCTTTGATGTGAGCATATGAAAGTTGCCATAGATCAGACCTTTGTATCCGTCTTCAAATCCATAGATTTCCACATCATCCGTTTTGTGCAAACACCTTTTACAACACCGCGCATTGCAGCATTCAAAGCCTGAACAGTCTCCGCCACTTGTAAGCATTCCGATTCGTAACATATCCGTATCCTCCTACTCTTTGATTTTATCAATTCCGCACCAGAAATCGGTGCTAAAAGACTTTATTTCCTGTTTTATCTTATCACAAACAGGCGAAAATGAACAGTTTTATATTCTCCCTCAATTTTTCTCAAACTTTCCGATTGGTAATTTTCTTTCCATTGTGTTAAAATAGACACATCGTAAAACAAAACAGATTGAAGGAGATAACTAAACATGGAAAGAAATGATCCTTGCTGGTGCGGCAGCGGCAAAAAATATAAAAAAATGCCATATGCCGATCGAAGAAAAAATAAAACTGCACAGAGACAGAGGGGAAATTGTACCTTCCAGAAAGCTTTTGAAGACTCCGGCGCAGATCGAAAAGATCAAAAAAGTGCGGCTCTCAACACGGCTGTTCTGGATGAAGTTGCCGCACACATTCGCGCAGGCATGAGTACTGCTGAGATTGACAAGATCGTATATGATTTACAACTGCACAACGGTTGGAATCCCGGCTCCTCTGAATTATCAGGGCTTCCCGAAAAGTGTATGCACCTCTATCAATAATGAAGTGTGCCACGGAATCCCGGATGAAAACATCATCCTGCAGGAGGGTGATATCATCAACGTCGATGTATCTACCATTCTGGACGGCTATTTCTCTGATGCATCCCGTATGTTCATGATCGGCGAAGTATCCGACCGAGCCAAACGTCTGGTGCGTGTTACAGAAGAATGTGTAGAGCTTGGTCTTGCAGCGGCAAAACCATGGGGACATCTGGGAGATATTGCAGATGCGATCAATACCCACGCACAGGCAAACGGCTACTCTGTTGTTGTTGATATCGGCGGTCACGGAATCGGACTGGAATTCCACGAAGATCCGTTTGTCAGCTATGTCACTCCAAAAGGAAGTGAAATGCTTCTCGTTCCCGGTATGATCTTCACGATCGAACCGATGATCAATGAAGCAGTCCCGACTTCTTCGTTGATGAGGATAACGGTTGGACTGTATACACGATCGACGACGGACTGTCATCCCAGATCGAATACATGGTACTTGTCACAAATGACGGCGTAGAAGTTTTGACGAAATAGTAAATACCGCAGAACAGTAGTCTTCTTTTCTTCTGTTCTGCGGTTCTTTTATTTTCTCGCCGCAAACATCCTGCCTGCGAAAACAAGCAGCAAGATCCCTGCGATAATCATAACAACATACTCTTTCACCCATTGCGGCATTCCCTGATTCTTTTCATCATCGAACGCCTCACCCCCATTTTCTTCCGCCACTTCATACGGAATCCGTTCTCCGCGTACTAAAAGCCTGTGTGTATTCACTCCGTAAGGCGTACAAGTCAGAAGCGTCACATAATCTTTATCGTGATATGTCTGCAGTTGTTCCAATTCTTCCGGCTTAATAACTCTCACCTGATCTACCTTGTAGGCGAGCGTTTTATCAAGGATATGGAGAAAAAACGATCTCCCTTTTCCAATTATCTACCTTGTAATAATTCCGCGCTTGGAAGACCTCTGTGCGCGCTGATGACCGGATGCCGGTTCACTCCGCCGATCGGAAGAGCGGTCACGTCGACATGTCCCGCGCCTTTTTCCAAAACTTCTTCACTTGTGCCATGATAGATCGGAAGATCGACTTTGATCTTCGGGATCTTCAGATACCCCATTACGCCGTCTTTGTTTACATTCAGCACACTTTCATAATTATCGGGAAGCGCATATCCTGTTCCCGGAATAAACGGATCATGAACGGGATCACCGAGAAGAGTCTCGTTGTATTCTTCTGCCAGTTCCCACTGTCTTGCCATCTTGTCTTTATCAATTTGTTCTACAGTCTGAGCGTACTCTTCTATGACTTCTTTTTGCTCACGCTGCGCCAGATAGTTGCTTAACGCCGGATAAATGAAAATCCCGACGCCCGCCGCAAATAAAAGCAGGGACGTCAGGAATATGACCGGTGTTAATATCTGCCCGCGTTTATTGTGCCGTTTTCGGCTTTTTCTTT
>ENA-OQLB01000959-OQLB01000959.1-human-gut-metagenome-genome-assembly--contig:-NODE-959-length-13869-cov-2.347693_pt1 | contig 13869 bp, 16 predicted proteins | sample MGYA00242656_ERZ504813 | MGnify/ENA primary metagenome ERZ504813 (study PRJEB26092, sample SAMD00036388) | human gut metagenome | host: Homo sapiens | study: EMG produced TPA metagenomics assembly of... | reverse complement strand
TAAGAGCCGCCTCCGGCGGTTGCGCTTCGACACGCGCCTGCGGGCGCAGCCCCGAGGGGGAAGCCAACCCTCGTAGGGGCGGATGCTTGCATCCGGCCGCGGGGCGTCGGGGACGCCGCCCCCTACAACATGCTATCCACTTGTGAGGTAAAATTCCTTTGAAACCATTCGTCACCCAAGTCTGGCCGCAGTTTACGGCGGACCAGCAGTTCTGTGCGGCGTTCGGCAGTGTGCTGGTCGACCGTGTGGAGCTTTACCGCACAAAAAGACAGGTCGTGATCTGCCTGCGCAGTGCTGAACCTCTGGATCAGGCGCTGTGCGGGCGTCTTTGTGCATCCCTTTCCGAGGTGTTTGCCGGGTATGAGCTGCAGATTCGCAGCTATTTTGCGTACCAGAGCATCACCCCGGAGGCGGTGCGCCTTATGCTGGAGGAGCTGAAGGGGCGGGGCATGCCGGTCAACGGCTTTCTCGATAAGGCCCAGCCTGTCACCTTTGGGGAGGACGGCATCACCATCCATGTCAATGCGGGCCGCCAGATCTTGGAGAGCGTGGAGCTGCCCCGCGTGCTGGCAGAGCTTATTCAGGAACGCACCGGTGCACTGCCCATCGTGCGGCTGGCCGATACCGGCAACACCCGCACCGAGGAGGAGTTTGAACAGTACCTGCAGGAGAAAGCGCCTGCCGTCAAGTTTGAAGCCAAGGAAACGCCGCCCGACTTACGATCGAGGGGCTGGCCCTTACCAATAAGCCGGTCAAGCTGTTCTACGGCAAGACCTTCAAGCCTGCCGACATCCGCCATCTGAACGATCTGGGTGACGGCGGAAAGGTGACAGTCTGGGGCGATGTGTTTGCCACCGAGGTCAAGGGCAGCCGCCGCAAGATCTATTTTACCTCCATCACTGACTATTCCGGTTCAGTCAACCTCAAGGTATTGGGGGACGAGGACGCCGATATGTCCAAGTGGGAGGCCTCAAGCCCGGCACCACCCTGATCGTGCGCGGCAACTATATGTACGATAAGTACGAGCACGACTTTGTCATCCTGCCCTACGATGTTCTGCAGGTCGAGCGCGAGCAGCGGCAGGACACTGCGCCCGAGGGGCAAAAGCGGGTCGAGCTGCACCTGCACACCAAGTCCAGCTCAATGGACGGCTTCAACGACCCCGGCAAGATCGTGCGTCTGGCGCACCGCATGGCCACCGCGCTGTGGCCATCACCGATCACGGCGTCTGCCAAGGTTACCCCGAGGCGATGCTGGCCACCGATGCCATCCACGAAACAGACCCGAACTTTAAACTGATCTACGGCTGTGAGGCCTATTTTGTCGATGATATGATCCCCGCTGTCTACGGCGCAGCGCAGATGCCGCTGTCCGGCTCGTTTGTCGTGTTCGACACTGAGACGACCGGCCTTGACGCAAACACCGAGCGGCTGACCGAGATCGGCGCCGTCTTTGTGGAAAACGGTAAGATCAACGAGGAAAAGAAGTTCTGCACCTTTGTCAACCCCGGCAAGCCGATCCCGCAGAAGGTCGTTGACCTGACCGGCATCAACGATGCCATGGTCGCCGACGCCCCCACACCGGAGGAGGCCATACGCGCCTTTAAGGAGTTCTGCGGGGACAACATTCTTGTGGCCCACAACGCCCACAGCTTTGATATGCTGTTCATCCGCAAGGCAGGGGAGAAGGCGGGCGTCAGCTGGGACGAGAACACCTATATCGATACACTGCCGATGGGACAGGCGTTGTTCCCGGGGCTGCGCAACTATAAGCTGGACACGATCAACAAGCATCTTGAGATACCGCCCTTCAACCACCACCGCGCTGTTGATGATGCCATGGCGCTGGCCAGAATCTATGAGGTCATGCTGACCGACCTCGAGGAAAAGGACATCCACGCGGTCGAGGCCATCAACACCGGCCTTGGCGGCAACAAAGAGGTGCTGAAAAAGAAATACTACCACCTGATTATTCTGGTGCAGAATCAGGTCGGCTTAAAAAACCTCTACCGCATCGTCAGCGCGGCGCACACCCAGTATTTCTTCAAAAAGCCGCGCGTACCGCGCAGCCTGCTCAACCAGTACCGCGAGGGACTGCTGCTCTCCCCGGCCTGTGAAGCGGGTGAGCTTTACAGGGCGATCGTCGCGGGCCAGCCTTATGAGCAGCTGCTCCGCATTGCCGATTATTACGATTATCTTGAGGTGCAGCCCCTCGGCAACAATGAATTTATGGTTCGCAACGGGCAGGTGGATTCGATCGAGGCGATCAAGAACTTCAACCGCACCGTTATACAGCTGGGCGAGGACCTGCACAAGCCGGTCGTGGCCACAGGCGACTCCCACTTTCAGGAGCCGGAGGACTGGATCTACCGCGCAGTCCTGCAGGCCGGCAACGGCTTTAAGGACGCGGACAATCAGGCCCCGCTCTACTTCCGCACGACGCCCGATATGCTGGAGGATTTCAGCTACCTGCCGCAGGAAAAGGCCTACGAGATCGTTGTGACCAACCCCAACAAGATCGCAGCCACCATCGACAACAACCTGCGCGCCATCCCCAAGGCACCTACCCGCCCAGCATCCCCGGCGCCGAGCAGGAGCTGCGCGATGACACATGGAAGCAGCGCGCACGGACTATGGCGCGCCGCTGCCCGATGTGCTGCAAAAGCGGCTGAAAAAGGAGCTGGATTCCATCTGCGGCCATGGCTACGCCGTTTTGTATGTCATCGCCGTGCGTCTGGTGGCCTACTCCAACGCGGGCGGTTATCAGGTCGGCAGCCGCGGCTCTGTAGGCTCATCGGCAGTTGCGCACTTCTCCGGCATTTCGGAGGTCAACTCAATGCCGCCGCATTATCTCTGCCCCAACTGCAAGCACAGCGAGTGATCAATGACGGCATCCACTTTGACGGCTTTGACCTGCCCGACAAAAACTGCCCGGTCTGCGGCAAGCCGATGATCGTGGAAGGACACGACATCCCGTTCGAGACCTTCCTCGGCTTCTACGGCGACAAGGAGCCTGATATCGACCTGAACTTCTCAGGCATGTATCAGTCCTGCGTGCATCGCTACACCGAGGAGCTTTTCGGCAAGGAGAATGTGTTCAAGGCGGGCACCGTTTCCGGTTTGCAGGATAAAACGGCCTACGGCTATGTCAAAAAGTACCTTGAGGAACGCGGCCGTACCGTCAACCGTGCCGAGGAAAACCGCCTTGTCATCGGCTGCACCGGCGTAAAGCGCACGACCGGCCAGCATCCCGGCGGCATGGTCGTTGTGCCGGATACCTTTGATATTTACGACTTCTGTGCCATCCAGCACCCGGCGGACGATGTCAAGGGCGGTCTGCTGACCACCCACTTTGAATTTAAATACCTGCACGACACGCTGCTCAAGCTGGATGAGCTGGGCCATGATGTGCCGACCTTCTATAAATTCTTTGAGGAATACTCCGGTATTCCCATCGACTCTGTGCCGATGAACGATGAGAAGGTCTACAGCCTGCTGACCAGCCCGGCGGCGCTGGGCGTGACCGAGGAGCAGATTGGCTCCAAGACCGGCACCTTCGGCATCCCGGAGATGGGCACGAACTTCGTGCGCCAGATGCTGCTGGACGCCCAGCCGAAGAACTTCTCGGAGCTGATTCAGATTTCCGGCCTGTCCCACGGCACCGATGTCTGGACCGGCAATGCGGACGAGCTGATCCGCTCGGGCACCTGCACAATCGCAGAGGTCATCGGCTGCCGTGACAGCATTATGCTGTATCTTCTGCGCAAGGGCCTGGAACCGAAGATGTCGTTTGACATTATGGAGGCCGTGCGTAAGGGCAAGGTCGCCAAGGGTGGCTTCAAGCCCGGCTGGGAGGAGGCCATGCGTGAGCATGATGTGCCCGACTGGTATATCGAATCCTGCCGCAAGATCAAGTATATGTTCCCCAAGGCCCACGCCGTAGCCTACCTGATGGCGGCCATCCGCCTGATGTGGTTCAAGGTCTACCACCCGGCGGTGTTTTATGCCGTCTACTTTACGGTGCGCGGCGCGGACATCGACTATGAGGCCGCCGTCGGCGGTGTCCGCGTGGCCAAGCAGCACCTGAAGGACAACGAAAAGATCCCCAAGGAGGAGCGCACCGCCAAGGACGATGACGCCTTGGTCAGCCTGCAGCTGGAAAACGAGATGCTGCAGCGCGGCTGCGAGTTTTTGCCAATCGAGCTGGGCAAGAGCTATGCCAGCAAGTATGTGGTCGAGGACGGCAAGGTCCGTCTGCCGTTTACGGCCATCCGCGGTCTGGGCGATGCCGCCGCCGTGGCGCTTGAGCAGGCCACGATGCACGGGCAGGAGTATATCTCGGTGGAGGAATTGCAGCAGGCCAGCGGCGTTGCACAGTCGGTTTTTGACAAGCTGCGCGCAGTCGGCGCTCTCGGCAATCTGCCCGAAACCAGTCAGGTCGATCTGTTCAGTATGATGTAAAGGGATTACCCATCCGCGGGGCGTCGGGGACGCCGCCCCCTACAAAATCCACCGCAGTAGGGGCGGCATATATGCCGCCGCCCCCCCTTGACAACCCACCTGATTTGCGCTATAATAGCAGTCACTGATGCGGGATTAGCTCATCCGGTAGAGTGACTGCTTCCCAAGCAGTAGGTGGCGAGTTCGAGACTCGTATCCCGCTCCAAAATGTCCTGATGCTCTTGCATCAGGACATTTTTGTTGTGAGGTGCCCGCCATGCTTGACGCTTTCCCGATCTATCACTGGTTCCATAACGGCAACCCCTATTCCGGGGCCGAGGGCGGTATGCGGTATGTCATCACGCCCGGCAAAAAAGCAGACCCCAACGATGAAAGCGGTAAGAAAAAGCTGGAGTACCTGACCGCCCAGATCTGGCCCGGCCCGTGGAGCATCGAGCATACAGCGGAGGAAAAAATCGAGTCCGCTGAGTTTGACGGCAGTCAGGCGGGGCTGGATGCAGCAGTGGCATGGCTGCAGGAGCGTTACCGGAGCGAGGCGGCCCGCTGGGAAAATATCCCCTCCATTCTGGACTGCGAGCCGGACCGGTAGGTACCGGCAGCCAATAATTTCCGGTCAGGGCGGCACCTTTTGTTATAAAGGGTGTTGCTTTTTTTATGGATATTTGTCATAATAAGGATATATGTAAGAAAGGGGGAGACGGCCCGTGGCAAAGATCGCCGTTGTCGAGGACAACGCTGCTGTGCGGCAGGAGCTGTGCGGCTTTATTGCGCAGTACGCGCAGGAGAGCGGCCAGCTGCTGGAAGTGACCCCCTTTGCGGACGGCTCCCAGATCGTGGAGCCTTACCGCCCCGGGTTTGATATTATTTTTCTCGATATTGAGATGCCCACGCTGGGCGGTATGCCCACGGCGGAGCGCATCCGGCTGCTGGACCCGATGTGGTGCTGATTTTTGTGACGAATATGGCGCAGTATGCCATACGCGGCTATGAGGTTGATGCGCTGGATTTTGTGCTCAAGCCCGTCAGCTACTACCAGTTCAGCACAAAGCTGGACCGCGCGCTGCAGCGTATCTGCCGCCGGCGCGGCGGGCAGATTACCCTGCAGGTGGGCGGCGGCGTGCAGCTGCTGGCCACCGATGACATCCTGTATCTGGAAACGCGCGACCGGCTGCTGCATTACCATACCACGACCGGGACATGGTCGGTGCGCGGCAGTCTGCTCAAGGCGGAGAAGGACCTGACCGCCTACCATTTTGCCCGGTGCAACCAGTGCTATCTGGTCAATCTGCGCCATGTGCGCGGTGTGCAGGATGACTTTGTGCAGGTGGGGGAGGAACGGCTGGAGATCAGCCGCCGCCAGCGCGCAGCGTTTTTGGCCGCCGTGGCGGCGTATGTCGGGGGTGCGCTGTAGGTGGATTCCATCCTGAGTCTGGCCGTCTGCGCCGCAGGCATCTGCGGCGCCAGCTAGCCTACTGGCTGCCGCTGAAAAAGCGGGATCGCTTCCGGCTGCGCGCCCTGCTGGATCTTATTATGGTGATCCCACTTTCGCGGCTGATGGTCTTTGGCAACAGCGGCCGTCTGGACACCTTGCTGCTGCTTGTGATCTACGCCGTTTATTTTGCCTGTGCTGCGGTATCCACACATCTGTGTACCCGGCTGGACTGGGCAGCCAGCGCCTACTGCAGCGTCTGGATCGTGTTGACCTCGGAGTCGGTGTATGAGCTGTGGCGGGTTCTGATCTGGACTGCGAGCACTCGGCATGCGGCACCTTTCCCTGTACAGCACGCCGATGCTGCTCGGCCAGCTTGGCTTTGTGGTGGTGTGCTGCATCGTGGTTCGCTTTACCGTGGCCCGGACGATGCCGGAGGACGGTACCTACACATCGGCCGCGCCAGCTTGGCAGTGCCGGGTTGCTGGGGGTCATGTTCGTTTTTCAGTTCTTTGCCCTGCAGACAAGTCTGCGTATCGGGCTGCGCCCCTCGGCGGTGGTGGCACCGTCCCTGCTGACCCAATTCTACTGCGTGACGCTGCTCTATCTGCAGACGGAGCTTTTCAAAAAGGCCGCCCTGCAGAAGGAGATGGATGCCCTCAACCTGCTGTATGACCGCCAGCGCAAGCAGTACCAGATCGCGCGGCAGAATGTACAGATCATCAACCGTAAATGCATGAGCTGAAGGTGCAGATCGCAGACCTGCGCCGCCTGCAGCCCGATGCAGCCGTCTCGCAAAGTTTGGACGAGGCCGAGCAGGCCGCCCGGATGTATGACGCCAACGCCGCCACCGGCAACGAGGTGCTGGATGTTGTGCTGACCGAAAAGAGCCTGCTGTGCGAGGCCCAGCGCATCCGGCTGAACTGTGTGGCCGATGGCACCTGTCTGGCGGCCATTGAGCCGGGAGACCTGTATGCGCTTTTCTCCAACCTGCTGGATCAGGCCATTGACGCCGCTGCCCAGCAGCGGGATACCGACCGCCGTATGATCGACCTGCTGGTCTGCAGACGGCAGGGCTTTGCGGTCGTCAATGTCATCGGGCCGCACCCGGCGGAGCAGCCGGATCACGGCCGCCGCCACAGCTATGAGCTAAAGGTGGCGCGCCGCATCGTGCACAAATACAGCGGCACCATGTCAACGGAACCCCGCGGGGCACTGTTTGCAGTCAAGATCGTGCTGCCGCCCCCGAAAGCTGAATAGACAAAACAAGCCCCACGGATTTGTGCAGATTGTACAAAGCAGCGGGGACTTTTTTTTGTGGCGAAAAAACCGAATTTCGCACAGGCAGTACCGCTTTTCGCAAACCTATTGCGAATAAATTTGCACTCCTGTACAATGCTTATAGTATAAAATACAACACAGGAGGGCGCAATGCGAAGCACGACCAAGCTGATGAAAAACTGGCAGTTCACCGGGCCGGACGGCAAAACCGCTGCGGTGAATCTGCCCCATACCTGGAACAACATCGACGGTCAGGACGGTGGCAATGATTATTGGCGCGGCACCTGCACCTATACAACGCAGTTTGCGGCCCCCGCTTATGACGCTGAAACGCAGCAGGTCTGGCTGCAGTTTGAGGGCGTCAACGCCAGCGCAAGGGTCACGCTGAACGGTCAGGAGGTCATGCGCCATGACGGCGGCTACTCGACCTTCCGCGCAGAGGTGACCGGCCTGCTGGCGGAGGAGAATGAGCTGACCGTGGCGGTGGACAACAGCAAGAACGACCGCGTCTATCCCCAGAAGGCGGACTTCACCTTCTACGGCGGCATCTACCGCGATGTCAGCCTGCTGGTCGTCAGCAAAATCACATTGCGCTGGACTATCTGGGCAGCTGCGGCGTGCAGATCACCCCGACCGTCAACGGCGCAAATGCAGACATAACCGTCAAGACCCGCGTTGAGGGGGAGGGCGAGATCGAGTTCTCGATCCTCGATGCCGCCGGGGCTGAGGTGCTGACCGGCAAGGGCAGTGACGCCGCAGTCACGCTTGCGCATCCCCATCTGTGGGACGGCGTACGCGACCCCTATCTCTACACCTGCGCGGTGCGTCTGGTGCTGAACGGGGCCGTACAGGACGAGGTGCGGCAGCGCTTTGGCGTGCGCAGCTTCCATGTTGACCCGCAGAAGGCTTCTTCCTCAACGGCCACGCTACCCGCTGCACGGTGTTTCCCGCCATCAGGACGCAAAGGCCTCGGCAATGCCATCACCCGGGAAATGCATGACGAGGATATGCAGCTCATCAAGGAGCTGGGTGCGAACACCATCCGTCTGGCACACTACCAGCACGACCAGTATTTCTACGACCTCTGCGATGAGGCGGGCATGGTCGTCTGGGCAGAGATCCCCTATATCTCTGAGCATATGCCCAACGGGCGTGAGAACACGATCTCCCAGATGAAGGAGCTGATCGTCCAGAACTACAACCATGCCTGCATCGTCTGCTGGGGCGTCTCCAACGAGATCACAATCTCCACCAAAGACAAGCGCGACATGCTGGACAACCACCGCGTGCTGAACGACCTCTGCCATGAGATGGATAAGACCCGCCTGACCACGCTGGCCTGCTATGCAATGTGCGGCCCCTTCAACCCGGTGGCCCACATCACCGATCTGGTCAGCTGGAACCTGTACCTCGGCTGGTATGTGCCGGGCCTCTTCCTGAATGACCTCTGGATGGACTTTTTCCATCTCTGCTACCCGAACCGCGCGTTGGCTTCAGCGAATACGGCGCCGAGGGCATGCCCAATCTGCACAGTGAGCATCCCCGCCGCGGTGACCATACCGAGGAATATCAGGCAATCTACCATGAGTACATGCTGCGCTGCTTTGAACGCCACAGCTGGCTGTGGTCGACCCATGTATGGAACATGTACGACTTTGCTGCAGACGCCCGCGATCAGGGCGGCGAGCCGGGCATGAACCACAAGGGTCTTGTCACCTTTGACCGCAAGACGAAGAAGGATAGCTTCTATATCTACAAGGCGTGGTGGAGCGATGAGCCGTTTGTGCATATCTGCTCCAAACGCTTTGCGGACCGCACCCAGAGCGAGATCGAGGTCAAGGTCTACTCAAACCAGAAGCAGGTAAGCCTTTATGTCAACGGCGAAAAGCTGGATGAGCAGGCAGGCGAGCATATCTTCAAGTTCCGCGTCAAGCTGGACGGCGAGACGAAGGTTCAGGCCGTGGCAGGGGATTGCATCGACGATGCGGTATTCCGCAAGGTCGAGACCCCGAACCCCGCCTACAAGCTGGGCAAGGCAAAATCCTCCAGCGCAAACTGGGTATAAAAGGCCGCCGGGGGCGGCAATGCCATAACAAATACCGATAAAGGAGCAGCCCATGAGCGAAAATGCAAAGGCGTCGAATGTCAACCGCGCCAAACTCTACCAGCTGGTACTGTTTCCGCTGAACAACGGTGCCACCAATGTCTATTATGTCCTGGTGCTTTCCTACATTGCCACCTTCGGCAGCAATGTGCTGGCGCTGGGCACCTGTTTGCCTCGGTCATGGTCACGGCCATGCGTCTGTGCGACGCTATCACCGACCCGATCATCGGCGCACTGATGGACCGCACGAACGGCAAATTCGGTAAGTTCCGTCCGTTCATGGCCATCGGCAACATCATTATGGCCGTCAGCATCCTGATTTTGTACGGCATCACCCCCATGATCCCTGATACCATGATGTGGGCGCGCTATGCCGCGTTTGTGGGGCTGTACTTCGTCTGGGTCATCGGCTATACGTTCCAGACCAGCTGCACCCGCTCCGGTCAGACTGTGCTGACGAACGACCCGAAGCAGCGCCCGCTCTTCACAATCTTTAACACGGTCGGCTCCCTGCTGGGCATGGGCATCATGCAGTTTCTGGCGCCGATTTGGCCAAAGCTATGAGGGCGGCTACTCCTCCGCAGGTTCTTCCGCACGCTGGCCCCGGTCGGCATCGCTATGTCCGTTGTGCTGACCATCCTTGCCATCATCGGCATCTGGGAGAAGGACCAGCCCAAGTATTTCGGCATCGGCGGCGAAAAGCCCCAGAAGGTCAAGGTCAGCGAATATATCCAGATCATCAAGGAAAACAAGCCCATGCAGCGGCTGATGATCGCGGGTGCCGGCACCAAGCTGGCGCTCTCCATCGCCAACAACACAACGGTCCTCTGCATGCTGTACGGCTGCATGATGGGCGCTTACGATGGGCTGTATCTGCCCATGATGGTGCTGGGCTATCTGTTCAGTGTGCCGTTCTTCCTGCTCTCTGTGCGCACCAGCCAGAAGAAGGGCCAGAAGGCAAGCCTGACAAAGTATGTCGGTGTGGCGCTGGCCTGCTATGTCGGCGTGCTGGTCCTGCTGCTGCTGTGGGGCCACGGCGATGCATTCCACCTCAGCCTGCTGGGGGAGAATGGCTTGTCCATCAATCTGTACACGGTTTTGTTTGTCCTCTTCTTCGGCATCGGCTACGGTGCATACTACGCCACTGCCGATATGCCTATCCCGATGGTCGCCGACTGCTCCGATTACGAGACCTACCGCTCCGGCAAGTATATCCCCGGCATCATGGGTACGCTGTTCAGCCTTGTCGATAAGCTGGTGTCCAGTCTGGCTGCCACGGTCGTCGGCATCGCTGTGACCTTCATCGGCCTGAACAACCTGCCTACCCAGTATGACCCCTACACGCCGGGCATGAATGTCGTTGTCATCGTGCTGTTCTGCGTTATCCCGATGGTCGCCTGGGCGGCCACCCTCATCGCCATGAAGGGCTACGCCCTGACCGGTGAGAAGATGAAGGAAATTCAGGCTGTCAATGCCTGCCGCCGCGATGCCGTTGCAAACGGTATGACGCTGGAGGCTGCCATGGAGAAGTGGCAGACCCTTGACCAGCTGCCCGAAAGCTACCGCGCCTGATTTGCCATTTTCTTTTCTCTTCATAAACAGCCCTGCGCCCCCGGAAGGAAACCTCCGGGGCGCAGGCGTTTTTTTTAGCAATTCGTGAATAAAACTTTCGCAGAAGGCTTGACTTTTGGGTGTGAATTGTGGTATTATATCTCTCGCAGTCAATGCGATTTGAGCGGAAGTGCTGGAATCGGCAGACAGGCACGTTTGAGGTGCGTGTGTCTATGACGTGTGGGTTCAAGTCCCATCTTCCGCACCAAGAAAAGTCCTACAGTTTTTCGCTGTAGGACTTTTTCTTTTTTTGCTTTTATAAAGAAATGAGGGGGGCCGCAATGCAAAACCTGCTGTTTAGTTTGAATGCCACCATGCCGGTGTTCTTTGTCATGGTGGTGGGGTATCTGCTGGGGCAGACAGGCTTTTTGCCGCCTGCATTCTGCAAGGCGGCGGATAAGCTCTGCTTTAAGGTCACGCTGCCTGCCATGCTGTTTCTCGACATGGGCAGTGTGGATATTCTGCATGATTTCCAGCCCGGATTTGTGCTGTTCTGCTTTGCGGCTACGCTTGTCGGCATTCTGGCCGTCTGGGCAGGGGCCAAGCGCTTCCTGAAGGACAAAGCGCTGGTAGGGGAGTTTGTGCAGGCGGGCTACCGCAGCAGCGCCGCCGTGCTGGGTGTGGCGTTCATCCAGAATATCTACGGCAATGCGGGCATGGCCCCGCTGATGATCCTGGGCAGTGTGCCGCTGTTCAACATTTTTGCCGTGCTTATCTTAATGATGGAATCCCCCTTGCAGCGCAGCACACCGAGCGCCGGGCAGCTGCTGCGCGGGGTTGCCACCAACCCGATTTTACTGGGCATCCTTTTTGGCACAGTCTATGCGCTGCTGCCCTTCACGCTGCCCCAGATGGTCACCAAGACCATGAGCAGCCTTGCGTCCCTCACCACGCCGCTGTCGCTTTTGTCGATCGGCGCATCGTTTGAGGCACAAAGGCCATCCAAAAGCTCGGTCCCACGGTGGCGGCGGCCTTCATCAAGACGGTCGGTCTGGCGGCGGTGTTTCTGCCCTGTGCAGTAGCGCTCGGCTTCCGGAATGAAGAACTCGTTGCGCTGCTCATCATGCTGGGCAGCCCTACGACCCCCAGCGCCTATGTCATGAGCAAGAATATGGGCCACGAGGGCGTGCTGACATCCAGCTGCATCGCCCTGACAACGCTGCTTTCCGCCCTGACGCTGACGGGCTGGATCTTCCTGCTGCGCTGCGGGGGATACCTGTAATCATTCCTCCGGCACTGCCACCGGCACGCCGCGATGCTCCACCGGGGTAGAAAAGACGATCTGGGTGCGGGTGCGGCCGAACTGCTGCAGATGGTTAATGAACTGGTCCAGCTCCTGTGTTGTGCCGAACAGCACCTCGATCAGCATACTGTAATCGCCGGTGACGCAGTTGCACTCCACCACATGGGGGCAGTTTTGGATATAAGGGTAAAACTCCGGCTTGCGCTGGGGGTCCATATCCAGATTGATGAAGGCCTTGACCATGTACCCCAGCTTGGGGGCATCGACCTGCGCCTGATAGCCGGAGATAGTCCCCGAGCTTTCGAGCCGGGCGACGCGGGCTGACACAGCAGGGCTGGACAAAAACACATGGTCGGCGATCTCCTTGAGCGGGGAACGGGCATTATTTTGCAGAATGTCGATGATTTTGCGGTCGATGTGATCCATAGCAGTACCTCATTTTAGGCAAAAAGCTCCCGTCCGTGTGCGTCATTGCACCTGAACGAGAGCTTAGTCAGCTTTACTATGTGAAGTATTCTACACGGAAAATCAAAAAAGTAAAGCGGTTTGCAAAATAAATTTAATTATATATCCGGGAACACATTCCGTGCGCTGATCAGGCGTTGTTGTAATACATTTCAAAATGGCAGTGGTTGCCGGTGGCGGCACCCGTAGCGCCTACATAGCCGATCAACTGACCCTTTTCCACGGTCTGCCCGGCCTGTACAACAAAGCGGCACATGTGCGCGTAGAGCGTTTTGTAGCCGTTGCCGTGGTCGATCTCCACATAGTAGCCCCAGCTCATGGTGGGGTGGTTATGCCACTTTGCGGCAATAACGGTGCCGGCATCGGCGGCGTAGATGGGTGTGCCGTAGCTGCGGTGATGTCCACGCCGCGGTGGCCATAGGGTAGATTAGCCCATCGGCTGATGCCCGAATACCCCGCACAGGCCAGAGAAAGCTGCCGGTGCCGAGCTTGCCCACCATGCCGTCCTTCAGCCGGGTGCGCAGTGTACGATCTGCGGCACGGCGGGCTGTAAAAGCTGTACATCCACGGCCTGCACGGCTACGACTGCGCCGTCTATTTCGGTGATCTCGCTTGTGACCTGCTCGGCGCCGTCCTGCCCGCCCTGTACGGTCTCGGTCTTGCCAAAGTCCAGCGCGGGGTCCTCAACGGTCTGTGTCTCAAAGGGCAGCGCCTTTGTCACGGTCTCATACCGCACGACCTTGACCTGCAACAGGCCGTCCCCGTGCTGCAGCGCCTCTATCAGATCAGGGTAGGGTGTGACCGCTGCAGCAGGGTAGATGCCGTCCACCATGCGCAGCCCATGCACAAAGGCTGTCTGCACACCCTCGCGCTGCCAGGGGCGGCGCAGCGCATAGAGGAACTGCCGCAGGTGGTCACCCTCGGTGGTGATGAACTGCAGCGCGCGTCTATGTAGACGGCGGTCCCCTCGTGATCCTCCCGCCGGAGGCGCGCAGGATGCATCGGCAATTTCCCGCTCGGTCAGAGTAGGGGTATCTGCGCCGCCTCGGACAAGGGTGTACTCCGGCTGTATCTGCCAGTCGGCCACCCCATGGATGCGGGCCTGCACATCGGCGCGCGCTGCCTCAAAGGCTGCTTCACCGGCCACATAGCCGACACTTTGGCCGTTTACCTCGACCCGCAGCACAAAGGCTGGGAAAGCGCTGTGTGCAGGTAGACGGCCAGCGCTGCGCAGGCCAGCACAGGCAGCAGATAATCTGCCAGCTGCCGCGGGGCG
>ENA-OQLB01000958-OQLB01000958.1-human-gut-metagenome-genome-assembly--contig:-NODE-958-length-13870-cov-1.489995_pt1 | contig 13870 bp, 17 predicted proteins | sample MGYA00242656_ERZ504813 | MGnify/ENA primary metagenome ERZ504813 (study PRJEB26092, sample SAMD00036388) | human gut metagenome | host: Homo sapiens | study: EMG produced TPA metagenomics assembly of... | reverse complement strand
AAAATACAGTCTCTGGTACTGGCGATCATTGGCGCAGTTGCAGCAGTAGCAGGTATCGCATTTGCTTGTATATCACTTCTTTGCTCCAGATTATCTGGAGGATTTGAAGAGGATTTTGATCGACGACTTCGATGATATTTCGAAGACGAAGAAGAATAATTATCGCGAGAGAATGAAAATGAGAATGGCTCCGGCTTATACCGGGGCTATTTTTATGAAAGCAATTAAGAGAAGAAGGTTTGCTATTGTTCATGGAATGGACAGTAATAAATTTTAAATAAATCTTATAGATGTTATCAGATTTATAGAGATATATGAGTAAACATAGGAGGATATATGAAGAAAGGTGAAATTTACGAGGGCGTAATTGAGAAGGTAGATTTTCCAAATAAGGGAATCGTAATGGTAGGTGACCAGAAAGTAACTGTGAAGAATGGTATGCCTGGTCAGAGGGTACGCTTTATGATCAATAAGAAACGTTCCGGACGTGCGGAAGGACGACTTCTGGAAGTGCTGGAGAAATCTTCGCTTGAGACAAGAGAACCGGTCTGCAACATTTTTCCAGAGTGTGGTGGATGCATGTACCAGACAATGTCCTATGAAAATCAGCTTGAAATGAAAGAGCGACAGGTGCGGGAATTATTGGATGGGGCGTTAAACGGTACAGAGTACCAGTGGGAAGGAATCCATGGAAGTCCGATTGAATTTGCATACCGTAACAAGATGGAGTTTTCCTTTGGGGATGCATATAAGGACGGTCCACTGACACTGGGACTGCACAAAAAAGGAAGCACCTATGATGTACTTACTGCAAATGACTGCAAACTGGTGCACGAAGATATGACAAAAATCCTGACTTGCGTTCATGAATATTTCCTGAAACGAAATGTTTCTTATTATAAAAAAAATGCAGCATACCGGATATCTGCGTCATTTACTCCTGCGCCGTGGCGTAACGACAGGGGAGATTCTGTACATGTGATCACGACCAGTCAGGAAGAACATAATCTGGAATCGCTGAAAGAGGAACTTCTTGCACTTCCGCTGGAAGGCAAGATTGTCGGGATTATGCACATTATCAATGATTCTCTGTCTGATGTGGTACAGAGTGACGAGACACGTATCCTTTACGGACAGGATTTCTTCTATGAAACTCTGTTGGGACTGCGTTTTAAGATCAGTACATTTTCCTTCTTCCAGCCCAATTCGCTGGCTGCGGAAGTCCTGTATTCAGTAGTCCGTCAGTATATCGGAGACACGAAAGACAAAGTAGTTTTTGACCTTTACAGTGGAACCGGAACGATCGCCCAGCTTGCAGCATCTGTGGCAGACGAGGTGATTGGTGTGGAAATCGTAGAAGAGGCGGTAGAAGCTGCGAAAGAGAATGCGGCATTAAATAATCTTGGTAACTGTAAATTTATAGCAGGAGATGTCCTGAAAGTTCTGGATGACCTTACGGATAAACCAGACGTGATTATCCTCGATCCACCAAGAGACGGCATCCATCCAAAGGCATTGCCGAAGATTCTTTCTTACGGAGTGGATCACATTGTTTATATTTCTTGCAAAGCCACAAGTCTTGCAAGAGATTTACCGGCATTTCTGGCGGCAGGATATAAGGTTGAGAAGGCCTGCTGTGTGGATCAATTCTGCCAGACCGTCCATGTGGAGACTGTCTGTTTACTCTCTAAGAAATGCCCAGTTTAAAGGGGTTGAGGGCTATTTTTAAGGAAACATATCATAGAAATTTAAAGAATAAAAATGTGCATGAAAAATAAATTGAATATATGCACAAGGGTGAAGTACTTTTAGCGAGAAAATACATCTGCTTGCTAAAAGGTATTTTTTGATTTTGAGTTCGCGAATAGGTAACTGGCTGTACGCCAAAAGTTATGAGGGTTAGATTGATTTTCGGCGTCTCGGCGCTTATAATAGAAATTAGGATAAAATGTCGTATTCTATAACTTTATTGAGGTAAGAAAATATGGAATTTATGACAATTAAAGAAGCAGCAGAAAAGTGGAACCTGTCAGTTAGAAGAGTGCAGACAATCTGCAATGAAGGAATGATAGAAGGGGCTATGAAGTTTGGTAATACTTGGGCCATTCCAAAGAATGCTGTAAAACCAGCGGATAAAAGGATTAAGTCCGGGAAGTATATCAAGTCCTGATTTTAGGACAACTGGTATGAGAGAATGGATTATAAAGGAAGAGTGTGCCTATGTTACCGGAAGAAAAAGCTCGTGTAAAAATAGATAAGCAATTAAGAAATGCCGGCTGGGATATAGTGGCTCGAAATGAATATCTGCCGAATAGCACATCTGCTGTTGAGGAAGCTTTGATGGGAGGAAACACAGAAAGTGACTACCTTCTCTTTATTGATGGAAAAGCTATTGCAGTGGTTGAGGCAAAAAGAGAAGATAATCCTCTAGGTGATGAAGTTAAGACGCAGGCAGAGGACTATGCTGTTTCTCCACAGGCCTGGTATGGTTTATGGTTTGAGAAACTTATTCCCTTAGTGTATATGGCTAATGGGAATAAGATATATTTCAAAAATATGCTTGAGATGCAGAGAGGTTATCTAGTAGAAAGGTTATTGAAATGGTATCTTCTGAGCAATGGTATATGATGGAAGGAGATTTTAAGGGTGCTATCTATGAGGGAATCTTGAAAAGAATGGTCAGGATAAAAAGAGTGGAGCAGGTCAGTACTTTACTCCACGAGCACTTATCCAGCAATCGTAGAAGTGGTTGATCCTAAGATTGATGAAACAGTAGCAGATCCACTATTGCCTATAACAAAAGGTAAGAATGTGTACAAAGTTTTATCGATTGGATTTGGTAATACAGGTACTCCTATGGTTACTATCGAAAATGGTAGGGAGACGGTGTGTTATAAACTTCCGTATGAATATTCAGAGTGGCGATGACTGTGGTGGGATGTGTAAATATGGGAGAAAAACTTGTTCCTGGAGAAGTGGTCTTCTCGTTGGAAAATGGGAAATATTATGCAGATATTCTATAAATAATAGATGACAAAGTAAGAAAAACTTGGAGGATACTATGAAACAGGCGATTGTAAATTTTTGCAAGTCAACGGATACGGGATTGTTCTTGTTGGATATGCCGACCGGTTTTGGGAAAACATATAGTGTATTGGATTTTATGGTCGACAATTATGATGCGCCTGAATTCAAGGATAAGAAGATTTTCTTTGTTACAACACTTAAGAAAAATTTGCCGGATAAGGAGTTGCGTGAACATTTTGCAAAGCGCGGTAAAGCAGATGATTATGATAAATATTGTTTGCGAATAGAAGCTAATGCGGATATGGTTGTAGAAAAATTGGACGAGCTATATCGTGCAAGAAAAATACCGCCGGCAATCACTATGAAACAAGAATTTAAGGATTTACATGGTTCAGTAAAATTATTAAATGAATACAGAGATAAAAAGCGTGAATTAAAAGGAACCAGCAGGGACATTATAAATGTTTTATGCAAGAGCGCAGAGGATGCAATTCGCAAGCAGCAGGAAGGTGCTTTTCGTCGAGTAATAGAAAATGAACTGAAGCAGTTCAGGACACCAAAGGAAAAGTTAAAGAATATTGCTAATAATCCTGATTATCATTGGATAGGAGAATTGTATCCGGCAGTATATACGAGAGAGAAACGGATATTTTTTATGTCTATGGACAAGTTTTTCTTGGGGAATACTACGATAATTGAACCTACATACAGCTTTTACAATAATGATATTACAAAAAAATGCAATTATTTTTATAGATGAGTTTGATGCAACAAGAGACAGGTTACTTAATCAGATTATAACAAGAGGCTTAGAAAATCATATTGATTATTTAGGTCTGTTTCATCGTGTATATGCATCTTTGAAGACTAGAGATTTTCCGGCAGAGCTTACTACTGCATCGAAGTTACAACAAGCATATCTTGATGAACACAAAAACGCGAAAAATCCTATGGAAATTATTGAAGGATTTGGTGGTGTGTTTGATGAAACATATGACCGTTTTGCGATGCAATATAGCTTCAAAACAGAAGAAGATGGTAAGGGCGATAGAAGTCGTAATTTTATTTTCAATAGATTCAAGTCATCCACTTTGGGATTATGTTAAAGATAAAGGTGGAGATGTTGCAGTAGCTGGAATTACTGCTGGTGTGCCTGTTTTATATAATGCAATTAAGATGTACTTGGCTTCAAAAGGAATACAGTTACCATAATAAATATTTTTGATTTATATTATAATTTCATATTCAATACCATAAGCAGTTAGTCTGTAAAGATTAGCTGCTTTTTTCATGGAAAGGAGGATTTTATATGCCACAATTCAATAAACGTGGGAATCGAATCAGAGCCAGTGACAAATCACTGGTTTTTCGTTTCTCTTTTGGTTCACTGCTCCTGCTGTTCTTTGCGGTGGTTATGCTGCTGAACCTAAAGTCAATCATCACTACGGACTGGAAAGCAATCTCACTTTTTCAAGATGGCAGCGTCCATTTGACAATCATGCCATACAGGATAATGACTATCGTTGTGGCGGCTCTGGTCTGTGTGCTGGCTGCCCTTTTCTATCGCAGATTCCAGTATGACAGAGTGAAGCAGCTCTTTCACCGTCAAAAGCTGGCTCGTATGCTGTTGGAAAATGGCTGGTATGAATCGGAATCCACACAGGATAGCGGATTCTTCAAGGACTTGCCAGCTACTACTAAAAAAGAGAAAATCACCTATTTTCCAAAACTGATATTACCGTATGGACATGGACTTTTATATATCCGTACAGAAATCACATTGGGGAAATATCAAGAGCAGCTTTTACACTTGGAAAAGAAACTGGAAACAGGCTTGTACTGTGAGCTGGTTTCCAAAGAGCTGAAAGACAGCTATGTGGAATATGTGTTGCTCTATGATACGATTGCGAACAGAATCACTATCAATGAGGTACAGGCTGAACATGGCAGCTTGCGTCTGATGAAAAATGTCTGGTGGGAGTATGACAAGCTCCCACATATGCTAATTGCTGGCGGCACTGGTGGTGGTAAAACCTACTTTATCCTTACTATCATTGAAGCTCTGCTCCGCAGCAATGCGGTCATGTATATTTTAGACCCAAAGAACGCCGACCTTGCGGATTTGTCCGTTGTCATGTCGGAAGTCTGGTACAAGAAAGACGATATAACCGCCTGTATTGACAGGTTCTATGACGGTATGATGGCAAGAAGTGAAGCAATGAAGCTCATGGAGAATTACAGGACAGGTGAAAACTATGCCTATTTAGGACTATCGCCCCACTTCCTTATCTTTGATGAATATGTGGCGTTCATGGAAATGCTCACCACAAAGGAAAATGCTGCTGTCCTTAACAAGCTGAAACAGATAGTCATGCTCGGACGACAGGCAGGATATTTTCTCATTCTCGCCTGTCAGCGTCCAGACGCAAAGTATCTCGGTGATGGAATCCGTGACCAGTTCAATTTCCGTGTGGCTCTTGGGCGTATGTCGGAGCTTGGATACTATGATATTAAGAAAAGGAGAAAGAACCGAAACCGAAGAAAGAGAAACGTGTGCCTGTGATGAAAGTCGGCACACACAAGAAAACCGTGATTGCCTTATGGCTGGTGCTGATTGCAAGCGTCAGTTTTGGGTGTATAAGAACTTCACCGCTATTGATATGCACACGGTACATGAGAAAGAAGTCATTGAACAACGTATCGTTGATACCAACAAGATAGAGAATTTCGTCAAAGCATTTGCGAAGTCCTACTATTCTTGGAGTAATACGCAGGAATCCATTGAAAAAAGAACCACAGCTATCAACCAGTATCTTACAAAGAGCTTGCAGGATTTGAATGTTGATACGGTACGACAGGATATACCCACAAGCTCTACGGTGACAGACGTTAAGATTTGGGATATAAAACAGGCTGGAACAACCGACTTTACCGTTGTCTACTCGGTAGATCAAACGGTAACGGAGGGAGAAACTACTATCGGCTACACTTCCGCTTATATGGTGGTGGTTCATGTAGATGGTGACGGGAATCTGGTTATCATACAGAATCCAACCATCAGCAGCATACCAACAAAATCCAGCTATGAACCAAAAGCGCAGGAATCAGATGGAACGGTGGACGCTGCCACGACGGAGGAAGTGACAGAGTTCTTGGAAACATTCTTCAAGCTATACCCTACCGCAACAGAAAAGGAGCTTGCTTATTATGTATCGGGGAATGTTCTTAAACCTGTGAATTGTGATTATGCGTTCTCGGAGCTGGTAAATCCCATCTTCATACAAGATGGGGAACAGATAAAAGCGTCAATATCGGTGAAATATCTCGACCAGAGGACGAAAGCAACGCAGATTTCACAGTTTGACTTGACGTTGGAAAAAGATAGTAACTGGAAGATTGTAAAATAGATTTTGAATAGGAAATTGTCAGCAAGGCTATGTAGGCAATTTCTACTTTATTATGTTATAGTAAACATAGTCAACTAACAAATTGTAAATCGGAATGATTTATTATCAAGAAATTAGCGAACGCTATATAATATAAATTATAAAAATTTTTGCTATATTTAAATGTTTTTTCAAAGAAGCTTGTTTATTTAAAGTGAAGGATATCCTATTTATAAAGAAGGTGAAGGAAATTAATGATTATTTACTGATAGAGAAAATAAAGAAAGGGGATACAGATGCATGGGAAGTATTGGTTAATAAATATTATAATCAAATTTATTGCTATTGTGTTCGAAGATGCTATGGTAATCGAAGTGTGGCAGCCGATTTGACACAAGATATTTTTTTAAAACTTGTTACATCAATTAATACCTTTCGTTATTCGGGTAAGTTTTACAACTATCTATTCACAATAGCTGTAAATACCTGTAACAATTATTGTACCAAAAAATCTTTGAATCAAACAGAATTGAATGATTCGGTTTTCTCTATTGATGTAGAAAAGTCAATGATTGATAACATAATAGAAAATGAAAATAGTATTATTATCCAGAAAGCTTTAGATACACTTCCAGATATGCAACGTGAAGCAATCATTTTAAAGTACTATCATGATTTTAAAGTTAAAGATATTGCGAAAACTACGGGGGTAAGTGTTCCTACAGCTCAATCACGTATTCAACAAGGATTAAAAAAATTGAGTAAATTACTGGACAGAAAGGAGTTTTTAAAATGAATGAGGATATCATTAAAAAAATTAAAAACTATCCTATAGATATTGATGGACAAACACGTGAACATATTATTTCTCTAGGCAAAGAACAAATTATTACTAATTACAGATAAAGCAAACATTTCAATATCTTTAATTTATTTCTATCTACGCTACGTTTTATTTCCGTACGTAGCTGGATAGCACAATTTATTATATTGATATGTGCTATTTTTATTACATCAAACCTTTCCTCTCTTCATTCAATAAATGAAATTATGCAAATCCTTACGTTTATTTTGATTGTATCCATACTTTTCTTTATTGATGAATTATTTAAAAGCTTTACAACAGGAATGTGGGAATTGGAGCAAACATTGAAGTATGAGTTACGTCAACATACAATAGTCAAGTTATTGATTATGGGATTAATAGATATGATACTTGTATTTTGATGTCTATTATAGTACAACCCACACTTTCTATATCGCTATTAAACATATTATTATACTTGCTTGTTCCTTATAACTTAATTTGTATCATTTTGTTTTCGATTCTTACTATGTGGCGAAACAAAATGTACAATTATGTTTTATGGTTTGCTTCTGGTTCAATCGGAGTTGCATTTATTCTTGTTACAAATATTTTTAATGTTTATGAGCAAAAAATAGTTTATTGGGCCGTAACCTATTTGCTCACAACTATCATTCTAGGGCACATTATTTATTCACAGGCACGAACAATTAGATTGGAGGTTGCATAAAATGGAGCTTACTTTACAAAATATAACAAAAAATATGAGAGGGTATTAGTGTTGAATGATATTTCTTTAACATTGAAACCGGGCATTTATGGCTTATTAGGAGCAAATGGTGCGGGAAAGACAACTTTATTTAGAATTATTTGCAGACTTATGGAGTCTACTCATGGAAGCATAAAATTCAATGGCAAAAATGTAAATCAGCAAGCGGAAGCATATAGAACAAATTTAGGATTTTTACCTCAAGATTTTAGTTATTATCCGGATTTTACGGGTATGAGATTTATGTTATACATTGCGGCTCTAAAGGGTCTGAATAATACTGTGGCAAAAAAACGTTCTTTAGAATTACTTAAGCAAGTTGGTTTGGAGGAAATGAAAGACATAAAAATAAGAAAATATTCTGGAGGAATGAAACAAAGACTTGGAATTGCACAAGCAATGCTCAATAATCCTCAAATTCTGATATTGGATGAGCCTACCGTTGGACTAGACCCAAAAGAAAGAGTTAAATTCAGAAAATTAATCAGTTCTTTTGCTAACAATAAAATCGTTATATTATCTACACACATTGTAGCTGATGTGGAATATATTGCGGATGAAATTATTGTACTGAAGAAGGGAATGATTTTGAATAAAGGTACAACAGATATACTCCTAAAAAGAAATTCAAAATCATGTGTGGGAATGTTTCGTAAACATGGATCAAATAAATCTTTTTGAGGATAAATTTATTGTGAGTAATCGGAAATATACGGAAAATGGAGCGGTTCTCCGCATTGTTTCAACAAACCAACCAGCTTTAAATGCAAAAAAAAGTTGAGCCATCATTAGAAGATTTATATTTATACTATTTTCGTGAGGAGGGAGAAAACTGATGAAAATTATAAAGTTTGAATTTGAAAAAGTCCTTAAAAATAAAATTGTCATAGGAAGTTTAGTAATAAGTTTTATTGTTCTTCTAGGTATTTTCTTTGTTGGATATAACTATTCACAATTCAAAATGAGTGAAAGAAATAATGTCAACAAAGGATTTCCTAAAAATATAGATACTATCATCAGTCAAAAATATGCGGGGGACTTTACAGACAAAAAAGTACAAATGATATTATCTGATTCTATGAATCAGTTTCAGGAAAATGAAGAGAAAGGAGTTACCGATAAACCTTTTTATTTATTCTACTGGCAAATGGGCGACAATTTTTTTTGACGATGACAGCGAAAATATTTACACAGAAATGATTCAAAAAGTAAAATCCAGAGAAAGACTATTGCTAGATGATGTATCAGTTCATTCGATTCGTGATTTAGGATTCACAGAATTTGAAAAGCCTTTACAAATAGGTAATTATGTTCCGTGGACAGATTTCTTTTCAGTAATTGGAAATATAAACCTGCTCATATGTGTTTTGACTATTTTAATTTGCTCTACAATATTTTCCAATGATACTTCAAAGAATGTGAATCAAATTTTATTGATTACCAAATTAGGCAGAAATAAAATGATTTTTGCGAAGATTATTGTAGGAACGGTGATTCCTCTATGTACATTGATTTTATTTCATCTTCTGAACGCAGGCATTTTTTCGCTCATGTATGATACTAGCGGGTGGAATTCAAGTATTCAGACAAATTTGTCAATGGGGTTATTTCAGTTTCCTGTTGAATGGAATCATTTGCAAACATACTTAATTGTTGTGCTTTTGCAAAGTATAGGAATTGTATTTGTTTCTAGTTTTACATTATTGATTTCTTCCTTTGCAAAATCACCTATAACTTCACTTTCTGTTTCATTGGGTATGTTTTACTACCACAACTACTTTTGCAGATATTCAGAAAAGGAATATTAAATAAGCTATTATATTTCTTTCCTATTAACAATTTAAATGCTCAAAAAACTCTGGAATTACTAAGTTCAGAAAAATCATTTTTGATGAGTTCATTTATTCAGAATTTAATGGTAGTCTTTTTGTTTTTGATTACTTTGAAAATTATTTTTTGATTTTATCACTTACAGACATTATGAAATCATGGCATTTTTCATAAAACTGAATTTTCAGAAAGGAAACAACAAACTCTGTTAATGATATTTATGAATCAAACAAAGGAAAAAATAGAATGGTTATTATGTCCAATCTGTAGTAATAAAACTAGATTGAAAGTACGAAAAGATACGGAATTAATAAATTTTCCTCTATTCTGTCCAAAATGCAAAAAAGAAAGCTTAATCAACGTAAACAATTTAAAAGTAACCATTGTAAAAGAGCCAGACGCAAAGACGCAGAGCCGATAATACCGAGAATGAGTTAAGAATTTCTTGGGTTATCGGCTTATTTTATTGAATATGCAAGGTGGAGGATTACTTGTCCTCCACTTCCTTTGATTTGATGATTCCGTCAGCAACGCTTTCCATGATAACCAAATCCTTATCGAACAAGTTATCAAGTCGTTTTTCCAACTGTCGTCTTCTGGTGCTTTTTTCCAGATCAGACGCAGGCAGGAAAATTCATCAACGGAAACATTAAGTAATGATACAAGGTCATAGAACACCTGTAAACTTGGGTGTTGCCCTTTGTTTTCGATATTTGTTAAATAGCGTGGGTCAATCTCAATCATTGCTCCCACTTGCTCACGAGTTAATTTTTGCTTTTTACGAGCTTCTTTGATTGCAAAGACCAAAAGCTCTAAAATCATATTTATCTTCTTTTTTACGCATATGTAATCACCTCACTATATTTTACTGTTAAACCGTTCTATGCTGGTTGAACTGATTGACAGTATATATGTGTATCAAGCAGAGGGAACCGGCAAAGAACGTACTCAAAAAGTGGAAATCAATTATAGATTTCTTTGTGAGTCCCAATGTGGTATTGCATGAGGGAAACACACGAACTACGGCAGTATTTTTTTATTAAGTATCTTAGAACGCTAGGATTTGACGTAACCAATGATATTTTTGCGGAGAACGCATGGTATTTTAGGAATGCGCTTGTTAGAGCTAATTATAACGATTTAAAAAAATGGTGTTTCATGAGACAACTGAGTATTTGGAAATGTTTTTAAGAAATTTGTTGTTGGATGAGAAGAATGAACTTCATAATCGTTCGATGCATATTAGTGGAGTGTTTGAAGAAGTGGACATTGAAAACACAAAAGTGGATATTGAGAGTGAAGAAGTGGACATTGAAAACACAAAAGTGGACATTCGAAATAAATTACTTTCTTTCTCAGATACGATTTCAGAAAAAACAATAAATCATACAGTAGAAATATTCTCAAAACATGGAAAAGAAGATTACTTTGGAAGAACGATTGTAGAAGATATTACCGGATTAAAGCATCAGGCGCTTCCAAGTTAATAAAACTGTTGGTTGATAGTGAAGTGATTGTGCCGGTAACTGGACATGGAAAAGGAAAATATCGGTTTCAATAAAAGGGGACGTTGAAAGGGTGTTAATGCCATTCGCAAAACTGCCCAAAACAAATCTGCGGACCGATATATTACCAAATTCGGTAGCTGTATTTATAATGATTTTGCATTATAAAAGTGTTACAAAATATCGACATACCCGCCACACGTTTACAAAGTCAAACGGTCTGTACGCCATGTCTTAACCTTATAATTGCGGATGTTAACAACATGTCAGGGGGGGTAAAAACCCAGTAACCATGCGGGTTCGCGTACTGTTAAAGCGGTGAAAAACGATTCCGCATGTGGAGACGGTAGTTTTGATGTCAAGGGTAAAATAGGCAAAGGCAGAAATGTCTGGAAATTAAGGGCATTAAGACCAATGGTAGTAATTTGAAGTGCTGCTGTTGGTCTTTTTCTTTTGCCTTGCCACGAACATATCTGTTCAAAGATGTTCCTGTTGGAGGGTTGCTTTGAAGAACAACTATGGAAAATTGGTGGGGGTGAGAATATAAAATGAATGACAAATGATGAGAAAATGTTTGATAATATTCGTAAATGAGATTAAAATAAATAAAAGGAAGGACAAAACACCATGAAAATAGAACACACAATCGCACCCGTATACGATGAAAATTCAAGAATTCTGATACTTGGCAGCTTTCCATCGGTGAAGTCCCGAGAACAGAAGTTTTTCTACGGACATAAACAGAACCGATTCTGGAAGGTACTTGCAGGTATTCTTGGCTGTGAAGTACCACAGACAATCGAGGAGAAGAAAAAGATACTTCTTACACACCACATTGCAGTGTGGGATGTGATCCAAAGCTGCGAGATCGAAGGCTCTTCCGATGCCAGTATTCGTAATGTGATACCGAACGACCTTTCTGAAATTTTAAAGACTGCCGACATTCAGGTGATTTATACGAATGGTGGGAAAGCATATGAACTATATCAGAAATACATTTTTCCGGTAAATGGAATCAAGGCAGATAAACTCCCGTCAACCAGTCCTGCCAATGCCGGATATTCGCTGGAATGCCTGAAAGAAGCCTGGAGTAAAATATATAAGTCAGGTGATTAAAATCAGGAAGAACAGGAACAGATACAGGGTATCCAGACTAGCATCCCGCTTCTGGGATATCACCAGAGGACAGATCAAAGTCGGTGGTATGGACATCTCAAAAATAGATCCGAAAACCTGATGTCTATCTATTCAATCGTATTTCAGGATGTCACGCTGTTTAATAACTCCATTATGGAAAATATCAGAATCGGTAAACAGAATGCAACGGATGAAGAAGTAATCGCAGCGGCAAAACTGGCTCACTGTGATGAATTTGCAGAGTTACTGTTCACACGACACTATCCCGCGAGGTGTTTTGGCATGAGAATGCCAAATCCCGAGACATACCGCGCGAATTTATGCGAATAGCATAATTCTGTGCATCGCGAAGCGTGTTACTGAGAACGGAGTGAACAGTAACTAATATCGTTATTATCCACTCAATTATACTTGTAACTTCTCCCCATACACGCTATAATTTTAATATCTACAAATATTTATTTAACAGGCGGTGAACACAATGAATTTAAAAAAGCTTTTGCTTCCCCTGCTATCAGTGAGTCTCCTTGCAGCTCCTGTATCCACCGGCTACGCAGCAGAAACAAACGTAGCAGTAGCAGAAACGGAGCAGGGTACACTCTCCCCCTCTTCTGAAAATTCTGACAGCGTATTTGGCGGAACATCAGCTTCAGACGAGCCAGTCACAGACGAAGCACTTCAGACACTCTTAAATCAAATTCAGGGACAGCTCCCTGCGGATAACGGCAGCTGGTCTGTTTTTGTTTCTGATCTTATAAATGAAACAGAAGGAAGCATCAATGACCAGACTATGCAGGCAGCCAGCCTGATTAAGCTTTATATTATGGGAGCAATTTATGAAAATTATGACCAGATCATTGGACAATACGGCAAAGATTCCGTAGATTCTAATCTGCACTCCATGATCACAGTCAGCGATAACGATGCTGCCAATACATTGACAACCTATCTGGGTGGCGGGAACTCCAGTGCAGGTATGCAGGCTGTCAACAGTTTCTGTCAGGAACATGGTTATACCCAGACTCATATGGGACGTATGCTTCTGGCAAGCAACGATCAGGATGACAATTATACATCCGTAAATGACTGTGGACATTTTCTCATTGAAGTTTACAAAGAAGAAGAGTCCAGTTACGCCCATGCTTCTGATATGTATGCCCTGCTTAAAGCACAGACACGTCAGAACAAAATTCCAGCCATGCTTCCGGATGGAGTGAAGACGGCAAATAAAACAGGCGAACTTGATAATGTAGAGAATGATGCCGGAATTATCTACGATGCCGCAAACGATCTCGTTATCGTATTTATGTCACAGATCTCTCCAGTGCCGGACGCCAGAATACGATTGCATCACTGAGCAGAACTACTCTATGACTACTACAATAACTACATCATAACTTAATTATGTCAG